>Ga0310696_10002940_pt1 | contig 21885 bp, 39 predicted proteins | sample AusTroGonzalo_MG_4_FD_203885 | JGI IMG/M metagenome (GOLD analysis project Ga0310696, IMG submission 203885) | Bovine rumen microbial communities from tropical cattle in Woodstock, Queensland, Australia - Gonzalo_02 (v2) (version 2) | ecosystem: Host-associated > Mammals > Digestive system >...
TTATTTTTTTCATTCTCCCCAATTACCGAACATACAATGCTTTGTATATACCCTTTCGTCTAAATCTTTATGAGAACAAAATGTTTCTTTAGGGTATATAGCCATATTATCTCTTACTTGATATTCCATTTTATCCCTATCAAAATATTTGCCTATCACATCACTCATTATCATTGTATTTGTTTCATATTCGTGCCAATTTTCGTGTGTTGTAAATTCTTTTGTATTATACACGTCTAACATTTCTTTTATTAATGCGTTGCCTTTTTTTGCTCCCATTGTTGCAGTTATTGGATAGTGTGGTTGTTCGAACCCTGAAAAGAAGTCATATTTTAAAAAGTCATCTAAACTTTGATAAACAATAACATCAATATCCATATAAATACCACCAAATTCATATAAAGCCCATAATCTAGCAACATCACTTACAAACGCCCACTTTTTATTTTCATAAGCAACTTTTGTGTAATTGTTAAAGTTTATATTAAAGTTATTTTCATTAATTTCTAAAAAATCATAACTTGGTAATTTTTCTTTCCAAGTATTCATACAATTTATTACATTTTGTGGCTTTTCTTTGCCACCAAACCAGCAATATATAATTCTTTTTGGTATCATAAACTCACCTACATATATTATAACACAAAAATAAAAGAGTGTAAAATACACTCTAATTTATTAGCCACACATCTTCTACTTGTCTATCTCTACAATCAAATGTGTCATATATTATTCCATATTTTGAACAAACAATATGACCACGCATAGTTATTAATAAAATATTGTTAGGAAATTGTGAAGATACATATCCAACACTTCCTTTAATTCCATTTAACCTTTGATAGGTTCTATCTAAATAGTTTCTTACAAATTCTCTTTTATCAAGTAGAGTCCCTTCATATTGTGCTATATCACTTAAATAATTATATACATAGTCCCACGATTTATTTGTAGCACAACTTATTGCTCTTATAACACAGTCATCTTCATATTTATTTAAAGCATTTGCATTGTAAAATTGATACATACTATCTCATACTTCTTTGTAAAACTTCATTTAACATTTGATGTTCTTGTGGTGTATCTGCCTCTTCGTGTAAATACCTAACAAAATCTTCTAATGATTTAACCATATATTCAAATGATTTATCAGTTTCTTCATTATGCCCATATCTTTCTCGGTTTTCCATATATCTTCCATATTCATTTCCTATTCTATCTATATGGTCATATCCACGATATTTCATATCATAACCTCTACGCCCATAAGTATCTCTTCCATAATTTTCACCATAACGACCATAACTATCATATCCTGGTCTTCTTGCACCATAATTTCCGTACATTTCTTTATCCTCCTTCATATAATGCTTTATTTTGCTTAATTTTACTAAATTATCTAAATTATTAGTATTAATATCTTCATCAAGTATATGTTGTATTTTTTCTTCAACTTTTTTGATTACTTTGTCTTCCATTAATGTTTCCTCCTTTCTTTAAAAGGTCTATTATTTCATTATTTTGTTGTATTATTTTTTCTAAATATTCTTTATTTTGATGTTGTAATTCATTCATTAAATCACTATTGTTATAGTCTTTTGATATTAAATCTAAACTCAATATTTGTAATATTAACGAAGTTAAATCTAATCTATTGTTCATTATATTCTTTCTCGTTTTATACTAAATGTTGCATTTGTAATAATTGCTTGTGTAGTTGATATTGGTGTTGTTGGGTCAGTTGGTGTTGGTAGACTTGAAACACTTCTTACACTTACGTTTGTTGTTCCTCTAGGGCATACTCTTAATTTTTTGTCAAATGAGATTGTTTCATAATCATCAGCAGCATCAATTGTTACAGCTCTTATAGTATCAGGAATTAAAACACCATCTTGGAATAAACCTATTGCTACTACTCCAGCAGTTGCAGTGCTTACAGAGGCACTAAATTCTACATCATAATATCCTGTATATCCATTTCCAAATATTTTAAAGTTAGGATTACCATTTGAATAATCTAACCAACCACAACAAGTAGCACATCTAGTTCTTATATCAGTTTCATCAAAAGTTATTGGACTTGCATTACTTGGCAATGCTAATGGTTCATTTATAATTGTTTCTATCATTTTATTTCTACCTCCTTAATTTCTAATGGAATAGGTGTAAATTGATTATTATTTAAAGACATACTTTCTTTCAAAAAATCTTTCATCTCTAAACTATTTTTTATTTCTATCAATATTTTTACATCTTCTAAACTTAAATCATCTCTTACAAATACCTTTTCCATTTCTTCTTTTATTTTATTTTCTAATTTTTCTAACATAATGTTCTCCTTTCATAAATAAAAGAGGATAAGACTTGCCTATCCTCTATGTCACCGACATTTATGTCGCCGACCTTTTAGCAAGTTCTCGTAATCGAGTATGTAGTATTCTACTCTATGCTATTAAATAAATTGACTTGTTGTTCCTGTGCATCCACATCCACCACTTCCATTGCAAGTAAATATTGGAGTATTTCCATATACAGGTTGAGCAGGAATAGGACAACTTCTTAACTCACTAACTAATTGATTAGCAACAACAGCATTATTTTCTCTTAATGTTGCAGTTTGTGCTACTTGACTTGCTTGTAAATCTTTCATTAAGATTTCTCTTTGTAAATCAGCAATTTTTTCATTTTTAGCATCAATCTTATCTTGACATAATTGGTCTAATATTCTTTGTGTACTTGCAGTTTGATTAGATATAATATCTCTAATGCCATTACTTAATGCTTCACGGTCTGCACAGTTTTCACTAATAATGGTTGCTTTTAAATCTTGCGTTGCAAGTCTATTTTCACAGCAACAGTTTAAAAATGTAGTATTTAAACCATAAAAACCATCTTTAATGCTATCATTTATTGTGTAAGTTGAATTGCATAATTGATTAGATAATGAATTTATACCATTAGTAACATCTTGAATATCGTTGCTTAATTGTAAAGTGTTAAAACCATTGTTAGTGTTTTGCATAATTTCTTTTTGACCATTTGATAGCCAAGCATATCCATTATCAAAACCACCATTGAAGAAACCACCATTTCCGTTATTTCCCCAACCACCAAATAAGGCAAACAATAAAATTATCCATATCCAATCTCCACCATAGCCACCAAAACCATTACCATATCCTCCCATCATAGGCATTACAGGATAAGCGTAACCATTATTGTTATTAGTTGCTAAATCAACTGTAGGAACAATTCCTGAATTTCCATTCATAATTTTTTCTCCTTTCTAAATATTTTTTATATCAACACTATTTTGTGTTAATACCTTGATTAAACATATTCATAAAGTTATCCCATTGTTGTCTTTGCTGTGGGTTAAAGTTATTTATTGTTTCATTTAATAAATCTTGTGGGTTATTATCCTTTCTTGCTTGTTGATATTTTTGAAATGCTTGTGGGTTTCGTGCTTTTAATTGTTTCTCCATTTGGTTCATCATATTCTGTGGTACTTGCTGTATCTTGTTTTGCATTAGCATTTGTAACATTTGTATCATTATTTTTCATCTCTTTTCTTAATTCTTCAATTTGTGATTGTAAAAATTCTATTTGTAAGTCTTTATCATCTTTGGGTATAATTTCGATTAATTCGTATGTTTTGATTTCGCCCTTAATATTCTTTATCCACACAACACTCATATCTTTACTAAAATATGGTGTATCGCCAATTACCATATCTCTTTGAACTTCTTCAATAGAGGTTGCATATCTTATAACATCTCTACTTGTTGGTGCTAGTTGAAAGTTTTGTGTAAAATTTGTTGGCTGTTGTGGTTGTTGTAATTGTGCTTTTATTTTTTCTAAATTATTTATTTTATCATTAAGGCTATCAATACTTGCTTGTGTATTATACAAATTAAGATATGGGTTGTTATACATAATTTCCTCCTATAAAATAGAAAAAAAGAGTGCTTTTCAAATATTGTTTTAAAATATTCTAATAAGTCTTATCTCTCCTTTTCACTTACATTAAAGCATAAAAAAAGAACCCTTGTTGTTCACATAGAGTTCATTTAGAGTTCTTTTCTATTATATTTAATATTTTCGGTAGTTTCCTTTTTATAGAACTTTGAGAATAGCCAACTTCTGCTCCTACATCGACTTGTGTCCATCCTTGTAAATAATAAAGTTTTGCTATCTTTCTTTCGACTTCATCTTTTATATAATTATCTATAATATATTCCCATTTTTCATTAGGCATTGAATATAATTCATCAGTTAATTTTGGTCTTGATTGAGCCATTATCTTCTTTTTCTTCTTATAATAGTTCTTCTTTTATTATTTCTTATTATTCTTCTTCTTTGTCTTGCTCTTGCCATTATTCTCCAATGCTTTGATGAATTTCACTATTATTAGTATCTTCAATGCTTTGTGTTTCATCTACAATTTCATTTGGTACCAATAAATAAATGAAAAATGCTATTACTAATATGATTATTGTTATCCATAGTCTTTTATTTGCTCTTTCCATTCTATTCATAGCACTTTCGTGTGCTACAAATGGTATCATCACTATTTCCTTTTCTTCCATAATACACCTCCAAATATATTATATAATAATTTTATAAAAAATCAAAGTGTTTTTACTTTTCTATAACCTGTTGCTTTTCTATGATATCCTGTTACTCTTGTTCTTTGCATTTTTGTTGGTAGACCACTTATTTTACTTAATTCTCTATATTTATCAGTTAATTGCGTTATTTTATCTTGTGCCTCTAATACTACAAGATTATTATTTGCTTCTTTTCCTATTATTTGAATATCTTTTTGTTTTCTTATTTCAGTTTCTATTTTACGTTGTAATTGCGTTCCTTCGTATAAGGAATAATGTTTACCTTCATAATCGAAACCTTTTTGATTTCGATATTTAATTTCGTCTAGTTCTTTATCAGTATATTGCGGCTTGTTTACACGTAAAACAATGTATCTTACATTATGATAACAATTATATTGGCTTATAGGTCTAAATGATACAGTCATTGCTTCTTTTGTTTTCCATTCGTAATGCATATTTATTCTTTCTCTATCGTAAGTCATTGCAACACCTATTTTTTGTAATTTGTTAAACTCATCAATAGTAAATTGTTTTCCTTGCGCATCTTCGTGGTCTGGTGCAGGGTGTTCGTGTACTGTTATTTCAATACCATCTGCTCCAAAACTTTCACCTAATATTGATTGTACCTCATTATGTAATTGTCTTAAACCACCACGTAAGTTCATTCTTAAAGCGCTATCTAATCTTCTTGTTCTACCACTTTGATAATCTAATACTTTTACACCACTACCTAAATCTTTTAATATGCTTTCCATTTGATGGTCAAATGTGTCTTTTCCTTGTGATATGCTTAATATTGCTTGGTCTACTACATATTGATAAGCATCACTTATATTTTTAAATCTTACATTACCAAAAGCATCTTTTATTGTAAAACCTATTGCACTTGTATTTGATAAATTAGTATATGCTATCTTTGTCATTCTTGATAATGCTTTTACTTGTTGATTTAATAATGTGAAGTTCTCAAATGGTATATATTCTATACCTTTATAATCATAGAACTTTTTGGCAAATTGATAATCTTTTTTTGCATAATTTTCAAATATCTTGTCTATTTCATTAAGATTTATATTTGTTATTTTTGATAATCTTTCAATTATTGTTTGATAACTAGCACCATATTTAATCATTTGTTGTAATTGATATGCCCGTGTTGGTGTTAAGTTTCTTATTAGTCCTATTGTCTTACCAATTTCTTTTAATATAAATGTGTTTCCGTTCTCTACTCTACCTACTAATCTTTCAATTAAAACTTCATCACTTATTTCATATTTCATTTAATCACTTCTTATAAATTATATATATCACTCATATCTCTCAAAGCCCTACCTGTCATCACAAAAGGCAAGTCATTGTTAGCTTGTGTTATATTAGTTTGTCCTTGATAACTTAATAGTGTATCTTTTATGTCATTTAATTGTGCTTGTAATGTATCGTTTAGTAGTATGTATGTTGGAGTGGCTAAAACGTAGTATAAAATCATATTATGTGTTCCTAAATAAGTCATCCAATTTTCTGCAGTTTGCATTGTTTGTTCTCTTGCTCTTACTTCACCTGTTGAAAATACAGTACATCCAAGTACACTTCCTGTTGTTGAAATATTACCTTGTTTGAACATATTACAATATAAACCTGTTGTACTAGAAGCAACAGCTTCTGTTACATATCTATATCTATAATAAGGTGTTTCCCCTGTTGATACAACTGACCACGTTCTTGTTCCATCAAATACTACTTTTCCAATATTCTTTTGTATATACCATTTACCACTTGTTAAAGTCTGTTTAGTAGCACTATCTAATGTATCGTATATTTTATCTCCATCTACTGCTTTGAAGAAGTGGTCACTATATGTTCCTATTTTGCAGTATTCTATTGGTGTTGTTCCATAAGCCCAATATGAGTTGGCTTTATCTCCTGGTTCAAATTGTATTTCGCTAAACTTGACTACTGTTGAATTGCTTGTATTTGTTGCATTTGAATATAATCTAATTTTATGTGTTGTTTCTGTTGCAGTAAATGTTAAGCTATCTTTTCCACTTGTATTAGTAGTGGCTTCTGTATAAGTAATTGTAGTGTCATCTGTACTATTTCTTATCATTGCTTGTATTGTTGATGAACTATTATTTTCATAAGAAAAACTTAATGTGTACTTTTCTCCCACTATCAAATCGCTTATCGTCCAAGTTGTTCTTGAATAAGTACCTGTATTAGTTTGTGTTATTTCTCCATTGCTAACAGACGCATTACAACCTGTATTTGTATATGTACCATTAACATTAAATTTATTCTCTACAGGTAATGTAATAGGCTTTACTTGTTCTTGGTGTGGTAAGTATGATGTTTTAGTAGTATTAACTTCTATCATTACATCTGTGCTATTTTTTGGATAACTAAATCTTAAATATTTTATATTATTTGTGATAAGGTCTTGTACTAATCTACCACTTGCTGCTGCACTTTTTCCTACACCATTAGCACCATAATCACTTAAAGCATTTTTATTTTCATCATAACAACATATTCCCCAACTAAAACTATCTAAACTTGTTGTAAAACTAATTACAACTGATGATATCCCACCAACGTCTATATAGTCTGATACATCACTATTAGTATCATTAAGCATAGTCCCACTTTTATAAATACTTTTGCCTAGTGTGGCTTTTGTTCTATCTAATAAATTCTTATTTTGCAATACTATACTATTATCCCCACTAACACTATGTACTTCACTTGGATAACTTGGATTTGGTTGAGCTATTCCACCACTATATGGCTCGTATGTTGTTGCAGTGCTACCTTCTTCTACTTGTATTTCATCATATATTGCCTCATAATCTCCACCTGTTGTTCCTAAAGCATTTAATGAAATAAACCAGTCAGTCTTATCACCACTATTAAAAGTAAAACTAAAATTACCTGTTGTTCCTATACTGTAATCAACTATTGCCGACCAATTTGAACCATAACCCATTGTCCTTACTCTTGCAATATTGCTCATACCTGTTCCTGTTGAAGAAACTAATTTACCACTTAATACATAAGTTGTATTTTGTTTTAATGATAATCTAATACCTCTTGAAGCATTGGATTGTGCATTTGCAGTTGTTTTAATTGTTCCATCAGCTTGTAAAGAAGTTGCATTTTCGTATGCATTAGTAGGGTAATTAAAATCACCATATTTGTTATATAAGTTTTTTCCTGTTGTAGTATCTTGTTCTAATTCACTTGGTGCTAGGTCTAGGCTCATTGGTGATTTTGCAGTATTATCTATCATAATAGATGTTCCTGTTCCACTTACGTGTGGTAAGGCATTTTCTATTAATTTGTATCTATCTAACTCTGCTTGTACCTCATCTAATTGGTTTTGTGTTACCTCACCATTTTCTAATGAATAATCAAAGTGACCACCATTTGTATAATTTATTCTAAAGTTCTTTTCACTTGTTGTTGCACTTGTTTGTTCTATACTTGATATTCCGTTTCCTGTTGCTCCTGTTGCTCCAGTTTGACCTGTTGCACCTGTGTCACCTTTTACTAATACAAAGTTAAATACTGGGTGTTCTGCAGTTCCACTTATAGTGACACTTGGTGTTTCCCCACTTGTAACTGTACCAATGCTTATTTGTGGTGTAGCTCCTGTTTCTCCTTGAATACCACTTGCTCCACTAAAGTCTGCTAGATATACCCATCTATATGTTGGGTCTTCCGTTTCTGTCTTTACCCATAATGTTGCATTTTCTTGTGTTTCTATATCTCCACTTATCATTACGTAGTCGTTTATATTCATATTGTCATAATCGGCTATCATTAATTGAGTAGTAGCATAAGTCTTTTTAATTTGAAATGCTTCACCTTGAGGCCCGGGTTGTCCTTGTATTCCTTGTAAATCTACGAATACATACTCTTCCATATCATCGGTTTTTACACCTAAAGATGTACCTCTCCACATAAATTGTAGGCTTACACCATCAAATATGTTTACTGACTTTTGTGTTCCGTCTTTTTTAGTTATGCTTACTGTTGCCGTCTTATCTTCTTTTGATACATCCAAATCAAGATTATTTGCTTGATTTAAAGCTATATTTGCATTTTCTACGGCAGTATTTGCCGAATTAACTGCGTCAGCAACTATTTGCTCTATTTGTTCTTTGTCGGTAGGTGTTATAGGTTCACTATTTTCGTATTGTTCTTTTAAACTACCATCCCACGTATTAAAGTATACAGGACTTGGGTTATATCTTTTTATTTCAACATCGTTTTCTATCTTATAAGCAACAACACCTAATTCTACTTGTCCTTTTTCTATAAGTACCTCATAAGGTATATCACATTGATTATTTACGATTATTTCTTTGTAAGTTGCTCCATTGTAAGTAAAGAATGCCTCTTTAACAAAGTCGTTTCCAATTTCATCGGCAAATTCAAATTCACATCTTGTTATGTTAATTTCTTTTTCGTTTATTGGCTCTTTAGCAATTTCTATTTTATGTGGTTTTACTATTAATTTCATTATTCAGCACCCCCATTAATTCCCATAAGGTCTTGTAAACTTGTTTCGTTGTTTATTATTTCTTGTATGTTTTTCTTTGCCATTTCAGGTGTTTCACCAAATATTTTTTCTCGATATTCCTCTTTGCTTAATACACCTGCACTTAATTCTCTTAATGCTCTATTGCTTTCTGCTTCTTTATCCTCAATAATACTATCATCAAATTGTATTACCATATCAGTTGTATCTATATTATATTTACCAAATTTGCTCGATGCGTAACATATTGCTTTTACTAAATCATATATGGCACTTTCATAACCTATTTCAAGTTTTTTCTTGCGTCTAAATAATTTACTATTAGAACTTATTACTGCCGTTGCAGTGCTTAAATTAGTTCCATCAAAATGATAATGATTTTCCCCAAAACCACAAGCATCACCTAATATATTTAATCCTGTATTTAATGTTTCTATATATTGGTCTGCTCTTAAATTCTCTGCATCAGGTTGTATCATATCATCTTTTGTCGCACCTTTCGGCAATTGATATATTGATGTATCATTAGGGTCAAATACCATTTTTTGTTGTCCATCATCATAATTAAACATATCAGCTCTTACAAATAATCTTTTTCGACTTAATCTTAATTCATTTTGTAAACCATCAAATGCTAAATCAACGGCTTTTAACTTATCAATAGCATTTGCATAATGTGGTATTCCAAAAGGACTATTATTAAATAAATTATTTGTTAATAAAGGTTTGAATGCACTAAACCATTTTATATTTGATAATGTGTTAAAATCATTCATCGTATCTTTAAGTTCTATTTCAGTTAAGTTACCATTTGTATCGCTAAATAAATGATTATATATATGATAGTTTTCATCATCACCTATTTTATGTACCGATAACACTATATATTTTTTTCCTTTAATATATTCAACACTACCAAATGCACATTCTATTATTTCTTTATTGTTCCAAGTTAAAGGATAAACCCAATCCGCATCAACTAAATCTACCCTTGTTTTAGCATTTGATACATCTAAATACATTCCATCATCATTTTCTATAATGTCATATACACTAACTACTGTGCTTTCAGTTCCTAATGCTCCACTTTTTTCTAATGCTTGGTTAATTATTGCATATAAATCAAGATTATTTGTTAATTCATCAAATTCTTTTTGTGAATTTTCATTTTTAAGCGATATTTTACATTTCTCACTCCATAATATATCGCTCCATTCCTCACTTATTTGTTTCGGCATATTCATTGTAAATCTTTTTTGTTTTATTTTTGTTTTACCATTATAAATAAAATAATTGTGGAAATCTCTTACATTTCCTTTATACCAACTTTTCCATTGGTCTATATATGTTTTTATTACATTTTTTACATCAGGATTATAATTATATTTATCTTGTAAAAATTTATCTAACTTCATCTTATCCTCCCTTTATTTCTAACATTAATTTATCATAAAACGGAAACATTGAATATTCACTAGCATCTAAATCATCTATCGGTGTTGTTCCGTCATCTAGTCTTTCATCTTGATGTTTTTCATCCCATAACGCTTCACTATACGCTTCTATTAAGTATTTGCATTTCTTTAGTATAAATCGTCTTTGTTGACCGAATAAATGACAATCTAATTCAATTCTATCAATTATTCGTCCTTTAATGCAGTCTTGCACTTGTATAGGTATGTTATGTTGTTGCAAATATCTATTCATTCCGTATGTTATTACTTGCCCTAATGCACCATAATCGGCAAATGCGTGTGTTACTTTGCCGTATTCGTTCACTACTCTATTATAAAATTCAACAAACTTTTGATACATTTCTTCAGGTGAATGTAAACCGGTTAGTTTTTCTTCATCTATTGTCCAGACTTGCCTAAAGTAAGGCGTTATCCCCGTTGCTTTAAATTCCGTTTCACCTTCGGTCGCCCCGTAATCTATTCCTAAAGATACTATCATAAAGTTTATTTTATCCCCTTTATCATCTACCGGTTTATCTTTTATGTATATGCTAGGGTTATCCGCAAATTGTCTATATATTATTCCTTCGGCATTTTTCCATTGCCCTAGTATTAATCTATCATAATAAACTGTCCCAGCGTATTCTTTGCAAAGATTATCGACAAACTCTTTGCTTAAAAAGGGGTTATCAAATATCGTGTAATGTTGTATGTATACATCTAATTCTTTTTCATCTATTAAGTCTATAAAGTTCTTCTTTAGCCAATGACTTTGATTTTCTGGGTTTAATGCCCCATCAAAACAAGAATAGTCTTTATCTAATGATGCTTGTATCATAATAAATACTTCTTCATTCCATTTGGCTATTTCGTCCCCGTAGGCGTACTTTATCGATGTTCCTTGTATCTTAGATACTTGATTTACTTTTTCGCATCCTAAACAATATACTTCTTCACCAAATAATTTAGCCGTATTATTAGAACTAATAGTCCCTACTAAATTTTTGCCGTATATTTGTCTTAAAGGTTGCAATACATTTCTTTCTATTGTTCCTTTAGATACACCGAATATACAATATAAGCCGTCTAAACCTTTTCTTTCTATTATTCGCTTAGGTATTATATAAAGATTATCTAAATAGGTTTTACCACAACGTCTTGCACCTACTTTTAAATTAAATCTATGATTAGCGTTTCTTATAAATTCTTTTTGCTTATCACTTAGTATCATTTTTGCGCCTCATCATTTATCTTTTGTAATAATTCCTCAACTTTAGATAATTCTTTATTAATAGTTCCGTTATCTTTTTGTAATTCTAATACTTTTAATTCTTTATCTAATATTATTCCGTAAGCAGTTGCTAAATCTTTTATATTTGTAAGCAAGTCTACATCATCGGCTTTTATTTCAATTGCCTTTAATATTTTATCTAGTATTCTTTTCTTTGTTTCGTGTTGCTCATTCATATATTCTATTGTAGATTGGGTGTTTTTTAATTTTTTTTCTTCAAGTTTTTTCGATAACTCATTTTGGTCACTTTCTTTAACAATTTTTCTAACAGTAAACTCACTAACACCATTCATTCTAGCGGTTTCGCAATTATTTTGATTACAAACATAATCGGCAATAATTTTTTGTTTTTGTGCATCGGTTAATTTAGCCAATTATATCATTCCTTTCAAATACATTAGTAAATCGGTTTTTCTATCAAATGTTTTAACTGCTCCATTAATTTTAATAAGATAAGATTTATAACACATACATTTTTTGTAAGTTCTTTTTTCTAAATAGAATACATCTTTATTTTGTGATAATACTAATAGCATTTTATTTATTGCTTGATTAATGTTCATAATATCAACGCCTTTTCTTTTTAGATATAGCGATTGCTTGTCCTTGTTTTATTGCTTTCTTACGTGATTTATATACTTTACCGGTTTTTCCGTATCTATAACCACCTTTTACTTTCCTAACGGGCATATTATCACCTCTTATATATTATAACATATTTTTGTATTTTGTCTAATTGAAGTAATCTTTAACTATTTTATGTATTATATCGTGTGCATTTGCACTTAAATTACATAATGTTTCTTCATCAATGTTATCTAATTCTAATGATACATATTCTTCTTTATAACAATGCATTAATTCGTGCATTATTGTTTTTCTTTTCATATCAAAGCATAATTCTTCGTTTATATATATTTTGTGATTGTCATATTTTGTTAAACCATACACATATAAAGTTTCTTCTTGTGTTTCTTCTTCATATATTCTCTTTATTTCTTCTTTTGGTATTTCTAACAATTCCCATTCGTGATTATTCATTTTAAATTTCATATTTTACCTCATACAAATCGCCACAAATCGACATATTTAATATCATCAACTATATATTCCCATAATTTATCTTTTTTCCATTGTTCAAAATTCAATTTATATATTTCTTTTTTTATTTCTCTTATCTTGTTTCTTTTGTCTTGATTTTTACCATAAACAGAAAAAGAGAGCATAATATCTTCATAATGCCTTTTTACATCACTTATGAAGTATAAACTCTCTTTGTAATTACAACTTTGATTAATTACCATTTTCAACCTCTTTATATTTCTTTTATCGTTAAGTTAGGATATACATATTCAAATAACTTTTTCTTTATCTTGTACACTTCCGTTCTTATTCCTTTGACATCTTCTACTATGTATATTCCTTTTCTTTTATCATAATAAAAATAATCTGCTATATAAGATATTTCTCTTATGTGTTTTCCTAAATTGTTGGTATAACTAGGTTGTAATATAAATTTCTTTTGTCTTTCTAATTCGGTTATTTCTTTTGCTCTTTCTAATAATTTTAATTCTTGATACCTTTTTAATTCCTTTTTACTATCAAACTTAAAACCATCATATATAACTTTTGTGTTTCTATATTTATTATACATAATTATTTCCTATTAAGTTCAACCACAAACGGAGGCTATATGAAAGTCCTTTGTAAAAGGGGCATTTATGGTTGAATTGTGCATATAAGATTTATTGTTTTATATCCTTTTTCTGTGATAAGCAGTTATAAGCACCATAGAATAGATATATCGTATATACTGCTATCTAGTAAGTCCTCATCGCAATACTTACCTTTATCTTTAAGGGTTTGCCTTATTAAGACGTTCTATCGAAGTTGCTGTCTCCGTCATTATATATCTACTCTATGCTACCTATAAAATAGATAGCATTTAGTATTCACATTTTTGGTACTATTAATTTATAAGCACCTTTGAATAGATAAAACCACCATTTATGTAATACAGAGGCATATTGCATTACAAAGGACGTGTATGCTTACGATTGGTGTGAATTTTGTTCCTTACCATTATCTATTCAAAGCTACCTATACGGTAACTTGCTGACAATTAGTCAAACACGAGTGGCATCCAGTATACGTTAGACGCCCTCAGGACATATCATACTCTTGGTATATATGTCTTCTCGATAGACTTAACATTTCTGCTAAGCTCGTATTTAGTATATCATATATTTTTATTATTTTCAACTACTTAAAATCTCTTACTTTTACTTTTATTTCTTTTAATTGTTCTAATGTAATATCCAATGTTTTAGGTATACATACTATTTCTAATTTTGGTCTTTCGCCAGCTTTTTGTGTCAACTTAAATTCAGTTATATTTTTACTTATATCTTTACCATTTATTATTATATGCGCGCATATACCTTCATTGTTTATGTATACTTTCCCTTGTTCTGCTTTCATATTATTTATTCTCCTTTAAAATATTCAATAATTCTTTTGGATTTGTAGATTTATCAAATTTGTGTTTTTCATCAATATGACCCGTGTTATAAACCACATCGTGATATTCTACATATTTAATAGCATTGTCGTTTTTCAATTGTAATTCGTTCTTTTCTTCAATTAATGCTTTTATTCTACCAACTAATTTAGTATCTAAATCACACCAAGTATTTGTTCCTATTGATATACTTGTAGGGTTACTTATATAAATTTTATTTCTAAATAATTCGTTAATTTCTATTATTTGTTCTATAACATTTTTGCATTCTTTAATTATTTCATTAGTAGTCCATTTTTTGCCATCTGTTGCAAATTCAGGATATGTTAAATCTGTACCTGTAAAATCATTACAATGAGCATAATCCCAACCTATAAACCAACTATTATCTAATTTTGTGTCATTACTAATTAATAAACATTTATTACTATATGTTAATCCCCCGTGTACAATGATATCACATCCCATATCATATATTTCATTATAACTTTTAAAATACAAGCAATTATCTTTAGATATTTCTACATAAGCAGTTGGATGTGTTCCTAAATTCATAACGTAATAACTATATCTTCTGTATTTCCCTTTATAAAGCAAATCAATTATTCTTTTGCTGTGATATACCATTTGTTTTATTTCATTTTCCATATTTTGCCTCCTTTTATTTTAAATATAATTTTTATAATATCTTTTCTTAAAATCTTCTTTTGTTTTGTTGTAATATTCCATATAAGTCTTTTGTCCTAATTCTTTTAACCATAACCACTCTTTTGCATTTTTATGTATTGAATGTTTATCTATTCTGTGTAATTGTGGCGTAATAAATATTACAAGGCCATCTTCTATTGATTTCTTTCTATTTCCACCATTGCCTTCAAATATTTCGTGTCTTTCACTACCATTAAATCTAAAATTACGATAGTATGGTGGGTTGTCTTTCATTATACAAAATTCTTTATCCAAAATATAATAACCATTTCCCTATATTATAATGTATTTGTGTTTCTTTTAATTCTTTTATTTTATTATTATTTTCCACGTATACATCAATTTGTTTTAACATAAGTTCGTTTGTTTTTAATTGTGGATATGTCATAATCATTATTTCAATTGTTTCAGGCTTAAAATCTTTTAATGTTTCTTTTTCATAATCTATATATATTTTAACAAATTCATTAACTTGTTTTTCTATTTTTTCGTTTTCTTCTTGATATATTGATATAGTTTTATTTGCATAATATCCTACACTAATTTCTATAATACCAGATATTAAAATTACAATACTAATAATGCCTATTGCCCAACCTGCATAACAAAAAATTGAATTAAACATATCTTTTATATCATTATTTTCTGCCCAAGCTGTTATAGTTTTATAATATCCAATAAAACATATTATTGTTAATATCAAAAATAAAATAAACATAAAATCACTCTCCTATTTTAATAATTTTATTGCTCTATTTCTTCCGTTGCCTTTTGAAATATAACCTTTTTGTTCTAATCTATCTAAATAATATTGTGTAGTTGCAGGAGAAGTAAATCCACATACTTCCCCTAACTCTCGTACTGATGGTGGATATCCATTATCTTTTATAAATTCTTTTATTGCATTAAATACTATTTCTATTCCTTTACCTCTTTCATATTTACCCATCTATATTACCCCATTCTTTGTCATATTGATTTAATAATACTCTTAATTGTAATTTAGCAACATTTAAAGCCTCTTGATTTGCATTATATAATACTTCTGCACTATCCCTTTCAAATCTTAACCTTGCTATTTCAGGATAACCATATATTACTAATTGAATTAATGTTACAGGCATCCCACCATCTTTTAATTCTAGTGCTTTTTTATTTACTGCTATCTTATAATCTCTTTCGGCTTCTGCAAACTTTTGACCCGTATTTTTTAAACTACTTACATTTTTATCAACCCTTATTTGTTGTTGTTTTATTTCTTCTAATATATCCATTAAATCATCTCCTTAAATATTGCCATAAGAACATTTACTACAATGCTATCCCCTGCCAAATGGTATAAACTACTATCACTTTGTTTTTTTGCAACATTTTCAAAATCTTCATCTTTTACACCCATTAATCTAAACGTTTCTTTACAGGTAATTTTTCTTATTCTACATTTATCCAATAATCTCATTGAATTATGATAACCCATATCAACAGTTTGACATAAATTATTAGGTACAACATTTCTATTGTATAAATCTAACATTTGTGTTTTTTCTATATCTTTTACATTTAATATTGTTTCAGTTAATTGTTTTCTATATTCATATATTTTAATATCTTTGCTTTTTGTGTGAAGTGTTGGTGCTTTATCTTTCCATACTCTACATAATTGTTCAAAAGCCCCATTGTATCTATCATATTGTGTATATTCTGGATGTTCTTGTTTTGTTTTAATAATATGTTGTAATAAATCATCATCAATGTAATACTTTTCATCTACATTATCCTCTAGCATATCTTTTAATTTTAATTTAAGTGGTATAGGTTTAGGGAATGTATAACTATATTCTCCCAATATTGAAACCATAAAACATCTATTTCTTGTTTGAGGTATCTCAAAATCGGTTGCAATTAAATCTTGAAAGTAATTATTGTAACCAAGTTCTTCTAGTCTTAATTTCCATTTGTTGAAGTCTGGTAGGTTATCTTGACTATGCACTTGTGGTACATTCTCCATTAAAAGTATTTGTGGTAAATTACCTAAATCTTTACACTCTTGTAATATTCTTTCTACTTCCCATAACATACCACTACGAGTAGATGTATCGCTCATTCCTTTACCTTTACCTGCTAGGCTTAAATCTTGACAAGGAAATGAATAAGTCATTATGTAGCAATATTTATCGGTATCTACTATTTCTAAATCTTTGCCTTTAACCTGTTGTATATTTACTAAATTGTGTGTTATTGCTATGTTCTTAATTATTGTTTTAAGTTGTTCTTCACTTAATCTGTTTATTTGCTCTTTAGTCATTGGTTCATTATAATTACTTGATATTCCTTTTTGATATAAAAACTCTACCATTTCTTTTTTTGTTCTTTGCGAGTTTAGTTCTATGTCCTTATCAGTAAAATGTATATCTTTATAAGCCTGAATACTTTTAATAGCCCATTCGCATATCTTCCAACGTTCAAATGGTACTCCTAAATACCTTAATGCCAATGCTTGACTACCATACCCACTAAATAGTTCTATAAGTCTTATTGGTTTAGTTATTTTGTATTTTTCGTATTCTATATCATATAAACTTAATTGAACTCCATTCATATTATCTCCTAATAAAATGGCAATTCTTCTTCAGGTATTACAATATCTTTACCTGCGTACCAATCATCTGTAGTATTTTTTTGTTCTTTCTTTGGTTCTTCAACTTTTTCAAATTCATTGATAAATATATATACTAATGTTCTCTTTTCTATTTTATAAAAATCTAACCAAGCATTCTTTATTCTTATCTTTGTTCTATCTTCGATTTTTACATCTTTTTTAAATCTGCAAGGCATATATCCATTTTCATAAGTACCATCTTCTTTTTTCTTTGATAGACCTATGCTGTAAGATACTTTCCCATCTTTTTCATTTTTGTATATTGTTTTTTCTTTTTCTTCTATTATATTCATTATTCTTCACCTAACTTTTTAATAGCATCTTTAATTTGCTCTATTAACATTGTACTATTGCTTGTCGCTTTATAGTATTGATAAAATTTCCCTCTATCAAATTTATTATTTTTATCTTCTTTTTGTTCTATTAACTTTGTCATCGTCATCAAATCATCTTGTAATTCTTGTTCTTTTTCTTGTGTTAATAAAGTAAATCTTATATTATTTTTATTATCTCTTATTATTAAATTTTGTATATTTCTATCTTCATCATAGTCTATATATTCTACCCAAAATCTTGTTTTTGTTTCATATTTATCTTTACTATTTTTGTAAAACTCATCTACTTCTTGTTGTTTACCATCAACTAATATTTTATATTTTATATCTTTTCTAGGTGTTATAAATATATTAGGTGCTGTATAAAGTTCTCTACCTATTCCCCAATTGAAACAAGCACGCTTGAAACTATCACTTGCTAACCCTTTTTCTGCCTCTGCAAAACTTTCTGTTCCTGTATTTTCTTTTTCAACCCATTGTTTTTTTTCATCATCCCAAATACTTACAATACAGTTAGCATTATCTCTTGTATATTTATCTTGCCAATTCATAGCACCTACTGTTTCATCTAAAATATTTTGGTCTACTCTTGCATCTTTGTATAGTAATAATGTGCAATAATTACTTGCTATTTGTGATATTCTACAATCAATCTCATTTGCTTTTAATGTTCTAAATTTTTTCATATATACCTCCATATCTTTAATATAATTATATCATATATTTGTTCTTATTTAAAGAACTTTTTAACTTTTCTTTAAATTCTTCTTTTTCATCTAAATAATTCATTCTTTTACACCAACTACATATTGTTTTTGGAAATCTTCCCGACATATACACATTATGTCCGCATTTACATTTATGTTTAAATTGTGACATATATTCAGTATGTTTTTCTATATCATCTTTTTTCTTTTTTCTCACATTTATCCCTTTCCTTCCTCTATTCTTTTTATTTGTCTTTTTATCTTTTCTTGCATTATTTCAGTTATTTGCATTTCACCTATTCCATAATATAGTCTAAATTGTTCTAGCATTACCATTATATCTGCTATTTCTTCTGCTATATGATTTACATAATACTCAATATTTACATTCATTTGAGTAAATGATTTAGGCTCATATTGTTCAGCTTTTATAATTGCCTCATCAAGTTCGTAATACTCACTATGTATGTATTTTAATTGTGGCATTATTCCATAATGATTAATTATTTTTAATAACTCGTTTTTCATTTTTCTCCTTTCTTAGTACCTTTGGTTTATCAAATTCCATATATAACTCACAACCTTGTTCGTGTACTATTATTGCTTCTTGATATATATTTCTATCTAGTTTATCTATTTCACTATATTCTTGTATCTTATTTTCAAATTCACTTATATATTCAAAATTAGGTTGTTCTCTTTTTCTTGCCCATAATATGTACATTTAGTTCTCCTTATCTAGCATTTCTAAAAGCTCTTTAGCTTCGCCTTTTTCCATTGGAGTATATATACAATATTCGTCATAACACCAATCATCACCAATTTGTCTTTCATCTCCGCAAAAATGTTCATATATAATTGTTCTTACTTCTTTTATGATGTTTCTTAAAACATTTATTTCTTTTGTTTCTTCTAATAATCTATCAATATAATCATTTGTTTCTTTTACATAATCTTCAAATATATATGATATAGAGTTTATATTATCTATTGCACTTTTTAACTCATATTCTTTTTGTTTATATCTTTCACTCATTCTTTTTTTCTCCTTATCTTTCAATTAAATTACAAGAAACATCATCTTTTAATTTATATATTCCATCATAATCTATATCTAATTCAACTTCTCCATACTCATCTATATCTCTATCAGTTATTCCACAAGCACACCACATAGGTTCAATTTTATTACATTGTTTTAATAATTGTTCTAGTGTAATATCTTTTGGTGCTTGTGCTACAAAACAAATATCACAACCATTTAATAAAAACTTTATCTTATTCATCTTTATTCTCCTTATCTAATATTAGTAAAAGTTCTTCTGGTATAGTCATAATATTTGCATATTCTTCTACCATTTTATTTTCTCTAATTACTTTATTATAAGTTTCTATAAATTCTCTTACTTCTTTTATGATGTTGTCTTTTTGTTGTAATTGAGATTTTAATTGTTCGTTTTCTTTGACTAATTCACCAATTATATTTTCTTCATATTCAGTTTGTTGCCATTTTAAATCTTCTAATTCTTCTTCACTCATTACTACTATCTCCTTTTAGTTCTTGTAATCGTTCATCATTCACTCTTTATCACCTCTTAGCTCTTTAATATAATCATCAACATCAAATGGTACATATTTATCTATTGGGTTTTCTTCATAGTCATAATCTTCTTCTGCTGTGTATAATTCTAACTTTTCTAATTCATTTATAATATTATTTAGTCTTTCGTTTTCTTTTTGTTGATAATCTAATGCTTTGCAAGTTCTTAATAAATATTCAATATCCATATCGTAAGTTAACCCTTGTATACTTCTTTTATACTTATATATTTCGTATAAATGTTCTTTTAAATTTTCAACTTCTTTATTCACTCTTTATCACTTCCTTGTAATATGTCTAAAAGTTCTTGTCTTAATAATTCAGTTCCAAAATCGTAATCAACATAACCACTATTGATATTTAATTTTTCTTTTATACATTCTATTGCTTTATCTATTTTTTGGTTTAATTCTACAATTTCTTTCGCAAAATCTTCTCTATCTTGTTCTAGTATTTCTATATATTTTTCAGGATTGGTTTTCTTTAAAATTTTTTCTAAATACATTTCCATATCATTATCCATTTTTACCTCCTAATATATTTAATAGTGTTTCTTCTTCAATATTATATATTTTTTCATAATCAGAATTTTCAATTGCATAATAATTGATACATTCAATTGCCTTATCAATTTTTTCCTGTAATTTATCATTTTCACTAGAATAATAAACACCATTTTCATACATTTCTAGTTTTGCTTTTAGAACTTTGTTTTCTTCTTGTAATGTTGTTATGTAATCTAATAATGTTTTTGCAGTTTTAGGAAATAATAAACAATCATTATCTTCATTTTCTTTTGCAAACTCTAACCCTATTAATGCTTTTTTTATTTCTTCACTCATAACTTATATTCCATACTTTCAATAATTTTTTCTAATTTTTCTATTCTATCTTCTAATGAGTTTATATACTCTATCATTTTCTTTTTGCTAGGATTTAATCCCATTTTATAAGCATGTTTAATATTATATTGTCTATCGCACCATTCAAGATTTTCAACTTTATTATTTAGTTTATTACCATCAATATGATTAACTTCAGATTTATTATCTTTATTTTCAATAAATGTAATAGCAACTAATCTATGAACTAAATAATATTTTTTAATATGGTCTTTGTTAGTTAATGGGACTTTATAATATTCGCCACCATTTGTAGAATTTTTCATTATATGTTCTTTAATCCAACCCCAACCTCTATTGCAATTCTTTTTTCTTTTTAATGCTTTAACTCTACCTAAATTACTTACTTCATATAGTTCTTCAAAATTAGGTATTGGTTTCCATATTTCATTTGATTTCATATTTTATCGCCTCAAATTGTTCTTTTGTTACTATTGATTTAATATCTTCTTTATATATTGTTTGATATATATATTCTTCTTCATCATTAAATTTAGTTTTAAAGCATTTATAACCAACGTAAATACAGTTTTCACCTAATTCATATACTCTACACCC
>Ga0310696_10002941_pt1 | contig 21874 bp, 17 predicted proteins | sample AusTroGonzalo_MG_4_FD_203885 | JGI IMG/M metagenome (GOLD analysis project Ga0310696, IMG submission 203885) | Bovine rumen microbial communities from tropical cattle in Woodstock, Queensland, Australia - Gonzalo_02 (v2) (version 2) | ecosystem: Host-associated > Mammals > Digestive system >...
GATGGACGGTGAAATCGTGGGCGTGATCATGTGCGGCATGGACGGCCGCCGCGCCTACATCTACCACACCGTGGTGCGCAAAGACCTCCGCCAACGAGGCATCGGCAAAGCACTCCTTGGCATGGTCTATCACGCCATCGAGGCCGAAGGTATTAAGAAAAACGGCCTGCTAGTGCTGAAAAACAACGAGGTCGGCAACACATTCTGGCAGATGCAAGGCTGGACCGAACGCACCGACCTCAACTATTACAGCAAAAACAATGTCGAACAGTAGGGGCGAATAATCATTCGCCCCTGGACTACCATTCGCCCCTACCCCTCCATTCCCTCCACACGCCACCGTTCCCTTCCCAGTTGTCACCTTTAATGCCAAAATGTCAGTATTTTTCCACTTAAAAATCACAGAAAAACGATTTTGGCACAGTTGTTGCTAATTAAATCCGCGTCCAGAAAAAACGGACTGCGAAATTCACGAATTAATAACAAAAAAAAATACAACAATGGGTAAAATTATCGGAATAGACTTAGGAACAACCAATTCATGTGTGGCCGTGATGGAGGGCAGCGAGCCCGTCGTCATCCCCAACAGCGAAGGCCACAGAACCACACCGTCCATCGTGGCGTTTGTGGGTGACAATGAGCGCAAGGTGGGCGACCCTGCCAAACGTCAGGCAATCACCAACCCCACCAAGACCATCTTCTCCATCAAACGTTTCATGGGTGAAACCTACGATCGCGTGACCAGCGAAGTGAGCCGCGTGCCCTACATCGTGGAGCGTTCATCCAACAACATGCCGAGAGTGAAGATTGACGACCGCTACTACACCGCTCAGGAAATCTCCGCCATGATTCTGCAAAAGATGAAGAAAACGGCTGAAGACTATCTGGGACAGGAAGTTACGGAAGCTGTCATCACAGTACCGGCATACTTCAGCGACTCTCAGCGTCAGGCCACCAAAGAGGCTGGCGAAATTGCAGGCCTCAACGTGAAACGTATCATCAACGAGCCTACGGCTGCAGCTTTGGCATACGGCTTGGACAAAAAGAAAGCAGACTCCAAAGTGGCCGTGTTTGACCTCGGCGGCGGAACTTTCGATATCTCCATCCTGGAACTTGGCGACGGCGTGTTCGAGGTGAAATCCACCAATGGTGACACACACCTCGGCGGTGATGACTTCGACCACAAAATCATCGACTGGCTCGCCAACGAATTCATGAAGGACTACAACGTCGACCTGCGCAAGGACTCCATGGCGCTGCAACGCCTGAAAGAGGCTGCCGAGAAAGCCAAAATCGAGCTTTCAAGCTCCAACTCCACAGAGATCAACCTGCCGTACATCATGCCTATCGACGGCGTGCCGCAACACTTGGTACGCACCCTCACCCGCGCCCAGTTCGAGCAATTATGCGACGATCTGATCCGCAAGACTATCGAACCGTGCAAAAAGGCTTTGGCCGACGCCGGCTACAGCACCTCCGACATCGACGAGGTTATCCTCGTGGGCGGTTCCACCCGTATCCCCGCCATCCAAAAGGTGGTCGAGGACTTCTTCGGGAAAGTGCCTTCCAAAGGCGTCAACCCTGACGAGGTGGTCGCCATCGGCGCCAGCATCCAAGGCGGTGTGCTGAGCGGAGACGTGAAAGACATCCTCTTGCTTGATGTCACCCCGCTTTCCCTCGGTCTGGAAACCCTTGGCGGTGTCATGACCAAACTGATTGACGCCAACACGACCATCCCGACCAAGAAGTCACAGGTGTTCACCACCGCGGCCGACAACCAAACGTCCGTGGAAATTCACGTCCTGCAGGGCGAGCGCCCCATGGCGGCCCAGAATAAGAGCATCGGACGTTTCCACCTCGACGGCATCCCCGCAGCCATGCGCGGCATCCCGCAAATCGAGGTCACCTTCGACATCGACTCAAACGGCATCCTCAATGTGACCGCCCACGACAAGGCATCCGGTAAGGAACAGAAGATCAGAATTGAGGCCTCCTCCGGTCTGAGCGAAAGCGAAATCAAACGCATGAAAGCCGAGGCCGAGGCCAACGCCGATGCAGACAGAAAGGCCAAAGAAGAGATCGACAAGCTCAACAACGCCGACTCGCTGGTCTTCAACACGGAGAAACAGCTCAAAGAATTCGGCGACAAGATTCCTGCCGAAGACAGATCCAAAATCGAGGCTGCCGCAGCGCGTCTGAAGACCGCTCATGACAACAAGGACTTCAGCGGCATCGACACCGCCATGGCGGAACTGCAGAGCGCATGGAACGAAGCCTCCCAGAAGATGTACGCAGCCGGTGGCGCTCAACAGCAACAGCCCGGCGGCGACTTCAACCAAGGCCCTCAAGGTCCCCAGAATGGCGGCAACAACAACGGGAACGATCCCGAGGTTCAAGACGTCGATTTTGAAGAGGTGTAACAATTACGAATAACCTTGTAGGGGCGAATAATTATTCGCCCCTACAATATACACCAAACGGGTGCTGAAACCAATCAGCACCCGTTTTTTTTGATTTTAGAGACGCTAACAGCCGTTCTGGTCGGCACGTCCCATCGATCACATCAGGTAATTCAGCACCGCATTCCAATCGGGGAACTCGGGCGAGCCGAAATGGATCAGCTTTCCCGTGAACTTGCCGGCGCCGTTCCTTTCGTTGTTGTCATCAATCAAGAAATCGCCGTGGCATAAGTCCTTATGGTGCGTGAGAATCAAGCGTTTGTAGAAGACATCATCCTTCTCGCCACCGAAGTACTTCTTCACCCACGCCAACTTGTCGTTACAAGCCGTAGGGTTTTTCCACGGGGCGGTGGAGAGGATGTAAACGTCGTACTTTTCTGCCAATTTGTGTACGGCCTCTATCGCGCCCGGCATCGGGTCCATCAGCGCGAAGATGCCCGGCACATCGTCGTAATGCGCTTTATGCTTGTTGCCATCGCTGTCGTAATACTCGCCAAATTCTTGCTTTTTCGCATCGTCCAGCTTGGCGATGCCAGACTTGAAATCGACGAGGACGTTGTCCATGTCGAAAAAGAGGATCTTCTTCATTGCTTCTATTTTTGTTTTACACGACAAATGTACATAAATTTTAAATATACAAATTACTACATGTAGAGACGGGGCACGCCCCGTCTCTACCGTTTTAGTCCATCAATCGCGGAGACAGCGGACTGAAAAACCGTCGCTCCTAAAGTTGCCGTACCTGCCCACACCCGCGCCATCATAATACAAGAGGCGGCTGTAGGCGTGGTCGCCACCGTGCTCCGTAGAGGACCAAAAGTAGGCGTAGTTGCCTGCATTGTGGAACGACGAGCCCACGCAGTCGCCTGCCGGAACGGCGGAAAAGCCCGTGGCGTTGTTCGGATGTCGTCTCGGATCCCCAACAACACACTCGTCGACATCCCAACGTTCCCAGTATTCAGTTGAAGCCAACGCTTTGGCAATGTTTTCGGTGTCCCCTCCGCACACATATTCGCTCCGGCTGCGCACATAGTCGGTCAGCTGCGTCCACTCTGCGTCGCTCGGCAGATGCCATCCGTCAGGACAAATTCCTTGCACATGGCTCGGATTTGTGTCGGAAAAGGACGCACCGTGCATTGCCGCAGACCAGTTGTACAGATATCCCCGCTCCTCCAACGGAATACCAGAGTTGCTGTAATCATAATAAAAAGGTGAAGAATAACTCGTTGATGAGTCTCCAGAAGGGATTGACTCACCATCCGCATAGTGTTTTGTGCGCAAATTTTGCTTCATCCAGCACTGTTCTCCGATCTGGACAGTGGAATAGGTGTTTCCGTCATAGTCTTTCACGGTGCCGCAAGAGGACTGCGCCATGAGGGAAGTTACCGCCCAAAAAAAGAGGAGGAAGGTGATAGTCCGTTTCATAATCTATAAGTTTGATTTAATAAATTAAAAGGGAACCTCTATTTTTACTTGTTTTCACGCTACACCCCCAGACATTGCGAGGTTCTTAAGACAAAATCTGAAAATATGACACCGCAAAATTACATAATATTCTTTTTCGCTCAACTTATATTTTTTTATCGTTTTTTTTGGTGGATTGGCAGCATAATCAAAAAAAATCGTATTTTTGCCGCCAGATGAGAAAGAGGAACGGATTTACGTCAAATTGCCAACCTCTCTAAAAAACGCGCTAAATAACAACCCGCCATACGCGGTGTTCTTTAGCGATAAAGGGCACCGCGTTTCTCATCTTCGGCACAGAACCTTCCGGTGTAGAGGCAACCGGAACCGAAAGATGAATCAAATCCATCAAATCACTTTGCTCAGCGGTCGCGAACTGCTGTGCTATCCGAAAGTGGAACTCTCACGACCCATCGACAACCGCATGAAGCTGGACACCACGGGACAGTATCTGACAATCGGGCGGCGGAAACCCGTCGTGAAACCCATCCCGCCGGAAGTGGAGGAACAGCGCAAACAGGCCGTGAAATTCTTCACCGACCACGCCTTCTTCTTCCTCGACCACCGCGAAGAGATTCTGAGCGACAGCCGGATGTTCCTCGCCCCCGTGCCCGTACAAAGCGGCCTCGCCTACACGGGAACCAGCGGTTTCAGGCATCCGACCTTGGGGGTGTATATCGAATGGTGGATGACGTGCAACCGCGCCATCATTGACCACCACTTCAACGACACCTGGCTCGTGTATTACATCGCGGGAAGTCCGCTGTCGGGCAGCAACTGCTGCGGTATCGTCAACTCGAACGGAGAGTGTCGGTCGGAAGCGCTCCCCTCCCCTTTCAATGCCGTTTGGAGTCCATTCATGGAGGTCAACACGCGCTACGATGAAGCCAAGGAACGCTACGAAGCATACTCGTTAGAGGAGGTAGTGAAACTGTTGGAAGCTGACGACCATGGCGACAGTCTGACTGAAAGGGAGTTGTACTTTCTTCGGAGGGAAAACCAGATTCTGCGGCAGGGAATCTTGGACGAACAAGAGGCCGGTGCCAAGGCGCTGGAGAAGACGCGGCGCACGCTGCTTAGCGCCTACCTCGAATGCAAGCGCGACGCCCTCGCAGAATGGTATGCCAACTACTGCCGGAAGCAGGAAGAGGGCAAACAAGAGCTGGAAATACTGAAGTTGCAGAAGCAACAACTCAAGCAGCAATTACGACGTGGTGAACTCAAAAGGATGTCCTATCAGCACCAGCTGACCCCTTTAAAGAAAAGGATATTTGCTCTGGAGCAAAAACTGAAAGTCATGGCAGCTGAGGAACTCTCCGAGCTGCTCCCCGGCATGTTCAACCGGCCGGGCGACACGGGGCTCATCACTTTTGACGAAGTGGTGGAATTTTTAGAGCCCCAGCCGTAACAGTGTGTCGAAATTTTTCGTTGAAAATTAACCTATATTATTCATACAACTGAGTCTTTTACTTTGGCTGTTGGCTATTAGCCATTGGCTTTTACGGATAAACTATAGCCAATAGCCAAAGGCCAATAGCTAAAAGCTATATCAAGCAGATATCAACCATGAATAATGCAGGTTAAGGTACAAAGACATATTTTTTTATGTCAAAACATCCTATTTACAAATTACGGATTATTGAGAAGGCTTCGTAGTTGCGTTGGTCCCTCGGACTGCAATAAACCGCAAATTCGATGGTTTTGAAGTGGTTCAGGAATTGGGGCAGTGCCTGCTGGTATGCGGCGGCCACAACTGCGGGGTCGTTGCGGAACGCGCCGCAGCCGAACGCACCGAGGATCAGCACTTCAGCCCCGTTCGCGGCGGCTGCGGATAGGATTTTGCAGGCACGGTTCAGATGCAATTCCAAAAGCCTTTCCGGAGTGATATGCACTGCATCGCCGTCATGCCTATTGTATCGGTTGGAAGGGATGTCCCGCAGATTTGGCGCGGCACAAGTAATCACATCCACGTGGAACGGAGAGGGCAGGACATTGTAGTCGTCGTCTTTCAGAACCATTACGCCTTGGGTGTAGATGAGGTCGTCGTTGTGGAGCGGGTTGGGGGCGGCACGGTGCGGGCCGTAGAACTTGTCCCATGCCGTTTTGGTTTTCAGGCACGGGTAGAGGGTTGACACGCGGCAGAGGCACTCCTCCTGTGCCGATGCGCCGTTCTCCACCCCGCCGCCGGGAGAGGAGGAGGAGGCAAAATTCAGCACCGCCACCTTTTGTCCGGGGTACTTTGCCGCCGCCTCGAAGGAACGCAGACGGCTGACCACCACCTGGGCTTTTTCGGTATATTGGGGCGCAGGAAGGTCTATCTTGTCAGCATCACCGATATACTGTTGTGAGGCGATGCTTTGGTTGACAGCGGTTTGCAATTCCCGACTGTTGCCAATCCGCTGTAGGGTGTCGTTGAAGACGGCCACTAACTGTTTTTTCCGGTCGAAATAGGATAAGTTTGTCATTGTATCGTTTTTTTTTATGCGGCAAAGATAAGAAAACATTAAACAAACACATCAGAACAGCTCGCCGTTCCAGAGCATACGAAAGAAATCGCGCACGAATATGAGTTCAATATTGTCCTCGGTCTTCCGCGTCATCGGGTCCAAAGACACGGCGATGAGGCGAAATCCTTCGTGTCCCTCCCTGAATGCCCTTAAGCCTTTCAGATGGCGGTTTTGAAGGTCTTCCGAAGATTTTATCTCAATGGCCAGACCGTGGTCGATAATGGCATCCACTTCAAAACCCGTATAGGTGTGCCAATAAGATAGTTTGCTCTCTCTGCGCCTGTAGCCGATGTAAGCCAGCAGTTCCTGCATCACCAAATGTTCGAAGGCATGTCCGAACTCAACTGTTCCTCGCACCAAATCTTTCCGATGCAGCAAATAGTTGGTCACCCCCACATCGAAATAGTAGAACTTCGGAGCCTGGACGGTCTTCCGTTTCTCCGCGTCCTGATAGGCGGGAACCATATATCCCATCAGCGTGTCCTGAAGAATGGTGAAATACTCCTTCACCGTAACGGATTTAACATGGCAGTCGCTGGCGATGTTGCTGTAATTGACTATTTCGCCGTCGGTCATCGCCGCAACCTCCAAAAAACGCTCGAAAGAGTCAAGGTTTCGCACTACCGATTCGGCACGAATTTCCTCCCGGAGATAAACGTCAATGTAAGCGGCAAGATGCTTTTGTGGATTCTTGGCCGTATAGTGCTGAGGAATCAGTCCGAAATTGACGGCACGCTCCAAGTCGAAGTCCGGAATTTCCTTGCTGACCAAGGGATACAAGTGGCATGGAAAAGCCCTGCCGCCCAACGTGTTGTATCCTTTCCGTTTCAGTTTCCTCGCGCTGCTGGCACATAAAATAAAGATGATGTTAAACTTGAATATCAAACGGTGTACCTCGTTCAACAGTTCCGGCACTTCCGTAATCTCGTCAATAATCACCAAAGTCTCCGCAGGTTTTCCATCCAGTTGTTCGTACAACCTTGACGGACGCTCCTTGTACAACCTGCGAACCTCATTGTCAAGCAGATCTATGTACATAGCTTTGGGAAAGGTGCTGCACAGCAATGTGGACTTACCTGTTTTACGCGCACCAAACAGAAACAAACTCATGTCCAGTTCGTCTTCAAGATGAAAAATCCTATCGTATATAGCCATAATTTTTTTGAATATTTTAGATGCTAACTTAAATTTTCAATCAAAATTTAAGACGCAAAAATACATTTTTTTTAATATGGTTGCTATTTTATCACCATAATTTTCTTCATCATTGATGCGAAAAAGCCGTTCTCAAAAATTTGGTGGAAACCGGCAAAACGGTATGAAAAAATCTGATGGGAATCGGGCGCAGATGCTCCGCGAAAGACGTTTTCTGCGACAAATATTCAGAAAGAATCGGCAAGCGCTACGTGGTTTATACCAAAGACCTGCACCGAAACGGGGACGTAGTTCTCGTCCCCGTGTATATGACGATGTATTTGTAAATATTTTGCCGATTTTATATAATGAAAATGGCTGTACATAGACAGCCATTTTCTGAAAAATTCGTTAATTCTATTTCTTGTTAATTACTATCAGCTATTTGACCGCAATCCGCTCATAGCGTTTGAACAATCGTTTAACAATTTCCGCTTCCAACAGGTCTTGGGGCCAACCGTATGCCGCCAAAACGGCGGTGTCGTTAGCTTCGTGAGCTGCAAGCAAATTACTGAACAAGTACATTTTGTCTCCATACATATCGGCGTATGTGCAATTGGAATACTTATTGCGTGCATCAAGTATTGCTTGTGCTGTACGCTCTATTTCTGCCTTTTGTTCATCAGTTGCATCAGGCCACGGAAAATTGTTGTAAACAATACCCGCCGAATAACGATAATCAGATTTTATTCTTCCGCAAACCACTCGCATCCAGGCCATGTGAACTATAGACGTCAGCACTCCAAAATGGTATAAGTTAGCGTTAGAAATGAGCAAATTAGCATTTGTAGATATGACATCTGCTGATACATATCCAATGGGAACGTATTTTCGGTTTTCACTTGAATGAGCAGGAATCAACAAATAACTTCCCTCTTCTGGTTGCCGTATTTCACCGAACAACATGGGGGTTGTTGCGCCTTTTTGTGTTTGTTGCCGAGTGCTTTTTTCTCTAATTCTTTTAACAACATCTATTGCATCAATAATAGGCTTAATGTCAAAATATTCCATTGGATTGACATTTTTTAGCCACAAACACCATCTTTCATTTTTATTAATAAATTCTTCAGCACCCAAACACTTTCTGAATAGTTTTTCAGCTTTCGGATACTTTTTTACAATTTCATTTTTTTCTTCAGTAGTGAATTTGCTTAGTTTACCCCTATTGTCATTAGGAGTATTACCAAAAATCATTTCAGGCACATTGCAAATTGGTTCAGTTCGATTAGGAAGGAAAATATTCGGGAAATCAATTAGATATGGGTTAATGTTTTGGGCATATTCAACACTACCGTCAGAATTAAAAATTGGTTTTGTTGCTTTGTTTTGTGGGTTATTGCTAAAACCAATAATTACACAATGTACGTGGGCTTTATCATTTGCCTCATTATCCCAAAAAAAAGTGCGATATGCAAAATCAATACTGATATTGTAGTTCTTGATAAGCGGTTCCCATAACACAGACACTTGTGTGCCTTGTGTAATGCTGTTGGTGGAGACAAGCGCAGATTTCATGTTGCTGTTTTGCCGCATCATTTCAGCGCATTTGACATACCATCCCGAAACATAATCAAGATCTCCGTGTTTCCATTTTTTACCAAAAACAATGTCTAAGTCATTTTTCTGAATTCCTCCTTTTTTCATTTCCCGCGCACCCAGGAACGGCGGATTGCTAATAATATAGGAAAGCTTTTCAGAGGAGCAAACCGAATTCCAGTCAATCCGTAAAGCGTTGGCTTCAATAATGTTAGCATTCGACTTGAGCGGTAAAAAATCAATTGGTTGATCTACAATATTTTCAGTCTCGTGCAACATTTGACTTTCGGCAATCCAAAGAGCCGTATGAGCCACGGAAACGGCAAAATCGTTAATCTCAATGCCATAGAACTGGTTAATATTCACTTTTATAATATTGCCCAAATCAAGATAACTCATGCCACCACTTAATTCTCGCAAAATTTTGTTCTCCAGTCTGCGAAGACTTAGATAGGTTTCTGTCAAGAAGTTGCCACTGCCGCAAGCGGGGTCAAGAAATCGTAATTTGCTTAAATCTTCTTGCAAAGTTTTCAGTTCCGAAGACCGTGCCTTGGCAGATTTCTTTTTAGCTTCATCAAACCTTCCGTTCAGTTCATCCATAAAGAGTGGGTCTATAACCTTATGAATATTCTCGATAGAAGTATAGTGCATACCACCATCATGACGTGTCTCGGGGTTTAATGTGGATTCAAAAAGTGAGCCGAATATGGTAGGACTAATTTCGCTCCAATCGAAATCTTCGCTTGCTTTGGTCACTAAAAGCGTTTTTATCTCATCCGTCAGTTGCGGAATCTCATTTTCTGTGGCATTAGAGAACAATCCACCATTGACATACGGAAATTCCAGTAATTCAGGATTCTCAAATTTGTTCCGCTCCTCTTCTTTTTGGTCCAAAACACGGAATAACTCGAGTAAAGCGAGACGTAAATCCGCAGCTTTGAAACGATTCAAATAATCGCCAAATATAGATTTTTTACCAAAGATACCAGCATCTTCGGCATAAAGACAAAACACCAATCTGACACATAATTTGTTAAGATGTTTCAAATCAACTTCTGTAGCATCCCCGTATTGTTCTCTCAATTTTTCATATAGTTGCCCAACCAGTTTACCTGATTTGAAACTGAGTTCTTTTTCTTTTTGTAAATGAACACTTTTAGCATTAACTAAAATAGACAATCTGTGATATTCTTTTTCAAAGTTTTTTAAAAAGATTTGTGCGGGTTCACTTCTTGGATTTTCAAGGTCATAAACCAAAAATTCTTGAAAGTTGCAGACTATAATCCAGCGTGGGCGCAATGAATTTGGCAAATCATCGGCATAGCGTTTGGCTTGTTCGTATGGTGTGAGCATAGCTCCATCACTTTGTTTGTATTTTTTTTGTAAATTGATATCTGCACCTTTTTGCTCAATCAAAATTTTTGTCGAAGGAATGTAAGCATCGATGAATTTGGTATGTACAAGCTGTACTGTTTTTTGGAACTCGATGTATTTTGTAGCATCAGGCAAGCCAAAAACATTTTGTAGAAGTTGAATCCAAAAATTCGAGGTTTCCTGTAGTTCATCGCCTCGTCCGACCCAATCAGCGGCAAACTGTTTTGCGGCTTTTTTTTGTTCTTTTATTGTCATTTTTTCAATATTTTAAGAATATATTTATCAATTTTTGTCAATCGAAACATTCCGAATACACCTTCTCTACTGTTTACAGTTTTTGTTAAAATTCTTTTGAAAGCGCAAAAGTAACAAATATTTTAATACCCAATCATCATCTTTCAGGCGGTATCTCCACGCCTTTTTGGGCGTAAAATTGTGCGATTTTCAAGTCAATGGACCATTCCATCATATCCAAAGCATTGAAACTGTTATGATCGGCCAGGGCATAGGCCAAACATTCTTCGCTGTCCTGCAGCTCCCATTCGTCATAGTCGATGTATCCGACCATTTTCCCGTTTTCCATTTCTTGTCTCGAGTAAGGCCGACTGGCCTCATGCATTTTACGTCGCAACTCGAAAAAAGCGTCGCAGCTCTCTATATATCTCGTAATCAACTGTTCCAGAGATTCTTCTGATTCTGGTGGTAGTTTCCCGTCTTTCAGAAACATTTTGGTGCCGCCGGTGTGGAACAGCAGTTTCGGCTCACTGTATATCTTGTTGAGGAGTTCCTCAACACGCTCAGCCACTGTTTTCGTTACATTGTTTTGGTCCATAATCCGTATTATTTATATCAAAAATGAAGTCAGGAACGGCTTCGGAAAATAATTCCAATTATTGTCTGATTTTTCATGTGGCAAAAATAGTTATTTTTTTAGATACAAGGTATTTTGCGAATAGCTAATTCAATCATTCTGCATTCATAATTCAGCATTCAGCATTCAACATTTAGCATTCAGCATTCAGCATTGCTCAACACGCGAACCCAATCGCGCTCCCGCCCTTACCGGTCAGCTTCTCGCCGCGGCACCAAGCCTCTAACATGGCCAATGAAGGACGATTGCCAGTGAGCACCTCCTCCATCATGCACTTGCGCACGATGTTGTCGATCTCGCCGCCCGACAGATCGTATTTTGTAGCCAACTGGTCGCATTCCTCCTCCACGAGCCACGGAAGTTTGCTCCTCCAGATGGCCTTTTTGGCCGCCGTGTTGGGCTGCCCGAACTTAACTTTGAAAAGAAATCGGCGTTCGAAGGCGCTGTCGAAGTTATCGCAGAGATTGGTGGTGGCGATGAGGATGCCGTCCAACGTCTCCATCTCCTCCAACAGGATGTTCTGCAGGGCGTTCTCAGTCTGGGCACAGTTGCCGGAATCTACGTCGCGGCGTTTGCTGAAGAGCGCGTCGGCCTCATTGAAGAGCAGGATAGGCTTGCGTTCCTCGGTCTCGCACATGCGGCGGTAGTCAGTGAAAATTTTCTTAAACAGTTTCTCGCTCTCGCCAAACCAACAGGTCTTGGAGGCGGCGATATCGACGTGGTAGACGCTGCGCCCAGTTGCCTTGGCGATCATATCGACAGCGGCGGTTTTGCCCGTGCCGGGAAGTCCGTGGAAAAGCATGGCCACGCCCTTGGGCAACGAGTTCTCCTCCAACCGCTTCTGCAACTCCACAAACGACTCCTCCTGCAGACTCTGCATCACGAAGTTGAGGTCTGCAGTCAGTTCCTCGCTGAAGAAGAGCTTGCGGTCCGGAATTTTGTCGGGCGAAAGCAGACGCTTGTCGGAGTCGCCCTTGGCGCAGAACAAATCATAGTCGTCTTCCAAAAACAAGCGCTTGCCCTTGTCGGTCAGCGTGAGCTCGGCCTCGGCGAGAAAACGGGCGGGAAGCAGCTCCACCAGTCCCACTTCGATGGTCGCATGGCTTTTGTTCATGATAGCCCTGGCCGCGCCAATCCGATCGCGGTAGTCGTCGTAGATATCGTTCAAGGTGCATTCCACACCAGTGTTCACTTGCCGACGGCGACCATCCATAAAATCGTCACAAACCTCATAAAAGAGGGTACGGTCTTCCACACTGGGCAGCACCTTTTTGAGTTCCTTTACCAATTTAAGGTGAGCATTTTGGTCCTCTTTTTCCTGAACCAACGAAAACAGCTTGGAAGTATCGAGATCACCCTCGCTGCGATTCTCGATAAGATTGGAGATACCCGCGCAGAACTTGAAACGGTCCATTTCGAAGGGCTTCAGCTTCTTAATCGGCTTATTGGACAGAAGCGCCTGCTCCACCGCACCGCTCACGACATACTCGTCTAGACTGCGCCGCTGGTTGGCCACCCGGATGAGCCGTTTACGCAACAAAGCGTCGAAACTGTTTTTCAGCGGCAGGAAGTCTAGGGCGGTAATGTCGAGGTAACGGCAGATATCGGGGACATCGACCATGCTGTTGCGAATCAGGCGAATGACATAGATGGCCACGAGAAGGATGGTTTCCGTGGGAGTGGCTTTGAAAAATCTACTGAGGCGGTCGATTTTCTCACGAAGTTCCGTTTCTACGTATTTGATGTCCACAGGCTTGTCCTTCCGGTTGTGTCTGCAGAGATCCCCGTCGTAGGCTTTGCCCAAAGCGGGTTCATAGAGGCGGAAGATTTCGTAGCGAGAATCTTCTAACAGTTTGGCGATGTCCGTCACGGCAGTGATGGCGTTGAATTCTTGTTTGTTTTTTCCCATTTTGATATTTTTTTAGTGATTAGTGATCAGTGATTTGTGATTTGAGACTTGAGACTTGAGACTTGAGACTTAAGACTTGAGACTTAAGACTTGAGAGGTTGGAGTTGAACACAGCCAAAAGCCAACGTCAAAGAATCACGCTGCAAAAATGGGAAATAAAAAAATCAGGGTGCGGAAAATGCGAGTAGCAGAAAATGTAAGGAGGTGCTTTTTTATCTGTGAATCATTCTGTTACATTATATTGTAACGGATTCTATTGTAACTGAGCTTTCCAAGGTCGAAATCGGACGGGTCGAGTTGGATGCCGTAAACATCGCTGTTGAACTCATCCCTGCCCATTTTCTCGATGCTATAACATTTGTTGTATTTGCTTTTGAGCGCCTTCACATCAAATTCTTGTTTGAAAAACTTGCGGATGGTGTAGAGCGCATTGGCGTAATCATTGCTGGACGGATCCCACCAACTTGCAATGTCATTCACTCGGCTTTCGTACTTGCCGCTGATTCTGATGTAGAGGTCTAAAAGTTCATCTTTATAGGCTTCTAATCCTGGTTTTGAGACATAAATAGGGCCGGAATGTTCTTTTTCCGCACGCTCAATCAGCCGCAAAAAGAAGACGTATAAGGTTTTGGCCACACCCCCGCGACCGAACACCACTTCAGCCGTCCTCTCCTCAGAGATAACCAGCCGGATATTCTTCCCATCGACCTGTAATTTGCAAATCTTGTCCATCTTGCCCTTGTGTTTCCATCTTTCCAAATCCGCCTCTAACAACCCGATAATATCATCGGCATTCGTGCTCTCATCAATAGTATCGCTGATTTCCGCAAGCCGGTCCTGCATTCTTTGAATAATCTCTTTAGGATCCGTGGGAACGATTATGAATCCCATCCCACCGCCAAAGTGCCGTTGCGGTCGGCCGTATTCCTCTTTGTCACGCAGGAACGAGTAGTAGGATTTGTCCGACAGACGCTGGAAGTTCTCTTCCGCTACTTCGCGGGCGAATGCCTTAACTTTCTCCAAAGCCTCGCCGGGACTGGTGCTGCCGAAATCCTCGATAGAGCATACGGCACGGTCGTCCACACGCACGTGGTCTTCGAACTTAGGTAAGCAGCGGGCGGTGAGGATGCCGCCGGTGTCGGCATGGAGGCACTCGCGCAGGTTGCCGATGGCCTCGGCCACAAGTTCGGGGTCGAACTCGTCGGAGAGTTCCGAACGCAGGCGGTCAGCGGCCAGTTCGTCTTGCGAAAGGCACAGCAGCTTGAACGGGAACGGCTGCATTTCGGAGTTGGCGAACAGCGGCTGTCCGGCGGCGGCAATCTGGCGCATCGCCTGGTTCAGCGGTTCATTGTCGGGGCTTTCGACGTAATAAACGGTGTCGAAGGCGAGGGGGACGGGGAAAGGGAGGGAGGTGGGCATGATATACATTAATGGACTTTTTAAGGTGCAAATGTACACAAATTTTAAATATGCACAAACATAATGATGCACCATTCCGTTTTGCCGTATACGCCCGCAGAAACCCGCAAGCGCGAACATCAGCCGTTGATGCCCGCCTTGCCCCGCACGAGCAGACATGCAAAAAGGAATCTTAGACTCGCAAGTGAACAGGGGTGACGGGGATCGCTGTACCAATGAACGGAAATACAAACGTTTTGTCGGGCATTTCTCCGATTTTCCCCAAAACGGATACTCCTCGTTCAGATACGAAAAAGTCAGTTCGAATGCGCTTCGTATGCCTTTTGCATTTTATGTGCCAAGAAATGCACTTTTTTGGTCGAAAAATGTCGTTTTTATAATATTGATTTTCAATAAATTACACATATCAAATACTTGTTTTTCTAATAAGGAATTTGTATCTTTGCAAGGTTAATAATTACTGCGAATATGGAAGAAAAAGGTATGATACCTCTTGATGAGGAATACTTGATGTCGAAAATATACATCATCAGAGGCGTGCAGGTGATGCTGGACTTTGATTTGGCAGCCATCTACGGATACACGACAACGCGATTCAATGAGCAAGTCAAAAACAACATTGAGCGTTTTGATGACGATTTTCGATTCCAACTCACTGAGTTAGAGTTTAAAAACTTGATGTCGAAAATTTCGACATCAAGTTGGGGTGGCAAACGTAAACGTCCATACGCTTTCACCGAGTTGGGAATTTATTCCTTAATGATGGTGCTAAAAGGCGATCTTGCTGTGAAACAAAGCAAAACATTGATTAGACTTTTTAAAAAATTAAAAGACCTTGCCATTCAAATACAGAACGTATTGCCAAGTGTTGAACTGCAGGCACTTACACTTCAAACACAAAACAACACAGAGGACATTCGCCAAATAAAACAGCTGATGGTAACACGTGATGAGCTTTCTGTCGTTATTAAGGATTTCACGGACCTTACTATCAAGAAAGACTACCTGTTCTATAACGGTCAGACCGTTGAGGCCGACATTGCCTATTCCGAAATATACTCATTTGCCGAGAAATCAATCCATATCATCGACAATTACATCAGTTTGAAGACATTAGTTCTTCTAAAATCAGTTGCAGCAGGGGTGAAGGTCACCATTTTCAGCGATAATCTGAATCATGGACTGCATCAGACCGAGTTGGCTGATTTCCAAAGCGAATACCCGCATGTTGACATCGAATTGAAATCTTCGGGCGGCATCTATCACGACCGCTACATCTTCATTGACCACACTACCCCGAATGAGATGATTTTTCATTGCGGCGGTTCCTCCAAGGATGGCGGCAAACGGGTCTCTTCCATCAGCCGGGTGGAGGATGTGGTGCTCTACCAAAACATTGTCGGCAGTTTGGAGAGAAATCCGATGTTGCAGTTGTGAACTCAGGTCCCCGTTGCAGCCATCCCTCGCGAGCCTACGTTTCCGTTCACCCGCACAAGCCATCCTTTCCCGCTAGTTCCCTCAATTTCCCCAACACCTTCACCATCGCGAAGGTGTCGAGTTCGCAGTAGCGCAGCAGCGACTCCCGGGCCGCTGCCTGCTCGCTGGGCGACATGGTGGCGATGCGCGGGTAGATGTCCATCGCCTCGCCGCCGTTGTGCACGGAACCCTCCAGGTTGTGATAGTCCAGTTCGGGATCGTTTGGGAAGAGGGCCGGCAACACCGCCTTGATGGAGAAGCCGCCGCCCATGGCCGGATAATAGCAGTAGCCTTTCTGGAAGGGGGTCAGCAAGTCGATGATATGGTTGCTGATGCTCAACAGGTGCGCACTTAAATCAGGAAAGGTTTCCGCAAACTCGTTGAGGCGACCACACTCGAATTTCTTGTTGTAAGCGGTCACACAGGCGTTTTGGGGGATGTCCCTGCAGAGCTGTTCGGCCAACGCCCGTTGCGGATCGTTCACCGAGTCACCCAAAAACTCGCGGTGTTCCAAACGGCCGTCGGCATGCTCGATGTGCAGCGAGTATTGGAACGGAATCTGCTGGTAGGGATGTGTGCCGTCGAAGGGCGGAACAACGGGCTGCATCGTCTCGAAGTCCAAATGATAGATCGGATAATTCAACGTGTTCAAAAATTCGCGCAATGCGACTTTGTCGATATGCGTGGTGCCGTGCATCGTGCACTCCACCTGCATCTTCTGCATAGGCGTAAGTTTGACACCGGATTTAACAATATCGGGAAACGTAACGATGCCGTTGTGTACATGTTCCAGCTGCTTGTCAAACGAACCTCTGTAGAGATCAAAAACGGTGGGTTCGTTGTCGGGGATCCCGCATTGACGCATACAGTAGCTCATAAATCCGCAACCGTAGGGCTCGTGGCAGTGCGGTCCGATGGGCTCGGCCGGCTCCACAGGGTTATCCAGCACGGCCTTAGCCTTACAGCAGTTAGCGGCCACTTGGGGGTATTCCGCCTCCACCGCTTTGGAGATGTCGTTGATACTGAACAGCTGGTGGATGTCCAACGCACCCTGGCGCACATATTGGTTGTTGATGCACACGAGATAGGTGCCGGCGACGTTGACACCGCACTGGGTGAGCACCCACTTCTGGAAGGCCACATCCTGCGCATACACCTCCTTGTCGGCCGAGGTGCTGCTTTTCACCTCGTAAATGGCGTATCCGTTGTCGGTTTTGCGAAGGATATCCACCGCGCAGTAGCATCCTTGGTAGGAGAAGGCGGCCTCGCAGATGTTCTCGGTGCCGTCGTTCAGGCACTGTTGCGTACGCTCGAGCATCGCCTTGATGTCGAGTCTGCCGTCGGCCGTCAGGTCGGTGACATCGATGTAGGGACCGAACAGTCCCATGGCGAGGTCGCCCACGCTGGTGCCGGCGTCGAATCGTGCCTGCGTGGAGGGGTCAATGACTTGTTCTTCCGGCTTATACGCGCCCAGCCAAAGGCATTTCGGGCACTTGCGGAAACTGGTGTACTTGGATTTTGAAAGACCGTGCATATTGAATGATGAATGATGAATTATAAATTTTGAATGACGCGGCAAATGTAGATAAATTTCAAATTCCTGTTTGATTTCTTCCGGTGTCATCTCGCACCATTCTCCGTTTTTGAATTTTAAAATTGGCATGTTTTTGGGTTTTAGTTTATGAATTACTTTAACTTTGGTCGTTGGCTATTAGCTTTTGGTATGACAGATCACTGCTCACTGATCACTCTTCACTGATCACTCTTCACTGATCACTGATCCAAATGACGCGGCAAAAATAAAACGGAAATTGATGATGGGGTAAAAATTGCGAGTAGCAAATCTCCCGCAGTCCATACAAGGGTTTATGCACAGCCTGCGAGAGAAGCGTGTGCGTCACATCTTTCCCCGCCTCGCGCAATGCTTAGGCATATTCGGACAACAGCGCATAGTATTTTTCTATAAAAAAAATCGAACAAGCATTTTTCCATTGTCATTTTTCATAAAAATTGATTATTTTTGCCTCGCTGTTTCCAGGCGGCACGCTTTGCTTCGCCAAACAGGCAAATATTTAAAAATCACAGTCAAATATGAAACCAAACCATTATATCCCCCACCCTGTCGACACGTCGCACATCGAACTGCCGCCCGAGCTGCTGGCTTTGACCGACACTATCTCAAAAAACGTGCACGAAGTGTGGGCCGCCAAACGCATAAGCGAAGGTTGGAAATACGGGGCCGTGCGGGATGACGAAAAACGGGAAACCCCGCGCATGGTACCCTACGAAGAACTGCCCGACGAAGAGAAGGCATACGACTGGAGCACGGCGGAAAGTACCCTGAAATTGCTCATCTCATTGGGATTTGAAATTACAAAAAAATAACCGACGGTCAAAAAATCTTTCCCGGCCATTGAAATTTACGAGCATATTCTGTACTTTTCCTCTGTTTTATTCGTAGAGACGGGGCATGCCCCGTCTCTACATACAGCAATTTCATTATATCTATGCATATTTAAAATTTGTGTACATTTGCCAACCTAAACAACATGGTGCAAGCAAACAGACACACATCCATACACCATTGGGTTTTAATATTTTACATTTGAAATAAATACATGAAAAATAGCAAAAAGAATTCAATATTCGGAGATTTCCGCCAGGGCTGCAAGGACTTTTTCAAGAATCCAGCACTATACTTCGACCGATCCTTCTCAAGCGGCATCGGCAAACAGATTGGTTGGCTTTTGGCCGTTTTCCTTTTTGTGCTTGCGCTGCTCTACGTCATTTATTGCTTACTTCCAGTGAAAGTAAGTTTTGGTGAGCGGTTCTCCTACCTGGTATACCAACTCCTCGAACCACTCGAACCGACGGATAAATCGATGCCTTTCTCGTTTGCCGTCATCGTCCATGTGTGCGGGCTTATCGTTCTGGGGGGCATGCTGATTTCGGTGGTCTCCAACATTTTGGAACGCCGTCTTGAAGCCTACCGCAACGGCGAGACTTCCTACAAATTGAAAGACCACATCATCATCATCGGCTACAACGCCAGTGTACCCTCCCTCATCAAGACAATTCGGACGGAGAATGACATAGAAAATGACGAAACGTTCATCCTGGTGCAAAGCGGCCAAGACTCTTCCGAGGTCAGAAACCAGCTGCAAATCACTTTGGACGAATGGATGGTCAAAAACACCATCGTGGTGCACGGGTTGGGAAGTTCTGAAGAGGATCTCCTCAAGTTGAACATCGGAACCTGTGTCAAGGTGTATATCATCGGCGACAGCACCTTGGAGGCCCATGACTCCATGAACCTCGACTGTTTGTCGGTCATCGCCAAAATCTGGAGAGAATGCCACCCTGAAACCGTTTCTGACAAGGACAAGAATCTTGTAAACAAGCTGAACTGCAATGTGCTTTTCGAGTACCAAACCCTCTATAGCATCTTCCAATTCTCAGAACTAAAAGAGGAAATTAATAATGCCATCCTTTTTCACCCTTTCAATCTACACGAGAATTGGGCAAAGAAAGTGCTGGTTGTCGGGGCCGCTGACAAGCAATCAGCATACAAGCCGCTGGAGGGGGACGAAGGGTTCAACGAAAACAGCAAACAGCACGTGCACATGATCATCATCGGCATGTCGCGCATGGGCACGGCTTTGGCGGTGGAGACGGCTCAAACCGCGCACTACCCCAACTTCAGGGAGGATAATGACGCCACGCGCACGCATATCACATTCATAGACTGCGATGCCTTGGAGCAAATGGAGTCATTCAAGAGCCGATTCGCCAACGTGTTTGATATGATGCGATGGCGATATGTGGACACCCGGGCGGTCAATGGTACGCTCTACACGCTGACCGACAACTCCTGGGTCAACCCCATTGAAGAGGAGACCAGCCCCTACCGACATCTTGGGCCCAACTTCACCGACCTCCAATGGGAGTTTCTGGACGGTCGTCTGGAATCCGCTCCGATACGCAAATACTTGACCGATGCGGTAAACGACAAGTCCGCCGTCACCACTATCGCCGTCTGCCTTCCCGACACCCAGCAAGCAACGCGAGCCGCCCTCTACCTTCCCGACATGGTTCTCCGCAACGCCCATCAGGTGCTGATATACCAAGAGGAAAGCGACGCTATCGCCAGAAGTGTGAACAACCCCAACGACCCCTGTACCAAATTCAACAATTTGGTTCCCTTCGGCATGATCAGCGACACCTATTGCAATGATTTTATCGGGGATAACGAAGGAAAGTGGATAAACGCCTACTGGGCCAAAGAATTTGCACCGGAAGACCAGCGAGACAACTACCGACGGGCCTGGAACGAAAAAGACGAAGCGTGGGCCGACCGCATCTGGAACAACGAATCCGTATCCAACAAATGGTCGAGCATCCACAGTGCCAACATGCTGTTCGCCAAACTCCGTTCCATCGGCTGCACAGTGGAAGACAATATCGAAAATATCCGAAAAGCCATGGAAGAGAATATGCAGGGACTCGTTTTCACGGAACACAACCGTTGGGTGGCAGAACAACTGATGGCCGGTTTCCGTCCTCTCTTCGCTGACGAATGGGAAACTTATAAAAAAAGCAAAAAAGCGAAAAAGAAGGCAGAAAAAGCCCATGGCAACATCTGTTCCAACAAAGTATTAGAAGAAGTAGAACCCGGTAGTCACGACAAAGACAAACAAGTTACGCTGGCTCTATTGGAAATAATCAAGAAATAATCAACCATTACAGAGAAAATTAAAGCAAAGGTCTGCGAACATTTCAAAGAAAATGTATCTTTGCCGTTTCTTTGTAGTTTAATTTTAAACAGAACATATAGTTATGAAACGTGTTTTATGGATTCTTTTGTTGGCCTGCACCGGCCTGATGACAGTTTCCTGCCAGAACGGCGAGAAAGAAAACACCCCTGAGGCGGCTACAGAACGGTTCATCAAGGCCTATTACACCGGTGACTTCGCGCACCAATACGAATATACGACGAAAAAGTCGGATATTGTGATTCAGCAGATTCAAAACGGCATGCAGAACAACAAGGAACTTCTGGAAAAGATCCAAAAGTGCGATGTAGCCATTTTGGATACCAAAATTCTGGAACAGACCGACTCCACAGCCACCTGCGCCTGCCAGTTCACCATCAACGACGAGCCCCGCACCGACAAATGGAACCTCATCAAAGAGGAAGACCTGTGGAAGGTAACCATGGTCATGCCGTAACAATGTACAATGTACAATTAACTCGCATTAAAAATCAACAACCAATAAACCTATAAACCAATAAACCTATAAACCTATAAACCCTTAAACAAATAAACCGAAGATGAATTTTGTACAAGAATTGAGATGGCGCGGCATGTTGCACGACATCATGCCCGGAACCGAAGAGTTGTTTAATAAAGAAGTATGCTCCGTATATCTGGGCATTGATCCGACAGCCGACTCGCTGCACATCGGGCATCTTGTGGGCATTATGATGCTGTCGCACCTCCAACGCTGCGGTCACAGGCCCATCGCGTTGCTCGGCGGCGCCACCGGCATGATCGGCGACCCCTCCGGCAAAAGCCAAGAACGCAACCTCCTCGACGAAGCAACATTACGTCACAACCAAGAGTGTATCAAGAAACAGTTGAGCAAATTCCTCGACTTCGACAGC
>Ga0310696_10002942_pt1 | contig 21869 bp, 21 predicted proteins | sample AusTroGonzalo_MG_4_FD_203885 | JGI IMG/M metagenome (GOLD analysis project Ga0310696, IMG submission 203885) | Bovine rumen microbial communities from tropical cattle in Woodstock, Queensland, Australia - Gonzalo_02 (v2) (version 2) | ecosystem: Host-associated > Mammals > Digestive system >...
ATCTGTTTTTCAAAACGGTCAAGCCCTTGTTTCATTGGATGGCAAGAGTTTTTATCATATTGACAAACAAGGCAAAAAAATCAGGAACTAACTATTACAAAAATGAAAGAATTAAGCAAACAAATCATAGAGGTGCTCTCGAACAGCACCGAGAAACTGAACCACAAGCAGATCGCGGCCAAGATGAAAATCTTCGACAAGAAAGGCCGCGCAGAAGTCATGAAAGAGCTGGAGAAGCTCGTCAATGCGAAAGTCGTGCTGAAGGCCGGCCGTGGCAAATACAAGCTAAACAGCAAATTCCAAGACACGAAGACCACCGGCAAGAACTACATCATCGGCCGCGTGGAGCAGAAACGCAGCGGCATGGCCTTCGTCATCCCGCAGGGCAAGCAGGACGACACCCCCGAGGAATCGACCATCGACGACATCTTCGTGGCCGACGGCAACCTCGGCAATGCCCTTAACGGCGACCTCGTGAAGGTCGTCCTCTTCCCCGCCCGCAAGGGTAAACGCATTGAGGGACAAGTCGTTGAAATCGTGCAGCGAAGCAAGCGGCAGCTCGTCGGCAGTATCCAGATCCGCAACGGCATCGCCTTCTTCGCGCCCGACAACACCATCCTCCGCCGCGATGTCATCATCCCCGGCAAACAGCTGCGCAAAGCCAAAACCGGCGACAAGGTGGTAGTGCGCATCCTCGACTGGGCCACCGGCCACCGCAACCCCATCGGCGAGGTCATCAATGTGCTCGGCAAACCCGGAAGCAACGATGTGGAGATGCTCTCCATCCTCGCCGAAAGCGACTTCCCGGTTTCCTTCCCGAAAGCCGTGGAACAAGAGGCCGAGGCCATCCCGACGGAGATTCCCGAAAAGGAGATTCAGCGCCGGAGGGATTTCCGCGATGTCACCACCTTCACCATCGACCCAGCCGATGCCAAGGACTTCGACGATGCGCTCTCCTTCGAGGTGCTCGAAAGCGGACTCTTCCGCGTGGGTATCCACATTGCCGATGTCTCCTACTACGTCAAACCTGGCACTGGCATTGACGCAGAAGCCTACAACAGAGGCACTTCCGTCTATCTCGTAGACCGCACCATCCCGATGCTTCCCGAAGCGCTCTCCAACAACCTCTGTTCCCTGCGCCCCAACGAAGACAAACTCTGCTACAGTGCTGTGTTCGACCTCGACGACAAGGCCAAGGTTCACAAGGAGTGGTTCGGCCACACCGTCATCCGCTCCAACCGCCGCTTCGACTACGAGCAGGCGCAGCAAATCATCGAAACCGGCGAGGGCGACCTCAGCGAGGCCATCCTGCAGCTGCACAAATTAGCGCAGGTGATGCGTAAGCAGCGTTTCGACAACAACGCCATCAGCTTTGAGACCGAGGAAGTGAAGTTCAAACTGGATGAGAATGGCAAGCCTATCGGTGTCTATCTCAAAGAGCAGAAAGAGGCCAACTGGCTCATCGAGGAGTTCATGTTGTTAGCCAACAAGCGCGTGGCCGAGAAAATCGGAAAGAAGCGCTCCCCCACCCAACCGACAAACGTCTTCGTCTATCGTGTCCACGACAAACCGTTGGAGGAGAAGCTCGGCACGTTCAAGAATTTCGTCAAAAAATTAGGTTTCGACCTGAAGACCACCTCCACGAAGGCGTTCAGCAGCTCGCTGAACAAGATGTTGGAGGCGGAGAAGGGCAAGCCCGACTACGATATGCTCAGCAAACTCTCCATCCGCATTATGGCGCGGGCCGTCTATACCACCGACAATATCGGCCACTACGGATTGGCATTCCCCTACTACACCCACTTCACCTCGCCCATCCGCCGCTACCCGGACTTAATGGTACACAGACTGTTAGACCGTTACTTGGCACACCAGCCATCAGTAAACAAGGAGCAGTACGAGGAGTATTGCAAGCACTGTTCCGACATGGAGCGGCAGGCGATGGAGGCCGAGCGCAACTCCATCAAGTACAAACAGGCCGAGTATCTGGCTGACAAGATTGGGCAGGAGTTCGACGCGGTGGTATCAGGCATCTCCAAATGGGGCGTCTATGCCGAGCTGAAGGAGTCGCACTGCGAGGGCATGATTCCAATGCGCGCTTTCGACGACGACTTCTACTACATCGATGAGGAGAACTACACGCTGGTAGGCTTACACCACGGCCATTCGCTGCGATTCGGCGACCCCGTGCGCGTGCGCGTGGTAGCCGTTGACATCCTCAAACGGCGTATGGATTTCGAAAGGGTGCTGTAGAGACACAAAAGACCTCGTTGTAGAGACGCAAAATTTTGCGTCTCTACAAACCCGTTTATTTCTTATTCCGGACAATGCGATAATGAGGGGTGTAGGCTTCCCGGAACGCCTTGCTATGCACGACAGCCTGGTTGTTCTTTGCCGACTCCTGAAGATTGGCTTGCAACGCCGCGTCAGCCCAGGAAGGGTTGACTTGCAGGGCGATCTGCTCAATGCACCGCCACTCGTCGGCCCAGTTGTCACCGAAGGCATTATCCGTTCCCGCCGCCTCCATAAACAATTCAAGAAGCTGTTCCTCAGTCAGTTCGCCGTCAATAACACATGCCAAATTGACACGTGTGAAGCGGTGGCGGAACCCCGTGGGCTCCCGTCGGGGCATGGCACTCAGATCCATGTCGCGACATTCCGCAAGCTCCTTCTCTATATAATACCGGGCGGTGGCCGTGTCGGTCACTAAATGCTTGGAACCGAAATAATCCTGGTAACAAGTCTTGTAAATATCCTGCAAGTCGGCTTGAGGATATTGTTTATGGACATTCTCACACATACGGCGGATGGCCCTGCTCTCGCTTTGGCAAGAAAACAGTAAGACCGTACACAAGTTGGCCATCAACACAAAAACAATGTTTTTCATTCTCATCAAACGCTTACTATCAAACACAATACAAGGCTTCGCTAAATATTCCGACCGATTTTCTTGAGCAGGCGTCTCACCTTGCGGCTTCGCTTGACCAGCCACTCCTCTATCATCTCTTCCTCCATCTCCGGACTGCTGGGATTCTCTTTCTTGCGCCTTTCCGAACGGGCAAACCGAAGATATGCCCCTATATGACGCCGTTTCTTCTCATGGTAGATGGCATCGAACGGGATGAGCACGCCCGTATCCTCGATATTCTGCATCAAACGGTTCACCGCCGTTCCAAACATGAGCATTTCAGAAGTGATGGAGATATACGCCGTCACATTGGGGGGAACATTCACATTCCGCATTCTGGCTGCTCCCTTAAGCAATTTATAATCCTCCAGTTGGTCTTCCTTGTTTAACACCAAATCCATCAGTCCGGGATCGGAAGCGGGCATGACCGCCTGGTCGTCCCAAGGGCGGATGAGCTCGTCCTTATCCCCGAAATGTTTCCATAAGAAATGGTAAATCAGATCTTTGGTGATATAGTCGTAGGAAGGATACAGAGTGATTTTTCCGAAGAAGTAGAGCAGGTCGGGATTCTTCATGATGATGGCCACTAAACCATCCCACAGGTTATCAAAGGCGAATATGGATTTCGCACCACCCTTGGAACTCTGATATTCCGGCGCCACAAAATTGCGCCCGAGCTCGATGACATGCGGAAGATACTCCTCGATAAACTTCTGGGAGAAGCGGAATTGGTGGGAACTGGCCAGCACCGGCTGACCGTTCTCGTCAAACGTTGCATCCGAACCGAAAAGAAAACGATACCCGCCGATAATGGCCTCGTTCTCCGGATCCCAGACTATCAACTGTTTATACGGATTCTCCATCTTGTCATACTCGTCTAAATCCAACGCATTGCCCGTGGAACCGCCGGCCTCACGGAAAGCCAACTCACGCAATCTGCCGATTTCCGTGACCACATTGGGCGAGTCCTGCCAGGTGACGATGTACAGCTCGTTGTGCCCTTTGTTGGTGTCTTCGAGCTTCTTGGATTTGGTAAGTTCCGACTTAATCAGTTCTACCGGTACGGGATCTATTATTGTATTCATACTGATGGAGATTTTCAATCGATACTGGACGGCCAAGGGTTGGAAACGATTCCGGCCATGTCGAGCATGGTCTTGTGGGCCAAATCGCGCATCCGCGCCGTTTCCTCTTTCCGAGGGGCGTCGAGGTTCGGCACAATCGGGTCTCCCACGTGGATGGTGAGCAACGGTTCCCCCTTGAAGAAGAGTCTGCGCCATCCAATGCGGGGCCGGAAGGTGATCATCAGGGGGACGATCGGAAGCGCATACCGATAGGCCATATTGAATGTGCCTATTTTGAAAGGCCGGAGCGGGGCATAGAATTTCCAGCTACAACTCTCCGGGAAGATGTGTATCCACTGTTTTTTCTCGTGAAGTTCTTCCAAGGCCTTGTCAAATTCCCGAAGTCCGCTGCGTTCCTCCGGAATGGCGATACCTCCGATGGTTTTCATCAAAAATCCGTCCTTGCCACGGAACGGCTCGGCATACATGGGAATCCAGGCTTTGCGGTAGCGCATCGCTTGCAGCACGCAAATCATATCCCATCGGTGGACATGGTTGCACACAGTCATCATCCCGTTGGCGAAAAGAGATCGGTTCTGACAGATTTTCTCACGACCTACAATCTTAAGGCCATAACGGATTCGGTTCACAGGGAAAGCAGCAATCCAAAGGGCAAGATAGATGAGAAAATGCCAAATCTTGAACTTCAGGGACTTGTCAAGGTATGGATACGTCTCGTCAAACGAGATGTCCTTGAGTTCCCCGCGTATCGGGGCCATCCTCGTGAACGGATTGTCCCCCGAGAACTCCTCCACTGGTTCAGGAACGTAAACTTCTTCCCTGACCTTGAAGTTCCGATACGCCGGTCCAAATGACGAATAATCCTTAATTGTGTCCATTTTTCAGTATTATCACGGATAATTCTTCGTATTCCGCAATGATGCTGCAAAACTAACATTTTTTTATTTACCGCAACCCGTATTTTTCCTTCATCCGCTCAAGCGAGCCATCTTTCTTCATCTGGCGTATCATGTTGTTGAGGAGTTGCAAAAGGTCGTCCTGGCCCTTGCGCATCAACACGCCGATTTCGCTGTGGGTGAAGGGCACGGCTATCAGGGGAACGGCAAGGCGCAGGTCGTTCTGTACATACCACGGGGCCTCGGTAATTTCGGTAATCATCACGTCGGCCTCGCCCTGCGCCACCAACCCGGGAATCTCCTCGTTGTTCGGGTGGACGATAATCGTGGCGTGGGTGAGATGCTCGCGGGCGAATTTCTCGTTCAGTCCGCCGGGATTCACCATCACGCGCACTTCGGGTTTGTCGATGTCCTCCAACGAGCGGAACCGTGTGGAATCCTCCGCACGACAGAGAATGGTCTTGCCGTTTTCCAAGTAGCCTTCGCTCATTGCCATGATTTTGAGTCGGTCCTCAGTGATGGTGATGCCGCTGACGGCAAGATCGAAAGCCTGCGGTTCAGCCAGCACATCGGCGGTCAGTGTGGGCCATGAGGTGGGAACAAACACGACACCGACCCCCAATTTCCGGGCCATCGCTTCGGCCATGTCAATTTCGAAGCCCCAATAGGTGCTGTCGGCTTCCAGATACGAGAGTGGGCGGTAGTCGCCGGTAGTGCCGACCATCAGCGCCCCGCGTTCCTGTATCCGTTGCACGGTGGGCTGAAGGTCTTTTTGCGGTTTGCACGACATGAAGAGCATCGCGCAGAAAACGAGGATGGCGGCAAACAGCCTTATGCTGCGATTCATTGGGTTCTTCATTCTTTTAGGAATTCGTTTGAAGTGGCAAAAATACACAAAATAGTTTTGCATGACACTTCATAAGCTGAAATTCGTCCGATGAAAATCTACACATTTTTTGTATCTTTGCACTTTCTTTCTATAATTGACAAAAACGTATCGTAAAGTACAGAAATATCCGCCTTTAACAAGGAGAAACACCAAGCGAAATGAATAACAGATCTTTTTCGAGCAGGATGACCTGGAGAATCATCGGAGTTGTCTCCGCCATATTTCTCCTCACCTTTTTGGTGGCGGGATGGACTTATCAACGGCTTATTGCAGGGAAGTCCATTCCAGAGGGCGTTATCATTGTCTCCCTGCTCCTTTTAATCTTTGTCGGACTGGCCGTTATTTTCTTCGTCTGTCGTCGCGAGATACGTCGGATGACACGTCCCATCACCGAGCTTTCGGTATCCGCCCTCAACATGGCCAAGGGCAACTTCAAGGCTAAGTTGCCGGAAATCAAGAGTCAGGACGAGATGCGACGCCTGCACGACAGTTTCTTCTACATGCAGAACTCCATCACCGACTACATCGACCAATTGAAGACCACCAAGAACGAAAACGAGCGCATGGAGTCGGAGCTGAACGTGGCGCGCAAGATTCAGTCGGGTATGCTGAGCACCGAATTTCCGCCGCATCTCCATGCCATGGTCTCTCCTGCCCGCGAAGTGGGCGGCGACCTCTACGACTTCATCCTCAAGGGCGACTGTCTCCACTTCGCTGTCGGCGATGTGAGCGGCAAAGGCGTCCCCGCCTCCATCATGATGGCTATCACGAGAGCCACGCTGCATTTCATGGCGGGTCTGGGGCTGCCGCTGCACGAGTCTATCGGGAGAATCAACAACGGCGTGGCCGACGGCAACAGCAATGACATGTTCGTCACCCTCTTCATCGCCCGCATCGACCTGAAAACGTTGCGGATGGACTTCTGCAATGCCGGCCACAACCCACTGGTCATTGTGCCGCCCGACGGCGAGCCCTACTTTCTCAAGGCCAAGAGCAACCTCGCGATAGGTCTCTTTGAGGACTTCCCCTACGAGACCGAGAGCATCGACCTGAAGCCCGGCACTCGCATCGTGGCCTATACCGACGGTGTGACTGAGGCCGAAAATGCCGCGATGGAACAGTATGGCAACGAGCGCTTGCTGCAGGAAGTCAGCAAAATAGACCGCAGTATGGACAACAAAACCGTCGTGGACCAGATTTACCGCTCGGTACTGGCTTTCGCCGACGGCAACCCCCAAAACGACGACATCACCATCCTGTGCCTAACTGTATAGCAACACGAAGTAACCAACACGAAGTTATAAACACGAAGTTATAAACCTAGTTATATGAAAAAACGTTTCAACCCCATCAAAGACAAGAGCAGCGAGATCATAGAGTATCTCATGTCGTCACCCGACATTCCGGACGACGATGAGCTGCAATTTAAACTCCGCCTCTCCATTGAAGAGGCCGTCGAGAACGTGGTGAGATACGCTTACGACGGCGGCATCGGCTGGTTAGAGGCCGACATACATTTCGACCAGGACGCGCTGTTGCTCTCCATCGAGCTCCGCGATGCCGGCACGCCTTTCAATCCGCTGGACAAAGAAGATCCTGACATAAACAAGAGTGCCGAAGATCGCGAAGTGGGCGGCCTCGGTATCTTCCTCTGCAAGAAGATGATGGACAGCATCGAATACCGCTACGAAGACGGCAACAATGTGCTCACCATGACGAAGAAAGTCAACAGTTAAGAGGCAATAGGCAACAGGCAATAGTTATTTAGAAGATCAATTATGGATATAAAAATAAACAAAGAGGATAATAAAACCTTTGTGGTGATTGACGGGCGCATCGACACCACTACTGTGAACCAGTTCCAGGAGGCGGCCAACGAACTGATGGAGGATGAGAATCCCGACATCGACATCGACTGCACGGCGCTGAGCTACACCTCATCACAGGGGTTGCGTACTTTTCTCATGTTACAGAAAAGCGTCATGAAGCATGGCGGCAAAATGGTGCTGCGCAACATGAACCCACAGGTGAAGGAGGTGTTCGACATCACCGGCTTTTCGAACATCATCACGATTGTATGAAATACATATACATCACCAACGGACGGGCCGACAAGGTACCGCAATATCAGGAGCTCCACGACCAGTTGAAGGAGATTCCGCACCCATACGAGGTTTACACCACCTTGGGCGAGGGCGACGCGACGCGTTTCGTGCGGCTCTACTGCGACCTGCACCCCGAGGAGGAGGTCTGTTTCGTGGCCTGTGGCGGAAACGGCATCATCAACGAGGTGGCCACGGGTTTGGTCGGATATTCAGAATCTACGAAACATAACTCAAAATTCACCATGGCCATCCTTTACATTGGTGGCACCACGAAAGACATATTAATCAACTTTCCTAGACGCAACTTCTTCAGTGTAAAGGAGATGTTGGAGGGCACCGTAACACCCGTGGATATCATCAAGGTGAACGACAGCTACTGCCTGAATGTGTGCAACATCGGCTTCAACTCGAAGGTGGCGTCACGGGCCAACGAACTCGTTGCTAAAGGGAAGTCGGCCCATGAAGCCTACACGCGGGGCGTGGCAAACGCCATCCTGACGAGCCGTTTCAACCGCATCAAGGTAATAGTGGATGGCGAGCGCATCACTCGCGGCCACATGGTGCTCTGCACCCTGGCCAACGGTCGGCGCGTAGGCGGCGAGTTCAACTGCGCACCCAATGCAAAGGTCGATGACGGCCTCATCGAAGTGTGCCTCTTCCGCGGCATGAGCCTGTTGCGGCTGCTGTTGCTGATTCCCCTCTATCGCAAAGGCGAACACATCGGCAGCAGACCGGGCAAGAAGAAAGTCATCTACCGGCAGGCCCGCGAGGTGGAAGTCAGCAGCAAGGACCTTATCGATGTCTATCTCGACGGCGAGCTCCTCACCGGCTCCCACTTCGAAGTCAAAATCCTGCCGGGAGCACTTCCCCTACGCCTCCCGCCTGTCAACGGTCAATAGTCAAGGTCAACGGTCAAAGTCAAAAGTAAAGAAAATGAAACTGGACATGCATTGTGAGATGATTCTCGACGAGTATCGCGAGAAACTCCCTCTTTTCGAAAAACTCCGTTCTATTGCACTGGAGCGGATGGAGAAATGCCTCAACGAGAACAAGATTATTGTGGCGAGCATCGATTCCCGTATCAAGACCGAGGAGAGCCTTACTGGCAAATTGGAGCTGAAGGGCTACAAATACCGCACGTTGGATGACATTACCGACATCGTCGGCATCCGCGTCGTCACCTTCTACAACGACGAGGTGGACGTCATCTCCGCCCTCGCCGAGCAAATATTCGAAATCGACTGGGAGAACACCGTTGACAAGCGCAAGATGATGGAAATCGACCGTTTCGGATACATGTCGCTGCACTACATCTGCCGACTGCCATTACCGGATAACGCACACGTAGGTGCGTCCCTACAGACCTCGTCAACCGATGGTACGGGCGAACCTATGGGTACGCCCGAATTGCACGAAATACGTTTTGAACTCCAGATGCGCAGTGTTCTGCAGCATGTGTGGGCCAACATGTACCACGACATGGGCTACAAAACCGATGTCGAGATTCCCCGCGAATACCAGCGCAACATGAGCCGCCTGGCGGGAATGCTGGAGCTGGCCGACGAGCAGTTCAGCAACATCCGCAAGGACATCACCGAATACCGCCGCAAGGTGCAGTCGCTCGTGGCCAACGGCAACTTCGACGAAGTGCCCTTCAACGGCGACACTTTCCGCTCCTTCATTGCTCTCAAGCCCTTCGAATGGCTCGTCGATAAGATGGCCGCCATCAACCAAGCCGAGGTTTACGAGGACAGTCTGATGCCCTACTACAACGTGCTTCGACTGTTGAACATGCGGACTATTGGCGATGTCGTCCGAATGAGTGACAACTACAGCGAGAGTGCCTATCAGCTGGCACTTGTGCAACTGGCCGGCACGGGACTTGACATCCTGGCCAGCTCCGTGGCACTGCAGAACCTCTGCATCGTCTATATCCTGAAGAAAGGCTTCGGCGTGGCCGGTCTCGTCAAAATGTTCGACACCCTCTACGGCAAAAACGACTACAACGCCCAACGCGCCGATCGTATCTTTGAGCAGGCGAAGAAGGTGAATATTATTTAAGACTTAAGACTTGAATCTTGAAACTTGAATCTTGTCAATCTTTAAACCTGAAACTTGAAACCATTTAGTATGATTAACACAGACCTTTTTGACCGGGCGGCGAAGTTCGCCGTTGACGCCCATGCCGACACCCTGCGCAAAGGCAAGGGTTATCCCTTTATCCTCCATCCCATGGAGGCCGTGTGCATCGTGGCATCCCTTACGGACGACCCCGAGCTGCTGGCCGCCGCCATCCTGCACGACACGGTGGAGGACACGGATGTAACCATCGAACAAATCCATGAACAGTTCGGCGGACGGGTGGCCCGACTCGTGCAAAACGAGAGTTGCCCTCTCCCGAAAGGCGCCCCGTGGCGCGACCGCAAGCAGGCACAGCTGGATCAGCTTGCCAATGCGCCCCGCGACAGCAAAATCGTGGCCATGGGCGACAAACTTTCCAACCTCCGCACCATCACTGCCGACTACCGTCAAATCGGCGACCAACTCTGGCTACGGTTCAAAGCGCCTAACGGCAAGGAGGATATGGCCTGGTATTACCGCCAACTTGCCGAAGCCTTATCTGATTTATCGGGTACACCCCCTTACGAGGAATACCTGCATCTGCTTGACATCATCTTCGATCCGACCGAAAAATCCTGCTAACCCTTCCCTATATGAAACGATTTTTGTTTTTTCTGTGTATCACGCTCTGTCTGATTTCCTGCAACAGAAAACAGGAAGTTCAGACAGGTGAAGTACACGAAATCCGGACGGAAAAGGATTTGGAAGGCAAGGTGGTCGGGACGCTGACCGGCACCTGCTTCGAAATCGACTTTGCCGGTCGCAGTGATTTCCGGTTAGTCCGCCAGCCCACCCTCTCCGACCTCATCGCCTCGCTTCATAGAGGCCGCATCGACGCCATCCTGTATGACGAAGTCAGCTTGCCGGATACCATTCTCCGTAAAAACGGCATCAAAATGGCTTTTCGGACAGAGACCAGTTACCCATGCGCTTTCGCCTGCACCAAGTCGAATCTGGATCTGGTGAACAAGTTCAACGAATTCCTTGCAAAGCTGAAGTCTTCCGGAGAATTGCGAGACATCACCGACAAGTGGATGAATGCCACCGACTACACGAACGTGGAGATGCCGAAGATCCAGATTGATAGTCTCAATGGAGAGCCGCTGATTGTGGGCACCTCCTATACCACCGCTCCCATCTCCTACATGATTGGTAACGAATGGTACGGCCTTGAAATCGAGATACTTAACCGTTTCGGCGAATACATAGGGAGACCTGTCCAATACCGACTTTTCGACTTCGCCGCCATTATTCCGGCCCTGCAGTCTGGGAAAATCGATATGGCCGGAGGAGTCATCTTCGTAACAGAAGAGCGTCAAAGAAAATTGGCGCTCACCGACGTGTATTACCACTGTCACGGCGGATTTTTCGTACGAGACTTGTCCGCCAAAACAGAAGACGAGGCTCCTGATTTCTCCAATTTCAAGGAGTCCTTCAACAAAAACCTGATAGTCGAGAATCGTTGGGTTTTCCTGGCACGAGGGTTGAAAGTGACGTTGGAGATCACCCTGCTCTCCATGCTCTTCGGCAGCATACTCGGCATCGGGCTGTTAGCCATGCGGAGAAGCCAACGAAGCTGGCTCAACAAAACAGCAAAGATATATTCATCAATCCTCCGCGGCATCCCTATGGTGGTTTTGTTGATGATTCTGTTTTACATCGTGTTGATCGGATTCAGCGGCGTCGGGGTGGCCGTGGTGGCCTTCTCCATGACCTTCGCATCCTCTTTCGCGGCCACAATGGACAACGCCATCCTGGCTGTTGGCAATCAGCAACACGAGGCTGGAGAGGCCATGGGCTTCACCAAGGTCCAGATTTTCCGCTTCATCACCGGACCACAAGCACTCACACGGGCGCTTCCCCAACTCAAGGGCGAGGCCATTTCGCTCATCAAAAACACTTCTGTGGTAGGATATGTTGCCATCCAAGACCTCACCCGCGCTTGCGACATGATCCGCGCCCGAACCTTCGAGGCTTTCTTCCCGCTCCTTTTCATCACCATCATCTATTTCATCCTGGCCTGGCTCATGAGCAAGTTTTTGGACTACATCTTCAAAATCGCCATCAAGATATGATCAGCATAAAACATCTTTCCAAAACATACGTCAATCCTGACGGCAGCCGATTGGAGGTGCTGAAGGATGTCAGCTGCGACATCCACAAAGGAGAGGTAATCAGCATCATCGGTCCGTCGGGCAATGGCAAGAGCACCCTGTTGCGGACCATCAACTTGATGACAAAGCCCACCTCCGGCGAAATCTTCTTCGAAGGGGAGAACATCCTCGCCCAAGACTACCCTATCAACAAGCTGAGGCAGCGGATGGGGATGGTGTTCCAGACTTTCAACCTGTTCGAACATCTAACGGTGCTGGAGAATGTCACGCTGGCACCCATGAAGTTGAAAGGTGTCGGGCAAGCGGAAGCGGAAAAGGAGGCCATGACCCTCCTACGCAAGGTGGGTATGGACGAGAAATGCAACGCGATGCCCGCCGACCTCGCCGGCGGGCAGAAACAGCGGGTCGCGATAGCCCGCGCTTTAGCCATGCATCCAGAAGTCATACTCTTCGACGAGCCGTTGTCCGCCCTCGACCCCTCTATGGTCGGCGAGGTGCTCACGGTCATCCGGCAGTTAGCCCACGAAGGCATGACCATGCTCTTCGTCACCCACAAGCTCAAGTTCGCCCGCGATGTAAGCACCCGCATCTTCTTCATGTATGACAAAGGCATCCACGAGGACGGCACCCCGCAGCAGATTTTCGAGAACCCCATTCACAGTGCCACCAAAGCTTTTGTGCAACAGATTTACAGACTGCCGTTCGTCGTTGAGGGTCTGGACTTTGACATCGTGGAGATGCATACCCAGATGCTGGGGTTCTGTGTCAAATACAACATCGCGGACAAAATTGAAACCATGCAGCAAATTATCAACCTGATGGTGTTGCTTGTGCTGGCCGAGTACCGTCCGCTCACGGTGCGAATCTCCTACATCGAGCTGTATGAGCGCACCACGATAGACTTCATGATCGAAGGTTTGGAGACTTCCCCGCTTCAGGCCGATGATTTCGACCCGCATCTGATAGACGATGTCCGCACCCTCGCTAAGGAGATTATCGAGGAACCCACGAAGCGAGGATACCGGATAAAGGTGGTGCTACCCTAAAACCTGAAACACACCTTAACCGTAAAAATTGTACTTTTGCCATCAATTTTTTCCTTATGAAGATGAACAAACTTTATATCTTTTTTCTGGCCTTATGCTTGGTCGGTTGCGCGAAGAAGCAGCCGGAAAAACAACCGATGAAGGAGTTGCACTCCGAAGCCGATCTGACGGGTCTTCGGGTGGGCGTACAAACGGGCAGCACGTACGACCTCCATCTTTCCTCCCTGAATGACATCGTCAAAATGGGATACAATTCTGTAAGCGATGGCTTGCTGGCACTCACGCAAGGGAAACTGGACGTGTACGTGGAAGATGAGAGTTCCATTCCACCCGATGAACAGAAACGCCTCGGCATCAAAATTGCCTTTTATGGCGAGGAGGCTATTCCCTGCGGTTTTCCCCTGCGCAAGGACAATAACGGTCTGCGCGACTCCCTGAGCCATTTCATCGATTCCCTGAAGGCCACGGGCGAGATGCAGAAAATCCACGACAGGTGGTTCCTGAGTGACAATCCAGCGCAAGTGAGGATTCCCGACCTCGGTCCCGAACCGACAGGGGAACCCATCCTCGTGGGATCTCCCACAGAATTGCCGCCGGTCGCCTTTCATATCTCCTCCGTATGGCATGGTTTCGAACCCGAAGTGCTCCAACGCTTTGGCCGCTATGTGGGTCGCCCTTTGATAATCGAACATTACCCTTTTTCCTCCGCCATTTCAGCCCTCCAGAGCAATAAAATCGACATCGTCATCGGTGGCATTTTCATCACCGAAGAGCGGCAAAAGACCATGGACTTCACTTCCTCCCACTTTTCTGTCCGCAGCGCTTACTATGTGAAGGATGAAAACGCACAGTCTGCCAGTTTCGGCAACAAGTTAAAGGATATGGTCTATAACAACCTCGTGGTGGAGGACCGCTGGAAATACATCACCGACGGTCTTTGGGAAACGGTCAAGATTTCCTTGTTCTCCCTTCTGTTAGGCACCCTGTTCGGCGCAGGAGTCTGCGCCCTGCGGATGAGCCGCAGCAAAGGACTTTCCAAGATCGCCAAAATCTACATCGACATCATGCGCGGCATACCGATGCTTGTTTTCCTGATGATCATGTTCTACGTGATTTTCTCCCAAAGCGGACTGGGTGGCACAGCCATCGCCGTATTGGCCTTCGCCATGAACTTCGCCGCCTACGTCAGCGAGATGTTCCGAACCTCTATCCAGTCCGTCGGCAAAGGACAAATCGAGGCGGGATTGGCGCTGGGACTCACCAAATGGCAGACCTTCTGGCACATCACCGCGCCCCAAGCCGTCAAGAACGTGATGCCCGTCTATAAGGGCGAAGCCGTCTCGTTGGTGAAGAACACCTCCATCGTCGGATACATCGCCATCCAGGACCTGACACGGGCCAGCGACATCATCCGCACGCGCACCTTCGACGCCTTCTTCCCCCTGCTGATCGTCACCATCATATATTTCATCCTGGCATGGCTGCTGGGCAAAGCACTCGATCTCATCGTTAAATCCAAAAAAACAACCAAAAATGATCACCATAAACCATTTGACAAAGACCTTCTCCGATCCAGACGGTTCTACACATCAGGTGTTGAAAGACGTTAGTTGCGAGATCGAAAAAGGCGAAGTCATCAGTATTATAGGCCCTTCCGGAACCGGAAAGAGTACCTTTCTGCGCGCCCTCAACATGATGGACCCGCCCACCTCGGGCGAGATCATCCTCGACGGTGAGAATATCCTGGCAAAAGGCTATCCCCTCAACAAGCTGCGTCAGAAAGTGGGTATGGTGTTCCAAAGTTTCAACCTCTTTGAGCACCTCAATGTCCTTGACAATGTCACCAAGGTGCCGCTTCTGCTGCGCGACATCACCAAGCAGGAGGCCGAGGAGGAGGCGCTCACGCTCCTGCGCAAGGTGGGGATGGCGGAGAAGGCCAACGCCATGCCGGCTGACCTCTCCGGCGGACAGAAACAACGTGTGGCTATTGCCCGCTGCTTGGCCATGCACCCCGAGGTCATCCTCTTCGACGAACCCACATCGGCCCTCGACCCCACGATGGTCGGCGAGGTGCTGAGCGTCATTCGCCAGCTCGCCAAGGAGGGCATGACCATGCTCATCGTCACCCACGAGATGAAGTTCGCACAAGATGTCAGCACCCGTATCTTCTTCATGTACGGCGGCTATATCCACGAGGACGGCACCCCGCACCAGATTTTCGAAGAACCGGTACACAGCGCAACAAAGGCCTTCGTCCAGAGAATCCACAAGCTCGTGTTCGAACTGGAGGGGCACGATGCCGACCGGCTGAGCATGCTGTCCGACATGTCGAAATTCTGCATCAAATACAATATTGCAGAGAAACGCGATGTCATTGAGCAAATCTCCACCGAGATGCTCACGAACGTGCTCTACGACTACCGTCCGATGACCGTGCGCCTCACCTATGGCGAGCTAAAGGATATCACGGCCGTCGATTTCATGATAAAGGATCTCACCACTTCCCCATTCCAAGCTGAAGGCTTCGACCCGAAGGTGCTGGAACCGATCAAAGCCCTCGCGAAGGAGATTGTCGAAGAACCCACTAAGTTAGGATACAGGATCAAGGTGATTCTCTAACGGCCGTCAACCGCCTGCTGCATTTCCGCTCTCAACGCCTCAATTCGAATGGCGGGATAGCGGAGTGAGGGATAGCCGCAACATATCATATCTTTACGTTGAAGCCCAAATAGACGCTTCTCGGCTGCTTTGGACCGTAAATGTATCCCGCGTCCCGGAGAACACCATAGTCCAAGTCGGGCTGATAAGCATTGGTAATGTTCTGCACGCCCGCAGTCAGGCGAAGCACGATCTCGTTGTAGCCCACCTCAGAAGGGCGCTGTATCATAGGATTTTCAGCTTTCCGCTGGATTTTGAAATGGAAGTCGTAGGAAACCTGCGCGTTGAGAACGAAAAACGACTGAGACCTCACCAAAACAGGTGGTTCGGTCTCGTGGGGTACTAACATCGGGCCGGTGAAATTACCCGTAACGTTCAAGCTCAGGTGCCGCCAAGGATTGCTTTCCAAAATCAGATAGCCATAGACATCCGGCGTTCTGAACATCCGGATTTCAGGGGCGGCATCCTCGCTCCATTCCACCGGTTCGGTGTAGCGGCTCACCTGCCAGGTGGCTCCAAGTTGACCGGAAATCCAGCGGCTCCAAGCCACTTTCACCGCGCCATGTATGCCCGCCACATACCCGCGGCCGGCATTGTAACGCTCTGATATCTCGTTTCCTGCGGCATCCTCATACCGCCGTTCGGCGAAGATGTCCTTCAAGTAGGTGTAGAAGCCTTCGCCAGTCAGGTCCACATCTACCCCACCCTTGTAAAGACAGTAGTCGGCGGAAAGGGAGACACTATGCGAACGTTCCTCTTTAAGATCCGGCGCGAGGGTGCTGATGATGCGTTCGCCGCCTGCCAAAGAGACGTGCAGGTCTTCGTCATAGGTTTGCGGCGCCCTGAATCCGGTGGCGTAACTCACTCGCAAGGAGAGTCTTCGGATTGGATTGTAACGTATGTTCACCCTCGGGGAGAATATCGGACGGCGGATGAGCGAGTGTTTGTCCATGCGCACACCGGCCAGCAGCGACCATTTCTCGTTTTTCCACTCGTTTTGTGCATACAAACTGCCGATATGCACGTCTTGGTGCAGATACTGTGCATAACCTGGAATCGAGTCGGTCAGGTGGTCGAAATTGTATTCCGCACCCACGGTCAGGGAGGCGGGCATAAACCACAGCTTGTCAAAGTGATAACGCCAGAGAGCCCCGGTGGCGAGCGTAAAGTTGGTCGTATAGCCGTAAGCTTTCAACGCGTCAATGCGCTCTTCGGGCGTGCCTTCGCCGATACCGCCATAATAGCTGTTGCGGCGGATATGCTGCAGGGCGGTATAAGCCTCCAGATGCTGGTGCCCGAAGTCGATATGGTAGTCAAGATGCCCGCTGTGAATGAGGTGCCCCGCGCCCTCGGAAATGTTCGACTCATGGGGCTGCAGAGCGAGATTGTTGCCGCCCCGATGCTCGTCATTGACGATGTTGTAACGGACGCTCAGTTTCGACAGCCGCGTAGGCCGTACAAACGCATTCAGCCCAACAGAGAGATTGCGCAGCTTCGGGAGGTCGCTATAACCATCGCCATTGCGGTCGTACGGGTCGCGATGGCGGTCCTGCGCGAACAGGTAAACGCCCGCATTGCGGTTGCGAGTGACCGCGGAGGCGTATGCATGCGTGGTGTTGTCAAAAGTACGCGTAAAGTCGTAGTTGCTAAACGTATGCCCGAAGCCACCACCGTTTTCTGTGGCCTCTTTGGTGATGATGTTGATGACACCCGCCACTGCCGACGCGCCGAAGAGGGCACTGCCGCCGCCGCGCATTACCTCGATGCGGTCAATCATCTCCGCAGGAACCTGCTCAAGACCGTAAACGCCGTTCAACGAGGAGAATATCGGCTTCGAGTCAATGAGGATTTGCGAATAGTGACCGTCCAGACCGTTGATGCGCACCTGCGTGAAACCGCAGTTCTGGCAGTTGTCCTCCACACGCAAGCCCGGCAGAAAGTCGAGGGTCTGCGCCAGACAGACGGCATTGGCGGCAATCATCGTGCGCGGCGTGACGATGTCAATCAGCGCTGGTGCCTCCCGTCGGAGTGTTTGTTCGCGATTTGAAGATATGGTGATTTCGTCCACATGCAGCGTGTCGTGCTCGTGGTCATGTTCATGGTGCGGTAAATCCTGGGCCCCCGCACCAAAGGCCAGCACCCCGAACAGAAGCGTCAGGGCATAGTTTATACGTCTTTTCATTATTTGTTTGCTTGTTCGTTAGTGAACCGTGATCTGTGATCAGTGAATTGTGATTGGTAGAGACGCAAAATTTTGCGTCTCTACATTCATAATTCATCATTCATAATTCATCATTGAACTGGTGGTGCCCGTAACAAGCTCACCCCCTCGACTGAAAGAATCTCGCAGGGTGTGGAAACAAAAGGATGAAGGAATAGGGTGAACGTTCCGCCGGTGAAGTGTTGGCACACCGGCAAAACAACTTTCGTGACGGTGAAATGGCAGATAGCGCAATCGCTGTCGTCATCCCCGTCGATAGATTGCAGGATAGTGTGCGCGAGCGCGTGGTGCGACATCGAAACACCGTCCAACGGGCAGACAACATCCTCCGCCGCCGTCCAGTGATGGTGGTGGAAGGCCTTGGTGCCGGTCATGCCGCAGAACGCGAGCAGCAGCACCCACGCGGTTATCTGTCTCAATCGTGCGCTCATTGCGGCGGCAAAAGTACAATTTTTTCGGTTGTTGAGTTTATGGTATTATTCCTCCCGAAAATAGCCACTTCTTGGGACTGGTCGTGACGACCAGATTCTCGACATAGGATGTGGCGGCGGAGCCAATATCGCCCGATTGCTGCAACGCACCCTGCGGGGAACTGTCACAGGTATCGATTTCTCGCCGGTGTCCGTGAGTAAATCATTGAAGGTGAATACTAAAGCCGTAGAAGAGGGCCGTTGCAAGGTTTTGGAAGGCAACGTCGCTAACCTCCCGTTTGACGAAGGCACGTTCGACCTCGTTACCGCCTTCGAGACCATCTACTTCTGGCCCGACATCGAGCACTGCTTCAACGAAGTGAAAAGGGTGCTGAAACCCGGCGGACAGTTCGTTATCGTCAACGAATCAGACGGCCATGGCGCGATGGATGCCAAATGGGAGAGCATGATTGAGCCACAAAGACGCGGAGCCTTTGCGGCAGTATGTTCCGTTTCCCACAGCGTGCCAGAGGCACGATATTTCAGTAACCCCGCACGAGCGACCGGAGGGAGCGCAGTGTGGGGTACCGCGGCCGCCTGCGAGACAAGCGTATTGAAGATACGCCACTATAATCGATTAAGCAGTAGCGTGCCTTCCGCACGCAGCTGTCGCATCGCGCCCATCACCCCACACTGCGAGTGTGGGGTTATTGAGATGGCGTGTTTACAACACGTCAAGTAGGTGCGCGGACTTTTTATAAACAGCCGGATGTGAATAGATAGCAAATGCTTCCCAAGGAGTTGGCATACTATTCCCAAGTTGATGCGTAATCTGATATTCGATTGATATTCGATTGTTGTTCGATTTATTTCGAATATCAATCGAGTATCAATCGAATATCAATAGAAGAACAGTCGAAGAAAAAATATGGCGACCCTTTGGGAAACACTTGCCTGGCACCTGCCAGATACTTGCCAGATACGCGTCGTCTGTTTGCTGAAGGTGCTCCCGAAACTTGAAAAAATGTTGGGCTCTTTCTTCCTTTCTATAAACGAAGATGAAAACAATTCGAATCCTTGCTTCGTTAGCACTTGTTGTAATCCTCTTCAGCATGGATTCCCATCTGGCAGAAAATTTGCATCTTTGCAGCGTGAATTATTAATGATATGAATGCTGTAATCATAGGAATACTGCTGCCGCTGCTCGGCACGATGCTGGGCGCGGCTTTCGTCTTCTTCATGAAAAAGGAGATTCCAGACAAGATGCAGAAGACGCTATTAGGCTTCGCCAGCGGGGTGATGGTGGCGGCAAGCGTGTGGTCGCTGCTGATACCGTCGATTGAGATGGCTGCTCCCCCCGAAGGGGAGCTGTCCGCAGGACTGAGGGGTGTGCTGCCGGCCGCCATAGGATTCCTGGCCGGTATTGCGTTCCTGCTGTTGATCGACGAGCTGACACCGCACCTGCACATCGGTGCACAGACGGCCGAAGGACCGAAGTCGAAACTCTCGCGCACGATGATGCTGGCACTGGCGGTGACCATCCACAACCTGCCCGAGGGCATGGCCGTGGGTGTGGTCTTTGCCGGTGAAGCGCAGGGACTAACCCTCAGTGCCGCCCTCGCGGTGAGCATCGGCATCGCCATACAGAACATCCCCGAGGGCGCCATCATCTCCATGCCCATGCACGCGGAGGGCAATTCCCGCATGAAGTCGTTCCTCATCGGCACCCTGAGCGGAGTGGTGGAGCCCATCGGCGCGGTGGCCATCCTACTGCTGGCCGGCGTACTCGGCGTGGCGCTTCCTTACCTACTGGCCTTTGCCGCCGGCGCTATGATGTACGTGGTCGTGGAGGAACTCATCCCAGAGACCGCCCAAGGCACCCACACCAACCTCTCCACCATCGGCTTCGCCGTGGGTTTCGTTTTGATGATGGTAATGGATGTGGTGCTGGGATAGTACGTATTCTTCTCAATTATTGCAAAAAGCCGGCATCAAAGAATTCTGACAGAAATGAAAAAAACAGCCCTATTACTTCTATTACTGATTTTTTCCATCAGCCTTAAAGCGCAGAAAAAACAGCTGTTCGACGGGGGAATGATGGTCCACACGGGCTACCTCATCGACAATATCCCGGCACTGGACTACAAAGCCAGCGGGATGTCTTTCGGACTTGGCGGAGTGCTGCGCTTCCACATCGGCGACCACATGCGCCTGGGTGGCGAAGGCTATGTCTCCACGCTTCCCCAGAAGCGCAACGGCAACTATGTCCGCATGGGCTGGGGAGGCATGGTGGCCGATTTCCACTGGCCGATAAAACGATGGGCACCGTATGCCGGAGTATGCATCGGAGGCGGCAAAACCTCAACACTGCTCGTTCTCGACGGTTCCGACAGCGACTGGGAGTCCGAGACGAACGCGGTGGTACACAAAGAGCCTTTTTTCTTTATCAACCCATACCTTGGCGTGGAATTTGCGCTCACCGAAGCGGCCCATCTCACGCTCAAAGCCGACCACCTCTTTCCCTTCAAGGGCGTGGCGGTGCCCAAAGGTGTGCGTGTTTACTTCGGCTTCGTGTTTGCGCATTAGATGTCTTTAACGGGAGACACCTCTGTATCTATTGCTTCTCCGCCGCTTTCACGGCTCCCAAACAATGAATCCTGACCACGCGATTACTATCGGTTTCGGCAATGTTGCGCAACAAATCCAAGTAGGGTTCCACAAACTCCGGTCTACGTTTACCGAGAACGCGGAACATTTCTGGAGCTTCCATTCTGACGCGATCGTCGCGATCGTGCAGCAGTTCCGCAAACAGCGACAAATGGTCTTTGTACGGGTCGGGCGTGTTGGTGGCGATGTTCTCCGACGCCCAGATGAAGGCCAGCCGGACGCTCGCCTCTTCGTCGTGGACAAAGCGGAACAGGCTATCCCAATACGGCTCAACGGACGAATAGCAGCCCCGCCCGATTCTGCCAAGGGCATTCACGGCGCGCTCCCGCAGAAGCGGCTCCTCACTGTCGCAAAAGGCGGCAATCTCGGGAACGCTGTCTTTAACGGCATTCGGGAACTTAAGTCCCATCTCACCTAACAACCACAGCGCCTTCGCTTTGATTTTGGTGGACTCTAACGACAGCAATGATGCCACCAATGGGATGTTTTCTTCCCATCGGTCTTTGCTTTTGGTCAAAACGCCGAGGTTTTTGTATAGTTCGGATTCGGTCATAAAGGTTTACTGTTCAACTCGCTTTAATGTCAATGTGTTTACAATTGTGCCATCTTTGATTGAATCAACAGATGTGAGTACAAGTTTGTCTTGCGAAAGGGAATCGATTACAAACCAGGGGCTAATTCCAAGCTCATTCTCCTCTCGCAACATAAGGCTGTCGTTTCTCAAGAAATAGCTGTATTGCATAATAATC
>Ga0310696_10002943_pt1 | contig 21868 bp, 18 predicted proteins | sample AusTroGonzalo_MG_4_FD_203885 | JGI IMG/M metagenome (GOLD analysis project Ga0310696, IMG submission 203885) | Bovine rumen microbial communities from tropical cattle in Woodstock, Queensland, Australia - Gonzalo_02 (v2) (version 2) | ecosystem: Host-associated > Mammals > Digestive system >...
CCTTTGGAATTATGTGCTGAATGAAGAACACAAGAACCGACTGACGGCTATCTTCGACTTGGACGGCAACGCTATGACCAACTACGGATGGCAGCAGTATCAGGGTAAGGTTTCGATCGCGTCGGGAAGTATGAACGGCACGGGACTCGGCAACGGCGCCAGAGTAGCGTCAGGAATAGTTCCAGAACAAGAAAACGACTTTATCCTTACTGTCGCCGGCGAAGAACTCGGTTTTATCGGTTGCGTCCTGCTTATCTCACTGATACTCCTTGTCTGCGCCAAGATATTGCTGAACGCTTTATCTGCTAGAGATTACCTGGGAAAAATGCTGTGTATCGGCGTATTTGCAATGATATCTATACAGACGATTATCAATGTCGGAATGGTACTCGGACTCCTCCCTGTTATCGGAATCACTCTCCCCTTCTTCTCATCAGGCGGCACATCTCTGCTCTCTGTATTAACGGGAATCGGACTTGTTCACAGCGTACATTATCACAAAGATAAGATAAGTACCCCGAACGGAGTGCTCAAGAGCAACAGATATAAATATCTCAACAGAACACCTTACTAAAGCACAGAGCGCTATCATCAGATAGCGCTCTTAATATTCTATTATTTCTATTTTAGCGTAACGGTTACCGTCGTATCATACGATCCGTATACCCAGCACTGCGCGGCAAACTTAGAAGATAGCTTGACAGTCAGCGGAACTGTGAACGATACGGTAGGATTATTAGCAGAGACGCCCTCTACCATATCAGTCAGATCTGCTATCACTGAGATATCAGAAGCGGTGATCGACTCAAGCAAGCTTTCCGGCCCATATACCGTGATCGCGACATTATTATTGTTCAGCTCAGGTATATACTTGGTCGTATCGACTATGCAAGATATCTTTGCAGAGACATCGGTCTTAACATATCCTGAGAGATTCACTATAGCAGTAACGCTGGATTCTCCTGAAATGACCTTACATCCTGTAGGAACGCTTATATCAAACAGCTCTTTGTTGATCTTATTTGTCATCTTAGAGAAGTCGAGCGTACCGGTTACGATAGTCTGATTCTCTATTTGATCCAGCTTCGACTGAGGACCGGCGATCTTGATCTTGCTGGGAGTGAGTTGGATAGAAGGATACTTAGTAGGAGCACCGACAGTATCTATCGCAAGATTGACTGTCATAACCGGCATAACGCTTACAGTAGCCTCTATCGCCTCTACATCAGCAGTGACCAGTGGGAGTTCCAGTATACTGTCATCCTCATCCAGATATTTTATCCTCTCCTGGAAGGTCTGTTTATCAGCAGAATCGGCCGTTATAGTATCAACTACAGCTACGCTCTTTATCTTATTTATCTGAGTTTCGGGACCTGACAGAGTTACTGTATTATGCGAAAGCGAGGTGCTGGCATAATGATTGCTGTCAGCCAGCTGTATCGTCATCCTGTTTTCTATCTGGAATTCAGCTTCTTTAAGACGATCCACATACACGGTGACAGATGAAGGAGTAACCGATGATACAATGCTGTAATTGGTCTTTAAACCTGTTTTCTTAGCAGACAGCGGAAGCGTATAAGTTCCGGGAGATATTATGGAGCTAGTCTGATTAGCTACGATCTGAATATCTGATGAAGACAGAGAGCCTACGGTCACTCGATTGCCGGATACTTCTACTGAAGCGGTCAAATCATTTCCGTTGAATACCTGCAGTCCGTCCTGCTGAGCAGTCTCAGACAGCTCTATTGTGACAGGTATACCGGATATCGGGACATTAGAGTCAGTCTCTGAGCTTGCGTTGATGATGAACCATGTGCTGAACGCAAGTATGACTGATAACACCAGCAGAGTGATATTATGGGAGAAGAACCGAGCTAATATGTTCTTATTTTTCATGCTTCTTCTCCTTTCTGCTCTTAAACAAGCCGGAGAAAAGGTCAGACCTGTCGCTGTCACTGTCAATCAGCAGATCGTTCAGCTTATCAAATAATGAGCTTCTGTCCAGATCACGAATGAGCTTACCGCCAACAGCGATAGAGATCACACCGGTCTCTTCAGATACTACTACGATCACAGCGTCGCTGTCTTCACTCAAGCCTATAGCAGCTCTGTGCCTGGTACCCAGAGAAGCGCTAATATCATTGCTCTTAGTAAGCGGAAGTATACAGCCGGCGGCGAGGATCTTGCCATCGCGTATCAGGCATGCACCATCATGGAGCGGAGCCTTGTTGAAGAATATATTACCCAATATAGCTACAGAAGTATCACTGTTGAGTTCCGTGCCTGTAGCGGCTATCTCATTGAGCACGGTATCGCGTTCAAATACGATCAGCGCTCCAGTCTTATTGTTGGAAAATACCGCGCAGGAATCGGAAACATCGGAAATAGCCTTAACTGAACTGTCAACAGAACGTGCAGCATTATTGCGCGCAAAGCTCTTGAGCGTCCTGTTCCTACCCAAACGTTCAAGCGCCATTCTGAGCTCAGGCTGAAACACAACAACGATGATGATAACAGCGAACTCAAACAAGGCGCGCAGGATAAAATGCACCATAGTGAGCTTAAAGAGCGCCGATACACCGTATGCTATTAGCAGCACAACAACACCCTTCACCAGCTGACCGGCACGACTCTGGCGCAGCAGCTTGAAGAGATAATACAGTATCAGCGATATTACAAGGATATCAACAGCATCCTTGAACTGAAAGGTTTTCAGTGTCGCCCAAATTGTTGACATGAAATTTCCCATAGTCTGTGATCCTCAGAAATATTTATGCATCCGCATATCTAGAATTATTTTAACACAGCTATGATTGTATTTCAAGTTAATCTAACAAATTTATTGACTCCGTTGAGCATATTTTGTATATCATTCAGAGTATTATGATACCCCGTTGAGATTCTTACCGTGCCTGTATCGATTGTACCCATGTGTTTATGCGCCAGAGGTGCGCAGTGCAGACCTGCTCTGACAGCTGTTGAATAGTACTTGTTTAAAAATTCAGCGCATCGTTCGCTGTCCTTTCCTTCTATCGAAAATGACAATACCGGCACATATTCTCCGTCATTTGGATATCCAGTATATAGCCTTACTCCCTGAATTTTGTTCAAACCGTTATACGCATAACGTATAAGATTCATTTCTTTATGATAAATACTGTCAACGCCATGCGACTGAACAAATCTGATCCCAACTCCTAATCCGCAAATACCGGGCACGTTCAATGTTCCGCTCTCAAGTCGGTCAGGAAGATAATCCGGCATGGCTGTATTGAGCGAATCACCGCCAGTACCTCCATCGATCAGCGGATCAGGAAGAGCGTCTTCGTTGTTGATCAGTAGGAGTCCAGTTCCCATAGGACCGTACAATCCTTTGTGCCCTGCGCAGCACACAAAGTCATATCCGCTTTCGGCTATATCCACATCTAAAATGCCTGCGCTCTGAGCGGCATCCATACAGAATAATATGCCATAGCTGTGCGCCAACGCGCATAACTTTGATACAGGAAGGATCTTGCCGAATACATTTGAAGCATGAGTACAGATTATCATTTTTGTGTGAGAGTTTATCTGCTCTCTGAACGAGTTTACAGTTTCATCATCATTATCTTTGACCTCAGATACCGAATACGATATCACTCCGCTGCTTTTCAGATGTTCAACAGCTCTCAGTACCGCATTATGCTCCATAGAAGATATTATCACATGGTCACCTTTACGCAGTACGCCTTTTATGACAGTGTTGAGCGCCATTGTGCAGTTCTGAGTGAACACTGCGTCCGACTCATCTTTCAGATCGAAGAATTCCTTCACGATTTTGCGAGTCCTATATACTTGCTCTGCTGCTTCTACAGAAGCCCGGTGTCCTCCTCTGCCGGGATTTGCGTTATATCGCCTGACTGCGTAATCTACAGCTTGTATTACCATTTGAGGCTTAGGCGATGTAGTAGCAGCATTATCCAGATATATCATAGTGCTTCTCTCTCAGCTCTGCCTAAAACGCGAATACCTTCTGTCCTCAGCAGCTCCTCTGCTTCATCAGCTCTATGAGGCACATAGAGGCAGTATCCACAGGATTTGATGCCGGTATTCTTAGGCGTGCGCTGGATAAACGACTTTATTTTGTTGTTATCTAAAATACTCTTAGCCTTCATCGCATATGTCACCGAAGGCACGAGTATAAGCTCTTGATTCATATAAAAACACCTCTGTTCCCTATCATCTTATGATAAAGGAACAGAGGTGTTCATTACGTTGATTATTAGTCTTTGAGCAAATCGCTCATATCATACATACCGGCAGGCTTGTCCTTGATGAAGAAAGCCGCGTTGACAGCTCCGGCGGAAAAAACACCTTTAGACTGCGCCTGATGCTTCAACGATACCACTTCATCATGACCGGCGAAAATCACTTCATGCTCTCCGACTATCGTGCCGCCGCGGATAGAGTGGATACCGATCTCATTATGATCTCTCTTCTTACGATACGAATGTCTGTCATAAACATAGCTTGTACCCTTCATCTCTGAGGATATAGCATCGGCTATCATATTAGCTGTTCCGGATGGAGCGTCGATCTTAAGGTTATGATGCTTCTCGATGATCTCAACATCGAATATCGGTCCCAGTACTTTCGCTGCCATCTTAGCAAGTGTAATGAGCACATTGATACCCAGCGACATATTACCCGAGTAAAACACAGGTATAGACTCGGAAGCAGCCTTGATCTTATCGACCTGAGCTTCAGAGAAACCTGTTGTACAGATAATAACCGGTATATTCCTCTCGATAGCAAAGGCAAGCATATCATCAAGTACAAGAGGATTGGAAAAGTCGATTATTACATCAATGTCTTCTTTAACATCTAAAAAGCAGTTGTATACAGGATATATCCTCTCACCCTGGGCTATATCTACTCCGGCGGCGATTATAACGCCGTCACGCTCATTTACACATGCTTCTACATTCTGGCCCATCTTGCCCAATGCACCGTTCAAAAGGATCTTTAACACTTTGATTCACCTCGATTTATTATTCTGCAAGTACAGGGCGATCAATGTCGCCCTGCATAGTGTTACTCATATTTTCCGATAAGGTTATATCTCTGCAGACAATCCTTGAGATCATGATAACCTGAATAGCTCATAGGAACCAGAGGCAGTCTGCACTCACCGGCACTGAATCCGATAAGGTTCATGGCAGTCTTGACCGGTATAGGGTTGACATCAGAGAACATGATATCCATAAGCTCAACATAATGAAAATTCATCTTTGACGCTTCAACAAAATTATTGTTAAGGCACAGCTCGCATATCTGATGCATCTCCTGAGGACAGAAGTTTGCGAAAACAGAGATTACGCCAAGAGCGCCAAGCGACATAAACGGGACCGTTTGGTCGTCATTACCGGAGTATATATCCAGATTATCTCCGCACAGAGAGCGTGTCTGAGATACGGAGGATATATCGCCGTTAGCTTCTTTTGTCGCAACGATATTCTCATGCTTGCACAGCTCTGCGTATGTCTTAGGCTTGATATTACAGCCGGTACGCGAGGGGACATTATAGAGGATGAGCGGCAGATCGATGTTATCCGCTATAGTAGTAAAATGACGGATAAGACCGGTCTGAGAAGTTTTGTTATAATAAGGAGTTACAGACAGAAGAGCGTCTGCGCCCGAAGCCTCTGCAGACTTGGAAAGCTCAATAGCTGTATTGGTATCGTTAGAACCGGTACCTGCGATGACAGGTATCCTTCCGGCTACCTTCTCGCATACGAACGAGAGGACCTCGCAGTGCTCCTTAACAGTCAGCGTAGCAGCCTCGCCGGTAGTTCCGCAGGCCACAATAGCGTCGGTGCCGTTAGCTATCTGGAATTCCAGAAGCTGCTCAAGCACCTTATAGTTAACCGAACCGTCGGGATGCATCGGAGTGATAAGCGCAACTCCGGATCCGGTAAAAATATGCTTATTCATATTATCCTCCGATCAATAAATATATCCTTCAGCGCACAGTAGCTCAGCCATAAGGACAGCACCGCCGGCGGCTCCTCTGAGCGTGTTGTGGGACATACATACGAACTTCATGTCATACTGAGTATCAGGTCTGAGTCTGCCGATAGATACAGCCATACCGTTCTCAAGATTTCTCTCGGACTTGATCTGCGGTCTGTCAGGCTCAGTAAAGTAATGCAGGAACTGCTTGGGGGCTGAGGGGAGATTAAGCTCCTGAGCTCTGCCTTTATAATTGTTCCATACATCTATGATCTCTTCTACACCGGGCTTATCTTCTACACCGAATGACATGAACACAGCCGCTGTGTGACCATCCGACACGGGAACTCTCAGGCACTGTGATGTGATCGCGATATCGTCACAGTTGACGATACGGTCGCCTTCGATATGGCCCCAGATCTTGAGAGGCTCCTGCTCGCTCTTCTCTTCCTCACCGCCGATGTACGGGATAAGATTATCTACCATCTCAGGCCAGCGCTCAAAGGTCTTACCTGCGCCGGAAATAGCCTGATATGTACATGCAAGCACCTTAGTGATCTTATATTTTTCCTTAAGAGGATGGATAGCGGGAACATAGCTCTGCAGAGAGCAGTTGGACTTAACAGCGACAAAGCCTTTTTTAGTACCGAGGCGCTTTCTCTGCGCTTCAATGATCTTAGCGTGATCTGCATTGATCTCGGGAACTATCATCGGCACATCGGGAGTACCTCTGTTAGCGGAGTTATTGGAAACAACAGGGCACTCGGCCTTAGCATATGCCTCTTCAAGAGCGCGGATCTCATCCTTCTTCATATCCACTGCGCAGAAAACGAAATCGACTTTTGAGGTAACCGCAGGGATATCTGACGCGTCGATAAGCACCATATCTTTCATCTTCTCAGGCATCGGAGCTGTCATAGCCCATCTTGCGCCTACAGCATCCTGATATGTCTTACCGGCGGAGCGAGGCGATGCGGCTAATGCGGTAACATTGAACCACGGATGATTCTCAAGGAGCAGAGCGAACCTCTGACCTACCATACCTGTAGCGCCTATGATGCCAACGTTGAACTTTTTCATATAAATTCCTCCCATTTTTCAAAAAACGGTTGAGTTTTTCTCTTTTATAATATATTATGTTATAGGTTATTTGATACTACAACATCTAACTATACAAGTATAAATATATCACCCGAGATTACTTTTGTCAATTTCATTTGATCAATATAATCATATTCAATAAATTTAAAGGATAAATGTATGAAAACAAGCGACTTTTTCTACAATCTGCCGCAGGAGCTTATAGCTCAAACACCGCTGGAGCCAAGAGATTCTTCACGCATGATGGTACTCAACAGAGCTAACGATACTATCGAGCATAAGCACTTCTATGATATAATCGACTACCTTGATCCCGGAGACTGCCTTATAGTCAACGACTCGCGCGTTATACCTGCCCGTATATACGGCAACAAGTATGATACAGGTGCCAGAGTTGAATTTTTGCTCTTAAGACAGATAGAAAACGACAAGTGGGAAACACTGGTAAAGCCCGGACGAAAAGCAAAGATAGGTGCGTGTTTTACTTTTGGCGAAGGGTTGTTGAAAGCAAAGGTAGTGGATATCGTCGACGACGGCAATCGTATAGTAGAGCTTATATCGGAAGAGAATATTTACGCAACGCTAGACAAGATCGGCCGTATGCCCCTCCCCCCGTATATCACAGCAGAACTGAAGGATCAGGAAAGATACCAGACGGTGTATTCGAACGAGCTGGGATCCGCCGCTGCTCCTACAGCAGGACTGCACTTCACTAACGAACTGTTGGACAAGATCCGTGCTAAAGGCGTTAATATCGGATATGTCACTCTTCATGTCGGCCTTGGTACTTTCAGACCCGTAAAAGCAGAAGAGATAACCGATCACAAGATGCACTCCGAACACTATGAAGTCCCACAGGAGACAGCCGATCTGATAAATGCTACAAAGGCTGCCGGAAAGCGAGTAATCGCCGTGGGTACAACTTCATGCAGAACCTTAGAGAGCGTAGCGACTCAGGGCGATATCAAGGCCTGTGACGGATTCACGGATATATTTATCTATCCGGGATATAAATTCAAGGTACTTGACGGCCTGATCACTAATTTTCATCTGCCTGAAAGCACACTCATAATGCTGGTATCAGCATTCTACGGTTATGAAAAGACTATTGAAGCATACAGAGTCGCTGTTGAAGAACGCTATCGTTTCTTCAGTTTCGGCGATGCGATGATGATACTGTAAAATAAAAGGAAACTACTAATGTATAAGTTATTGAAAAAAGAAGGTTCGGCACGCCGGGGCGAATTAATGACGGTTCACGGAACAGTACAACTACCTGGATTTATGAATGTTGCCACTTGCGGCGCTATAAAGGGCGGACTGTCTGCATATGATCTCAAAAACATCGGCACGCAGGTAATGCTTTCAAATACGTATCACCTCCATCTCAGACCCGGAGATGAAGTCGTCAAAAAGCTGGGCGGTCTGCACAAGATGACCGGATGGGACGGCGTGATACTCACTGACTCAGGCGGTTTTCAGGTCTTTTCACTAGCAAAGCTCAAAGATATCCATAACGAAGGCGTTTTCTTCAACTCTCACATAGACGGTCGCCGCATCTTTATGGGTCCGGAAGAAAGCATGCGCATCCAGTCCAACCTGGCTTCTACCATAGCTATGGCTTTTGACGAGTGTGTAGAGAATCCATCCGAATACGCATACACAAAAGCGTCTGTCAAACGCACCACATCATGGCTCCACCGCTGTATAGCTGAGATGGATCGCCTGAACTCTCTGGAAAATACGATCAACCGCAACCAGATGCTGTTCGGTATCAACCAGGGCGGAACATACAAGGATCTAAGGGTAGATCACATGAAAGAGATCGCAGAGCTTAACCTGGACGGATACGCTATAGGAGGTTTGGCTGTCGGCGAACCTGCCGAGGTGATGTACGACATCATCGAAGCCGTAGAGCCATTCGCGCCTGTTGATAAGCCCAGATATCTTATGGGCGTAGGCACACCGGGCAATATACTGGAGGCAGTATTCCGCGGCGTTGACCTGTTCGACTGTGTTATGCCGTCGCGCAACGCTCGTCACGGTCATCTGTTCACTCATAACGGTATAATAAATCTGAACAACGCTAAGTATGAGATTGATGACTCTCCCATCGACAGCGAATGTGGCTGTCCTGTATGTCGGCACCACACCAGAGCTTATATCAGACACCTGCTGAAAGCCAAAGAAATGCTGGGTATGAGATTAGCTGTCATGCACAATCTATACTTCTACAACCATCTGATGGAGCAGATCAGAGAGCATTTAGACAACTGTACCTTCACGGATTATTATAATCAGTACAAATCCGTGCTCGATAAGCGTATATAATTAGTCAATAATGAGAAATAGCATATAAGACTTGCAAAATGAGGCTTTTGCTGTTATAATCAAAAAGACAAATTTGAAAGGATTGGTAATAAAATGCAAGGTTATTGGATTATTCTGATATATGTAGCACTGTTCGCCGCACTCTATTTCTTACTCATCAGACCCCAGTCGAAGAAAAAGAAGCAAGAAGCTGAAATGCGCAACAACATCGATATCGGCGATGATATCACGACGATCGGCGGTATCGTAGGCAGGATAGTAGCTATCAAAGAGGATGAGGACGCTTTTATCATCGAGACAGGCTCCGACCGTGTTAAGATGAAGTTCAAGAAGTGGGCTATCTCCAGTGTAGATACCGCTAAAGAGAACACTGCTGTAAAGTCCAAGGAAGAACAGCTCAAAGAGCTGCAGGAGAAGAGAGCCGCTAAGAAGGCTGCTCGTGAAGAGATGAAAGCTCAGAAAAAAGAAGCTAAAAACAATCAGTAATAAAGGCATAACAAAAGCCACCCTTGAATATGATATCAGGGGTGGCTTTTTATGTCTGTTTTCAATAACAAATTATCTATTAAATCCATTATGACAGGCGCAGCGGCATCTGTAATCATACTGGCATTGCTTTTATTCGTATTTAGTGGAATACTGCTGTTCATACCAAAGACACCGTATGAAGCTCTGTCATACATAATGCTGGCCGCATATGCCGCCGCATCACTTATCGGTGCTTATATAGCTGCAGCTATCTCAGGCAGCAACGGTCTTATAACAGGTCTGTGCAGTTCGGCTGTACTGTTCATCATACTGCTCATCATAGGTTTTGCGTCAGGCTCCGGCAGTGTCAGTATCCTTACCGTTTTTAAGTTGATATCCATACTCATCCCGGGAGCCATAGGCGGAATAAAGGGAGTCAACCGCAAGGAACGCATACATATCCGTTAAGTATCCTTATGAATAATGTCTATAAACTCCACCGGAACAGGAACACTCAACGATATGCGCTCATGAGTATACGGATGAGAAAACTCTACACTATTACAATGCAAAGCCTGACGATCGATAAACTGCAAACTTCCGCCGTATAAGTCGTCGCCTGCAAGCGGATGACCGATACTGCTCATATGACAGCGTATCTGATGAGTCCTGCCGGTATCCAGCCGGAGTTCAAGCAGAGTATGTTTTTCGCTTCTATCCAACGCTCTGTAATGCGTCACAGCTCTCTGGCCGTTATCGCTGACACAGCGGCGTATCTTGCTGCCTTGCTCAAGCGATATACAGTTGTTGATAACTCCTCTCTCGCCGGTATAACCTTCGCACACAGCTATATACGTCTTAGATATCGTGGGTTGTACCAACGCATATGTGAGCCGGTCCTTAGCGATGATAACACATCCTGAAGTGTCTTTATCAAGGCGATATAGCGCGCGAAAAGCGTAGCTCTCCCCTATATCGTGCTGATAATACGATACTATATTAGCCAGAGTATCCTCCTGATGGATCTTAGTAGGGTGAACCGGCATGTGCGCTGGCTTATTCACCACCAACAGATAATCATCCTCATATATGATATCAAGCGTACCTTCAACCGGCGTGATATCATTGGTGTCCTCAGGCAGTGACAGAGTGATAGTATCTCCCATATAAACAATGTCGGATGATCGCAGTATCTCTCCGTCGCGAGTGATACCGTGCTCACTGTATTTCAATATAGTCATGGATCGCGCTGTAAGTCCGCATACCCCCCTTAGATATGTCTTAGCTCTCATACCGTCATGCTCAGAGCCTACTGTGAATCTAAATCGCTTTGAACACATAACGGAGCACCACAAACGCAACAGCAAATTCAATAATAATGATCATCGGCACACCTATCATAAAACGTTTTTTGCGAGTTTTATGACTGATAACAAGCATAGTAAGATACATCACAGGCGCTCCGCCTATAAATGATATAAAGAACAGAGCGCGTTCACTGACTCTGCGTCTGTGTTTCTGAGCGGCGCATTTATCATATACCGTGACTATCAAAGCTATTATGTTAACAATAATAAGATAAATAAAAAAGATCTTCAAAACTAACCTCGGAGTGATAAAATGAAGTTAAAAAGCCTTATACCGTATATTCTTGCCGCAGCGATACTCACGGCGACAGTACTCGGAGTAGGATATGTAAGCTCAAATAATAAAGCTGACCCAACTATAAGCGCAACTATAGATGAATCCAAGCCTGAGCATGAGATGCGTGGAGTGTGGGTCACATATATGACGCTGGATATTGAAAATGAACAGGATAAAGAAGAGGCTTTCTGCAAACGCATCAACAATATCATTTCAGATGTCAAGAAGAGCGGAATGAATACTATATTCGTTCATGTACGACCCTTCTGTGACGCCATTTACAAATCGCGTATTTATCCTTGGTCGCACATCCTGACAGGTAATCAGGGACAAGATCCCGGATACGATCCACTTAAATATATCATACAACAGTGCAGATCCAACAACATCAAGATACACGCATGGCTCAACCCATATCGTGTAAGCACACAAGAAACTCCGGCATCTTTATGCGATGACAATCCGTATGTAAGGAATAAATCTCTGGGTATGGAAATCAACGGAAGTATTTATCTCAACCCTGCGTCTGAAGACGCTCGTCAACTGATAGTTTCTGGAATAATTGAGCTGTTGGAGAACTACGACCTTGACGGCATACAGTTCGATGACTACTTTTATCCCGAAGACTTCGGAAACAATGACAAAGAAGAATACAAAGACTATTGTGAATCGGTCAGTAAACCTTTATCCATCGAAGACTATCGAAAGGATAATGTCAACAAGCTGATAAAGGCTGTGTACAAAGCAGTACACTCCACAAAAAAATCCGCGGTATTCGGCATATCTCCGCAAGGCAACTTAGGCAACAACGATTATATCTATGCCGATGTAAGAGAATGGTACACAAAGAGCGGATATGTCGATTATATTTGCCCACAGCTGTATTTCAGTCTGGATAACCCGGCTCTGGGATATGAAGCCAGTCTGAATGAATGGCTCGAGCTAAAACCTCACAAAGGACTGAAGCTTTATGTCGGTCTTGCAGGATACAAAGCAGGTACAGACTCTGACGACGGCACATGGCTGGATAATAACGATATACTAAAAACCGAAATAGATATCCTGCGCAGCAAAGGAGCTTCGGGATTCATCCTGTACAGCTATGATTCACTTAAATCAAATGAAGGCGAACAGGAGATAAATAATGTGATAAACTATCTTAACACCTCTCCCACACAGTAATCATACTGCAATCCGGTGATGATAACGTCGTACAACTCACCGGATATAAGCGAAACGTCATATACACGAACTTTAGTGTAGTTAGCTGTATAACCAACCGAATAGTCGTCGACCGTTCTCTCGATCAGGACGGTCGATTTTTTATTCACCTGGCTTTGCAGAAAATGTTTTTCCTGAGCATCAGTATGATGGATCATGATATCAGCGCGTCTGTGCTTATCAGATTCAGGTATATGACCATTCATACGTTCAGCAGCAGTACCCTTGCGTATAGAATACGGGAACACATGAGCTTTAGCGAATCCAATACTGTCGCAGAATTCGACAGAAGCTTTGAACTCATCCTCGGTCTCCCCAACAAATCCGACCATAACATCAGTAGTTATCGATGGATTATCAAATATCTCTCTGATATCGGCAACTATACCGGCATATTCTGATGTAGTATAGTGTCTGCGCATCCTGCGCAGAGTCTCATCACAGCCGGATTGCAGAGATAAATGGAAATGAGGACAAAACTCTTTGATACCGGACAGCTTTTTGAGTATATCACGATCCATCCGCTCAGGCTCGATAGAACCTAGACGAACTCGCTTTATCCCCTCTACCCTGCTGACTGCTTCTACAGCATCATATATATCAGCTCCGATATCTATACCGTATGCCGACAGGTTTATACCAACTAAAACCATCTCTTTATATCCTGCTGAAGCGAGCTTTTCTACTTCTTCACGTAACGAATCGATGTTCTTTGAGCGCACTCTGCCTCTGGCATACGGTATGATACAGTATGTGCAAAAGCGATTGCAGCCGTCTTCTATCTTAACGAATGCTCTGGTGCGTTCTTCAAAGCGACTGATGCTCATAGGTTCAAATGCCTCATCCTTAGTATGAGGTGAAATTCTGATTATCTGTCGGCGATCCTTTAGATATTCGTCCAGCAGACAAACGATATCTCTGCGCGAGGTGTTCCCCATCACTATGTCGCAGTCAGCATATATATTGATGTTACCGGCAGAAGCCTGAGTCATGCAACCGCACAGCACAAGGATCACATCCGGATTCTCTCTGCGTACTCGATGGATATACTTCCTGCATTTTGCATCTCCGGTTGCTGTAACGGTGCAGGTGTTGATTATACACACATCGGCATCAATATGATCATCGCACTTTTTATAGCCGCTTGATATGAGCAGCTCACTCATCAACTCGGACTCATACTGATTAACTTTACAACCTAAAGTAATAATATGGAATTTCAAATAGAATCACCTGTAAAAAGTCGAATATTCAGCAAATTTGCTGTTGATTATATATCGCAATAGTGCTAAGATATAGTTGCAATGCGGAGGGATCAATATGTATCAGTGCACTGTTTCGATTTCAAGCATAAATAAGGCGCGCGACTTTGTCGCTATGACAGCCAAATATAACAGAACAAAGATCATGCTGAACTGTCATAATTACTCAGTTGATGCTCATTCTATCATCGGCATACTGTCGCTGGATCTTGCGGAACCTATACGCCTTGAGGCAGAAGGCGAAGATTTAGAGGCTCTCATTGAAGATCTGAAGCCATATACAGTATAATTGTAAATCAAATAATTGTCAATCAACAAAGAGCTGTCAGCAGACAGCTCTTCTCATTATACAAAGTATCGGGAGCAGATCACTCTGCTCCCGATATTGTTATTATTTATTACTGATTATAGATCACTGGAAAGCTATGTTGAATTTGTTTCCGCCGCCCCATCCGGTAAACACAAGATTAGTACCGGTAATAGCGCAATCTTCAGACTGGTTCCAGCAGGTATCCCAGCTGGGATTAGTGGAACCGGTAGGCATACGGGCTACAAGGATGTTATCGTACGCAGCAGCGCCGGGGAATACTACTGTGGAGCCGCTATCTTCACCTGCTACCCACTGTCCTTCAGAACCATTTTTCCATACCCATGCATACCACGCGGGACTATCAACAGACGCTTCACCGGGTGTGAAGATGATATCGTCACCGCCTATTATAGGCGCATCTGTGGGATCTTCGGGACCCGGGCCGGGACCGGGAGTCACTTCGCCGTCGGTATATCCGAGAGTATATGTATCTCCTGAGCCCTTGATAAGATACAGCGTATGAGTTCCTGCAGGAACAAACATCTTATCAAATGTACCGGTCAGATCAGCCTGATTCACCAGAGTAACAGGATTTACAAATCCAGCCCAACCGTCGGTGCAGTACTGAACACCTGTATCCCAGTTACGAACAAATACATAGCTGGCAGCCGGGAAATCATATGTCAGTGTAGCAGAGTTCTTATCGAACTTAGCCTCTTTGTTGCGGTCAGCATCAGTTGTGCCGAATGCCTCGCAATAGACTACTGCGACAAAGTCATTCGACAGAGGCTGGGTCTGGGGAATATCGGGAGCATCTGTAGGATCTTCGTACGGAGGATCTGTGGGATCTTCATACGGAGGATCGGTCGGATTGACGGGAGCTGTTGTGGGATTAACGGGTGTACCGTCGACATACTGCTCGCAGCGGTCAGTCTTACTGCTCAGCTTAGCCAGATGTCTCTGGATCACGGTAGCGTCATTGATAGTGATCTCAGAATCGGCGTCTACGTCAGCTACGAGATTATAAGAATCATTTGCAGGAGTGAGCTTAGCAAGCACACGCTGAATACGGGTAGCGTCGTTGATGGTGATATAACCATCGAGGTCAGCGTCGCCGTACATGAGCTTATCGCTGGGAGGAGCAACTGTAGGCTGCTGAGTAGGCTGCTGAGTGGGCTGCTGTGTCGGGGGCTGAGTAGGAGCAGTTGTAGGTGTTGTTGTAGGCGCAGCACCTCCGCCGAGAGAAGTATCAGCAGCTGTTAGAGTAGCCTCAGGATAGTCGCCATAGTCCTCGAAGCGCAGATCGCGCAGGATCATAGCGCCTACGAGCTCATAACCGCCGTTCTCACGGTTAGCTTTGTTATTAGCTGTACCATAGTTAACTACCGTCTCGGGCATAGTACGTCCGCAATAACCCTGACATTCGCTGAAGTCATGGAACAGATGCTTACGTCCATACTGGTCGCCCTTAGGATTGTTTTCTATGAATCCCTCATTAAACTTGACATAGTTTGTGTTAGCGGGAACGGTATACGACAGTACACCTGAGATATTTCCGGTCAGCTGATAAGCGTCATACTTGGCTATCTGGGTGCTGGCAGCTATGCCCGTCTTACAATACACATATATCTCAGGCCACTTCATAACAGAGTTATCGAAGTAGACCTTCTTGGTTTCATTCGGATTCTTCTTCTTTATGGTATATGTCCTTGATACGGACTTTGTTCCGTTTGTCGCCGTAACAGTGATAACGACACTCTTACCATACGGAATAGAGCTGTTGAGAGTGAAAGTCTTTGTGCCGTTTGAAATATTTACAGCAGAAAGGTTATTGACCTTGATAGTACCGGAGGTAGCATCCTTAAGGTCTACAGCGATTGTAGCAGTAGCTTCTGTATATCTCTGCAGAGCTTCTGTGTTCATCTCTGTGCCATTGAGCTTGAGAGTGATAGAAGGAGCGGAGTTGGAAGCTGTCTTGTTGTATACTACAGCTACGCCGGAAGCGCCTACATTACCGCTGATCTTGCCGCCGGATACAGTGAACTTGTTGCCGGTGATCTGATCGGTATAGGTGCCGGCAGTCATTGAACAGCTCTGGCTGATCGATGTAGAGGTAGCGTTCAGGTTGACGATAACCATACCTGTAGTACCTCTCTGTACAAAGAAGTTAGCACCATTAGCTGTTACGGTCTCATTCTGACCGACAAAAGCGTTCTTAAACTTGTTGACAGCTACAACAGAAGGATCCTTCCAAGTATCGGCAGCACCGGGAGCGCCCATGAGCTCATCATACTTGATGAAGCCGGGACTATCCAGCTGCTCGTGCTTAGGACGTACAAAGAACAGAGCGGGAGCGTCGGCTCTTGCGCCGATAGCAGCCCAACCTACGATCTGCTGTTTCTTAGTCAGGCTTGTCGAAGTCTGTGAACAGAAGTTATCGTGTGACTCTACCCACAGTACGTTCTGGTTCTTCTGAGAGCCGGAATAACCGTAGTTGACAAGACCGGAAGCGTTTTTGGAGCTGATAGCAGAGCGAACTGTTCCGCCGTAAGCGTAGTCAGTAACGCTCATGTACTTGGTATAAGAAGAAATATTGAACTTACCGGAGTTAGCGAGAACCTCACCGTAGATGAACGCGTTGGAGTTCTTGGCCTTGATAGCGTTAGTAACTGTGGGCCAATAATCGGAACCAGTAGCGTCATCGGGTGTCTCGATGTGCTTAGCGGCGTCAAAGCGGAAGCCGTCTACGCCTTTATCTGACAGCGGGTTGAGCAGGTTATTGATAACATATGTCTGGTAGCTCTTGTTGCCTGTGTTCATATCGGGCAGCTGCTGATCCAGGTCATACTGCGTCATCTTCTCACGGGTGCTGTCGCTGGTGCCCTGCATCTTGCTCAGAGACAGTCCTCTTCTGGCATATTGAGCTACATCGGCAGCTACGAGCTTTTCATCAGCTTTGGTCTCGCAGTTCATAACATGGTTGGTTACAACGTCAGCGATGACCTTGATGCCGTACTTATGCAGCTCGGTGGTAGCAGCCTGCAGTTCATCAGCTGTGCCCAGAGCGTTGCCGAGCTTCATATCGGTGGGCTGATAGAAGCACCACCAGTCTGTCGCATAAGAACCATCGTTAGCGGTGACCTTAGTTGTCTGGATCGGGGATATCTGGACGGTGCTGTAGCCGGCCTCAGCGATCTCGGGAGCATACTTCACCAGATCGCGCATACGCCAGTTAAAAGCGTGCAGGATATTACCCTGTTGGATCTTTGGCGTCAGGTTATAGTCGATTGTGCCGGCCGACTGATCAGCGACATCGACATTCTGCGCAGAGAAGGATGCCGGTATAGCCGCCATAGTCAGCAGTAAAGCTACAACCATCACCATGCTTACTACTTTCTTCTTAAACATCATAAAACCTCCTAAATAGTTTTATAAATTATTGTTGACTTTATCCGACGTCACAGTTGGAGCCGCCTCAGCGCCATCCTCCTGTGCCGCTAATTCTGCTTTACGTTGCTTAGCCTCCTGACGCGCTAAAACACCTTCACGAACAAGAGTATATATAGCAGCGAATACAGGTACACCCAGCAGCATGCCCATCACACCGAACAGTCCGCCTCCGATGATGATAGAAACCATGATCCAGAATCCCGAAACGCCAACCGTCTCGCCCAGTATCTTCGGTCCCAGGATATTACCGTCAAACTGCTGCAGCACAAGCAGGAATACTATGAACCACAGAGCCTCAAAGGGACTTGCAATAAGCAGAATAAGAGTTGACGGGATGGCTCCTATAATGGGTCCAAAGAACGGGATCATGTTGAACACTCCGATTATCACGCTGATAAGCAGCGGATAATGGAAGTTGAATATCGACATACCGATAAAGCACATCAGACCGATGATCATCGAGTCGATTATCTTACCGATTATAAATTTACCGCACTTGATATTGAAGACAGTGCAAATGTGGAAGAATCTTTTATAGAACTTCTCCGGTGTATAAGCTGAAATAACTCTGCGAGCCTGATCGAGGAGCTTATCCTTGCCGGCTAACAGATATATCGAAATGATTATACCAAGGATCCAGTTATAGGTAGTCTTGCCGATATCAAGAGCCGTGTTGAATATAGACGGTACAAAATTGGTTACAAATGTACCCAAGAACTGGCCTATAGAGCCACCGGTCAGCATCTTGATGATATTATTATAAGTATTAGCCTCGGTTAGGTCATATCCGGTGTTGTCCTTGACGAATTGTACAACGTTATCGGAAATATTGATGATATCTCCGCGGTGATTTCTGACTGTATCGGATACATTCTTTACAAGTTCGTTGAAGCTTCTAATAAGATCGGGGATCAGAATGCTTACCAAAAATGTCAACAATCCGAATACGATCGCATAAGATATGATCAGCGACAGCGGCTTCTTTAACTTCAGGAAGAACTTGCGCTTGGTGCCCATCTTCTTGAACACATGACAGTAGAACAGCCTGTACGGTGAATTGAGCACATATGCGATGATCAGTCCAAAGAAAACAGGAGTGAGAACCGCAAATATAAAACTGAGCACCTTCATTATCTCTTTGAAGTTGATAAAGAAGAATATCAAAGCAACAGAAAAAAGGATTATAAATATTATATTCCTTAATGTTGATTTTTTCAAGATATCACCTCAATTAAAACAAAGTCATCTGAGCGCTCTCGGGCAGATCGCCCAGCGCGCCGCACTCACGAAGAGTCTCAACAACAGACTTGGAAACTTTTGCCTTTATGCTGATATCATCTACTGAGAGATACTCACCCTTTTCAGCGCTGTTCGCCAACGCTTCTGCAGCGTTCTCACCAATGCCGGCCAGTGAGCAGAACGGCAAACGGATCTTGCCGTCTTCAATAACGAACTTTTTTGCTTTGGAGCGATAGATGTCTACCGGCAACACTTCTATACCTCTGGCGAGCATCTCGTTCATGATCTGCAGCATTGGGACTTCGGAACGCTCTTTATCGCTGGCCTCAAAGCCCTTATCATTGATATGTTTGATCTTATCAAGAACAGCCTGTCTGCCCTTGATCAGTGTGGCGCCGTCAAAGTTATCGTTGCGTACCGTGAAGTAGGCCGCATAATACTCAGTGGGCTTATGCACCTTATACCATCCGAGTCTGAGAGTAGATATCATATATGCCGCGGCGTGAGCCTTAGGGAACATATACTTGATCTTCATGCAGGAATCTATGTACCACTGCGGCACATTGTGTTCCTTCATAGCGTTCATATGCTCATCGGTCAACATCTTGGTAGCCTTGCCCTTTCGGACGATCTCCATGATCTTGAAAGCCATAGAAGGATCCAGACCCTTATGCATGAGATATGTCATGATAGAGTCACGCGTACCGATGACCTCAGAGATAGTGCATGTGCCGTCTTTGATAAGATCAGCGGCATTGCCGATCCATACGTCGGTACCGTGCGACAGACCGGATATCTGCAAAAGGTCGGAAAAGGTCTTAGGCTGTGATTCTATCAGCATCTGACGAACGAACGAGGTACCTACCTCCGGCAGAGAGAAAGTGCCGGTCTGTGAGTCGATTTCCTCGGGAGCAACTCCCAAAGCTTCTGTGGATACAAAGAGTGACATAACATCCGGATCGGACATCGAAACATCCATAACAGGGATGCCGGTGTACTCTTCAAGATAATGATATATGGTAGGAACATCATGACCCAGCTCATCGAGTTTGGTGATGGTGTCATGTATAGAATGGAAGTCGAAATGGGTCGTGATATTCGGCGAATTCATATCATTAGCCGGGTGCTGTACCGGACAGAAGTCATAAACCTCCATACCCTTAGGTACAACTACCATGCCGCCCGGATGCTGACCTGTGGTACGTTTGATACCGGTGCATCCGATAGCTAAACGGTTCATCTCAGCTTTTCTTAACGTCTTGTTATGCTCTTCGCAATACTTCTTGACATAGCCGAAAGCAGTCTTGTTCTGTACCGATGAGATGGTACCTGCCTTAAATACGTTCTCGCGGCCGAACAGTTCTTCGGTATATCTATGCGAAGCGCTCTGCTGTTCACCGGAGAAGTTAAGGTCGATATCTGGGACCTTATCTCCCTTGAAGCCCAAGAAGGTCTCGAACGGTATCTCATGACCATCGCGATCCATGATTGTTCCGCATTCCGGACATGCCTTTTCCGGTAGGTCGAATCCTGAGCCGTACGAACCGTCAGTTATAAATTCACTGTGTTTGCAGTTACTGCATATATAATGTGGGCACAGAGGATTGACCTCAGAAATACCTGACATAGTAGCTACGAAAGAAGATCCGACCGATCCTCTGGAACCGACAAGGTATCCGTGGGCTTCACTGTCAGCGACCAGCTTCTGAGCTGTCATATACAGCACAGAATAACCGTATGTGGTGATAGAGTTGAGCTCTTTTTCAAGTCTGTCAGCAACGATCTTAGGCAGAGGATCACCGTATTTCTTTTTTGCTCTCTCATATGTAATGGATATGAGCTGCTCCTCTGCGCCTTCGATAAACGGTGGGAAGTTGCCCTTAGGGATAGGACGAACATCCTCGCACATATCAGCTATCTTACAGGTGTTATCTACGACCACTTCATGCGCTCTGTCGCCCAGATAGGCGAACTCTTCGAGCATTTCTGCGGTAGTTCTAAAATACAATGGAGCCTGCATATCAGCGTCTTCAAATCCCTGAGCTGCCAGCAAAATCTTGCGATAATCTGCGTCATGAGGATTCATGAAGTGTACATCGCAGGTTGCTACAGTCAGCTTACCGAGTTTATCGCCCAGAGCCAGTATATCTCTATTGACCGATTCAAGATGCTCCTGATCTTTGAAAGCGCCTTCACGCATCAGGAACATATTATTGCCGTCGGGCTGGATCTCAAGATAGTCATAGAATGACGCGATCCTTTCGATCTCTTCCCTACTCTTGCAGCCAATCAAAGCTCGATAGAGCTCGCCTGCCTCACACGCGGAACCTATGATCAGGCCCTCGCGATATTTCATAAGCTCGGATCTAGGTATACGCGGACGTCGGTGATAGTACTCCAGATGAGACTTGGATATCAGACGATACAGGTTTTTCAGTCCTGTATTATTCTTAACAAGAATTATTTGATGATATGTAGGCAGCTTTTTATAATCGCCGCCGATGACTCTTTCTTTTACTGTATGGACATCATGGATATCCATGCGCTCTGTCAAAAGTCGACAGAGATTAAGGAATATATTAGTCAGCATCTCCGCATCATCAACCGCTCGATGGTGATTGAACTTGCCAAGACGAAAATACTTAGCTAATGTATCCAGTTTTACATTGTTTATATCAGGCAGTATAGACCGAGCTATAGCTACCGTGTCTATCGAAGTCAGAGTGTATGCTGTGCCCATGTTCTCGCAGGCTTTACGGATAAAGCCTGTATCGAAAGGAGCGTTGTGAGCTACCACTACGGCGCCGTCGCAGAAGTCAAGGAATTTATTTACAGCCTCGCTCTGTGAGGG
>Ga0310696_10002944_pt1 | contig 21866 bp, 5 predicted proteins | sample AusTroGonzalo_MG_4_FD_203885 | JGI IMG/M metagenome (GOLD analysis project Ga0310696, IMG submission 203885) | Bovine rumen microbial communities from tropical cattle in Woodstock, Queensland, Australia - Gonzalo_02 (v2) (version 2) | ecosystem: Host-associated > Mammals > Digestive system >...
TCACTTGGAAATATAGGAGGGGTATCTTATAAGCCTGTTGGGGAAGACTTGGCTTATATACCTATGGATAGATTATTCTATAGCAATAGGTTAGGAGCTAAGACTAACGCACTAAGTAGGAATGTACTAAACACCTCAGGACTCAATAGAGGAACTGCTATGGCAGGATTATTAGCAGTTGACCATGATGCTCAGATGCAACAGTCTAACTTATTTAGGCAAGCTGAGGAGTTTGACCTTGGTCAAAGGGCAAAGGTAGCTGACTTCAGAAAGAGTGTAAGTATGTTTAATAGTGAGGCAGACCTAAAGGCTCAGATGGCAAACTTAGATAGTCGTACAAAGAGAGCTGGTATCACTCTAGAGGGACTCACCAAAGCAGGTGCTTTAAGGGATGCAGTAGATGCTACTTCAGGAGCTGCAAGAAGTGCTAACCTCACTAACTTATTTGACAATCTAGGAAACCTAGGAAGGGAAACCACAGCTAGAAATATGATTTTAAGCAATCCAGCCCTATATTATAGCATAGATAGTAATGGTAATATAACCTATAAGAATGGCTATGAAACCCTGAGTGATGCAGCTAAAGACGAAGTAAATAGACATGCAGCTAAAGCTAAAGGTACATCAGCCTATGGCGGCTACTTAACAATAAGGAGGAGATAATATGGCTAATTACAGTTTAGTATTTGGGAGTAAATTCAGACCTTTTGAGTATCAGGAGATGCTTGCTCCTGTATTACTTGCTACTCAAGCACACCAACAGCTTGAAGAGTCCTATGCTGACTTGGCTACTAAGTCAAGTATATGGGATGGACTTACAGAGGGTTCTGACAAGGCTCATGCTACTTACCAAGCTTATGCAAAGGCTCTTGAAGATGAAGCTAGTAGGTTAGCTACTGAGGGTCTTAACCCTGCATCTAGAAGGGCTATGTTGAACATGAGGTCAAGATATGCTAGGGACATAACACCCATAGAGAATGCTTGGAATACAAGAAAAGAGCAAATGAAGCAGCAGGCTGACATCTTGGTCAAAGACCCAACTAGAATGTTTGCTAGGAAAGCTTCTGAAACCTCACTTGATGAATATATAGATAATCCAACACTTGATGTATTAAGTCAGAACTATAGTGGAGCACTGCTCACTCAGCAAGTATCACAGCAGGCAGCTTCACTTGCCAAGGAGCTTACTGATTATGGTAAAGGCAAGAAGCTTGATGCTTATACTAATACATTCTTGAAGAAGCATGGATTCACTAGAGAGCAGGTATTACAGGCTATCAATCATCCTGATGACCCAAATAGTTCACAGGTACTCAATGCTATTGTAGAAGGAACAATGCAGTCTTCTGGACTAAAGGATTGGGCTGATGTTACAACTCTCAGAAGGGGCTATGACTATGCAAGGCAAGGATTGTTCAGTGCTATTGGTCAGTCAGATGTAAGTACATTTGAAGACAAGGGTGCTATTATGGCTCAACAATTGAGAAATCAGCAAGCCTTAATTAACTATCAACAACAGCAGCAGGAAGCTCAGAGGTTAAAGATGTTCGATGTTAATCCTACTACATACTATAGTTCTTCAGAGATTGCTGCTAAGAATGAAGCAGTTTCTAGAGAACTTGACAGGTGGAGAAACGCTGGCTACTTTACTAGTGATGGTAAACTAACTAACAAGGGCTTTGAGGCTCTACAATACACTCCAGCTACTCAAACTGGTACTAGATATGATAGACATGGTAGGGAGTTACCTATCTACTCAGGTGGCAGAGGTAACTACGAGTTCTATCAGTGGGCTACTCAGCACGGTGTCACAGACCCATCTAACAGACAGACTGTAAATATACTAAATAGGTATTACAGTGACACAAGAGGTGCTATCTCTAGTGGCCAGTTGGCAACAGGTACTGCTAACTTCAATGTTTACAGGCAAAGACTGAGCAGTGCTTCTGATAGAAATGTTGTAGCAGATGAAATCTTTGCAGCTATTGGAGCTGATGGTAAGATTTACCAAGCAGGTGGAATTGGTGCTGATGGTTCAATAACCAGAGGTAAGGGTATCAATGCTGAGGACTTTGCTAAGAGAGTTGGTAGGGATGCCAATGGAGAAGGCACGAGCACTATACTACATATAATCAATTCTCCTACTACTGGTAGAAGTGGTCAGCAGCTAATAGAGCTTGCAAATGGAGAGAAGTATCTATTGCCTGCTGGTATCTTAGGAAATGATACACAGGCTAACCTGAATGCTGCTAACCTTGCAGTAAGAGGTGCAGCTAGTCCAGCTGAGGTTGCTACTCACCTTAATAGAGGAAATGCTTACCTATCTTCTATTTTGACTACAACAACAGGAACAGAGATTAAGCCAAATGATGGCACAATTACAATAGATTTAGGACAATAATATGGCAAAGAAGAAAATTCCAACAGCTGAAGATAACTTCAAGGCTGGACTTATAGACCTTACAAAGACTGGACCCCTTACATATAGGGAACTCCAGTCTTTGAATAGTGGTCTCCCAGCTGAGTCAGAAGCTAATCAGCTATTAAATGATAGACCTGGAAGTGCCTTTTTCAAGCCTGAGGTAGCTTCTCAAATCAATTATACAAATAATCCTGATGAGGACTTTGGAGAGAGTGGCTATGATGAGCCACTTGCTAACCAATATCAGTATGAGGATTATCAGGATTTGAGAGGGGAAAGACAGCCTTGGTATGCTCAATTAGGAGCTGGTCTTGCCAAGGGTGTTATACTTGCAGGTACTACCTTCCTTGATGGTACACTTGGCCTTGTATATGGCATAGGTACTGCCGTTGATGAGGGTAGATGGTCTGGTCTTTGGGACAATGACTTCTCTAGGGCTATGAAGGCAGTGAATGAAGCCTCGGAGGAACTAATGCCTAACTACTATACAGATGAGGAGCAGAATGGTCCTTGGTACACCAATATATTTACTGCTAACTTCCTTGGAGACAAGTTCATCAAGAACCTAGGTTTCAGTGTTGGTGCATTGTATAGTGGTGGTGTATGGACTAAGGGTCTTACCTTCGGAGGTAAGTTAGCTCAGACTATTGGTCTTGTTGCCCAAAGTTCAAAGGCTCCTGCTATAGTAAACACTGCAATAGGTGCTTCTATGTCTGCCCTTAATGAGGGAAGGATTGAGGCTCTCAATAATAGTCAGGACTGGTATGATAATCAAAAAGCCCAATTAGATGATTACTATCTAGGTGTACTACAAGGCTATAAGGATGAGTATGAGTCTACTAAGGGACAAACTATAGGAAGAGTTGGAACTGAAGGAGAGAGATGGGAAGACCCTGCTTGGACAACCTATAATTCAAGGGTAGAACAAGCCCAGCATGACTATCAGGAAGCACTTGCAAAGCTGAATGAGGACAGAGCCAAGATGGGTAATGCTGATATGCTTATGAACTTACCTATACTTATGGCATCCAATGTTGTTCAGTTCAGTAAGTTCTATTCCAATGGCTTTAAGACTGCTAGAAAAGCTAACAACATAGTTGGCAGGGCAGGAGAATATACTGCACAGAAGACAAAGGCAGGTGGTATATGGTCAGTAACTAAAGGTGCTACCTCAGAAGGTCTTGAGGAAATAAGCCAGAGTGCTGCTTCAAGAATATCTGGTGACTACTATAAGGATGATGTGCAGAACTTCTACAAGTCTAGGTTTGACCCTGAGGCTGAGCAGGAGACTCTATCATGGATGAAATCATTTGCCCAAGGTATCAATGAGACAGTCAATGATGGTTCTGCTTGGGAGGAGTTCTTTATTGGTACTCTCACAGGTGCTCTGGGTATTCCTTCCTTTAAGAAGAAAGCCAATGGAAAATTTGGTATTGGCATTGAAGGTGGTGCTCTTAATGAGTACAGGGAATACAATGAGCAGATGGCTAGGGAGCAGGAGATTGCTGACTATATGAATAATAGGGTACATTCCCCTGAGTTCCTTAACTACTATCAAGGTCTTATCAGACATAACAGCTACCAGGCAGATATGAATGATGCTGTGGAAAGGAATAATGAGTTTGACTACAAGAATGCTGAACATGCCCAAATGGTATCAGACATAATAATGTTTGATAATGCTGGAAGGATAGAGGATTTGAAGACACTTATCACTTCATCCTTTGATGTCTCAGATGAGAACCTTGACTCTATTATAAGAAACACAACTGCTAAGACAGAGGACGGAGAACTTGTTGGTCCTTATGCACAATATGCTCAGGTAGACCAAGAGACTGGTGAGATAGTAAGTAACTTTGGTGATGAGCAGAGTAAGCAGGACATGATTGATAAGCTTACTGCTAGTAAAGATGAGATGCTAAAGTCAGTAGATGACTATATTAAGATAAAGGACAATCTGGACATCAGTACCAAGGGAGTCCTTACTAATGAACAGCTTGAGGAACTCACTTGGATGAAGTCTCAGCTAGGCAACTGGGCTGAAAGGGCTACTGCTATGTCAGGTGAGATTAAGTCTGCCATTGGCAATGTCATTGGAAACCTTGAGCAGTTTGCTGACTTCAATGACAGAATCATAGCCTATGAGGGAGAGCACAATGCTGACTTGACTGATACATACAAGCAGGCTGACAAGAATAACAGGGAAATTAGGAAGGCTATACAGACACTCAACACTGTAAGGAATATGAGTGATACTAGTATGGCTGGAACCCTTGCTACACATCCAGAGTTTGTAGATGGACTTATTGAGGAAATTCAGAACCTTGATGAAGAGGTAATGGGTCAAGAGTCTAAGGAGGACATTATAAATAAGCTACATGATGTAGTTAAGTTAGGTGAAGCTTCTAAGACTTATAAGGCTAGGCTAGAGGAGTACATGAAGAATCCTGAGGCTCAAGCTCAGGCTCAAGCTAAAGCCCATGAGGACTTAGCAAAGAAAGAAGCTGAGAACAAGGCTAAGACTTTCAGGGATGCAGTAAGTGGTGCTACTACCCTTGCTGAGTTTAGGGCTGCTGTGGCAAGTGCCGAAGACAATGAAACCAAAGATAAGGTCCTGAAGGAATTAGAGGATGAAGGGTCTGAATTGGCAAAGACCTATAGAGAGACCCAACTATATAACAATGAGGTTAGAAGAGTGCTTAACTCACAAGGTAATGATGAGAGAACCACAACAGATGCTCTCAAGCTCCTTGAGGACCAGTACAATCATTCTGAATCATTGGAACAGATAGCTAATCCAAACTCAGTATTTGTCACAAATGAGAATGCCTTTGATGAAGAAGGAGTTCCTGTAGAAGAGTCTGCTGACAGATTCCTCAATGCCCAGTATGCTTTACAGAGGGCTATGTCAGAGGTCAACAATGATATGAGATTTAGGGACAGGTTTACTGCTGACTATAAGGCTCCTGTAACAAAGCCAGACAAGGCTGATAAGACTAAGGGAACTGACAGAGGTGCTACAGGTGCTGATGGTACTTCAACTGTACCTCCAGTTAATCCTCATGTCCAACCTAATACTCCACAGCCTCCAGTGGGTAACATTACTCCTGACATGATGGCTGCTGAGAATGCTCAGACCAATAGGAGTCTTGAGACCCCAACTACATTTGACAATAAGCAGGAAGGTGGCAGGAAATACTATAGACCAGCTATCCCTGAGTTACATATAGAAGGTAGCAAGGAAGGAGATTTCAGACCATTCAAAGTAGTAGCAAAGGAAAGAGAGGGTCTTAGCTTTGATGCTATATATGACCACCTTGAGAAGAATGGAGCCTTTGACTATGTGAATAGTGGTAATCTGAAAGAGGGTGAAGAGATAGGCTTTATGATTGACCCTGAGTTTGAGGAGCAAGTAAAGGATGAACCTTGGCATAAGGAGCCAACTATCTTCTTAGTAACCTCAAGTGGTCAGATAGTAGGAAGCCTTGATGAATCTCCATCTTCAGTGGCTAAGTTTGAAGGTTTGGCAAACTTACAGGAAAATGTAAGAGCAGAGTACAAAGCTTCAAGACCCACTGAGCCAACAGATAACCTCTCTCTTACTGAGAGAACTATGAAGGAGGTAGCACAGGAGTTAGGAATAACCCCTGAGGCAATAAGTGAAGCTGGTGGTATAAAGGCATATGAAGCTGCCCATCCTGAAGACAAGGCTAAGATAGACAAGGCAAGTGCCAGAGCTTTTGACAAGTTTGTAGCTGTAAGTAAGGCTAAGCAAAGATTTACTGCCACACCTAAGACAAGAGTGTCTAAGGTTATGACAGGTAAAGTAGCCTATAGTAGTCAGGAAAGAAGTCTAGGTACAATCCCAGGAGTCACTGATGGTAATCAGGCACCAGTCTTTGGTATAATTAAGAATGGTGTGCTCACTACAAATGGTAAGCTGGCTGATGACCAAGTAGTAAAGCCTGTGGATATGTCTAGAAAGGAAGGTAGACTTTATATGCTTGTACCAAATGGAGCAGGTAAGTATTCTCCAGTGGCAGTAAGAGTAAAGCACTTTAACTCACAAGAATTCAACTTGGATGATGCTACTGTGAATAGTACTGTAATGGGTCAGGACATAAATGATGCACTGACAAGGCTAAGTGAGGCTACTTCTCAGGATGATATAGCAAAGGCTATGGAGTCACTTGCAGGTGACATCTATATGCAGGATGTTATGCTTACTTGGTATGATGATGCCAGAGGTACTGGTATTACCATTGGTAAGAAGGTAAGGAAGGATGATGGCACCTATGAGATGATTGACATCAAGGGTGAACAACATATCAAGGAAGACAAGACAAATATACCTTTCAGTAAGAAGAGTGCTCTTAATGTAGGAGGTATAGAGTTTAGTCCAGAGGCTACATCACAATTAGGAGGACAACAGCCTACTGTAGAAGTAAGGGATGCAGCTGACATTAGGGCTGACATCTTAAAGACCTTAATGGGATTCAATCTTCCTATGCAGGTTAGTGCCAATAAGATAAACCAAGGAAGTTACAATACTAGGGTAATAGGCTCAGGAATAGCTACATCTAATGTACTTGAGGCTAGGACTAGAGGTAACTGGTTTACTATGGACTATTTTGACAATGAGGGTAACTTACAAAAAGCTGATAACCCCTCATCAGTAATAGGTCCTAACAGGCATACTGAGACCCCTGTAGGTGGTAAGAACAGTGCAGTAAGTGGTACTCCAATTACAGTTAATGGCAATACACTCCATGTTGACTTGGCTAACAGTACCATAACATTGTCTGATGGTACTACAAGGGGACTACAGAGCACAGATACATTATTTATTGACCTAGCTTGGGCACAGGATAACTTTGGTGATGCTACTGAAAGTCCTGTTATGACTGGCAACAAGGTCATTACCCCAAGTGGAGAAGTGCTTGACAGAACTACACAGAAATATCTGAAAGGTGATGAGGCACAGAAGGTAAAGGACACTATTGCTGGAAGAAACAAGGATAGGGAGGAAAGAAGAGCTGAAGCTGAAAGGACTATCAACTCTATATATGAGAATCAAAAGAGAGTTGACAAGACTAAGACAGATGGTGAGAACTACTATGTACTTGAGGAGGATGGTGAGTATCATCCTTATAGTAGGGTACATACAGTGCTTGGCAGCAACTGGATTCAGTCTGAGAAGCAGGCAGAGGCTCTAAAGCTGATTCAAACAAAGCTCTCTACACTTGTAGATGACCCCAAGCAGTATGATAACTACTTGCAATATCTGACAAACAAGTATCATGTAAACCTTGAAGCTTATAAGGGTAAGACTGACATAAGGTCAAGAGAGGCTATTGTAAACACTGTAAGAGACCTTATGAGTGGTACTAACTCTCAGAGGGCACTTGATGCAGGAACTGCTGTAGACTCTGTTATCAGGCAATATTTCACTACCAAGGATGTGTCTAAGATAGTAAAGCCTGACAATATGTCTGAGAGTGCTTACTTAGACTTACTTGAGAAGCTGAGAAATATCAAGGAGACCATAGAAAGGTCTGGAGAAAGGTTCTTGACTGACAACATTGTACTGTTCCATAAATACCCTGATGGCACTAGGGTTGCAGGTGAAGTTGATATACTTGCCGTAGATGCAGATGGTAACTTCAAGATATATGATGTAAAGACTAGCAGATACTCATTCTATCCATTTACTGATAGATATGGACACCCTGCTGACTACTTCAAGAATAAGTCCAATACTCAGAGAATGAGTACAAAGGACTACTATACACTACAGCTTAGTGCATATAAGAACTTGTTTGAGTCACAGTATGGAGTACCTGTCAAGACACTTGCAGTCATGCCATTTGTACTATCCTATGAAAAGGATAAGGTAGCTTCTGTGAATGGTGAGAATGGAATACCTATTCAGTATAACCCATCAGTGGGAGTACCTCTTGATGGTGCTGTGAAGCCTGCTGCTCCTGTAGTAGAGGGTGGAGAGTCCAAGCCAAGTACATTGCCTATATTCACAAGTGAGGTTACTCCTACATCTATAATTAATGACTCATTACCTAACTCAAGCAAGGGTAAGGTTATCATAGATGGTAAGGTTGTAGAGGCTCCTCTTATGGTACTTGATACCATAGATGATATTAAGATACATCTTACTAGGGTGCCTAATATGACCAATGGATTTGGTAGACCTGGAGAGGAAACTAGGGTAGGTTCTTACAACTACTATGCAGTATTTCCCAATGGACAGACTGTCATGGTATCTCAGAATGTTGTTCCTAGTGCTGACTTGATGGGTGAAGTAGTGCCTAAGATAGCTCAAGCCCTGAAGGGTAATCCTCAGAGAGTAAAGGATGAAGCTGCTAAGACTAATGAACTTACAGAAAAGACTCCTGCACCTAAGCACGAGACTGCTTCCAACATACTGCAAGGTCAACAGTCCAGCTTTGCTCAGGCTGCTGCTGAAATCACCAAGGGTGAGGATAAGAGCAGAAAGAGGAGAAAACTAAGACAAGTTGATAGTGAGAGACCTGTTTGGAATCAAGAACAGGAACTTGCTTGGCTTGACAAGGTAATGCCTCAGTTGAGTAAGGAGCATAAGGTACAAGTTGTAAAGGGACTTATCAGAGTAGCTGAGAAAGGACCAAAGGCTTGGGGTATGTTTGACAATGGAATGGTTACTCTTAGTGACATAGCTGCTGCTGGAACTACATACCATGAAGCTTTCCATGTCGTATTTAATCTCCTTCTGGACCAAGCAGAAAGAGATGCCCTATATAAAGAAGCTAGGCAGAAGTTTGGTGAAATGTCAAATGATGACCTAGAGGAAAACATGGCAGAGGACTTCAGGGAATTTGTTATGACTAGGGATGAGAGAGGTCTTGGTCAGAGGATATTTGATTTCTTCAAGGAGCTTTGCTACAAGGCTACTGGATGGAAATACATGAGACCTTCATTGGATGGCTACTATAGGGCAATCAATGCTGGTAGGTATGTAGGAAGGAACTTTAACATACAGCCATTGGCTAAGAAAATAAAGTCTAGTGACTGGTCAACCATTGACAATGGTGACAGGGAATCACTCTCAAAGAGAGGTTGGACTGAGCAAAAGTTCAATAGTATATCTCAGGAAGAGAGAGACCAAGCACTTAGGTGTATGCACTATTAGTCAGTGAAAAAAAAAAATAAGGGAGAGATAGTTTTTACTATCTCTCCCTTTTTCTTTACTCATTCAGTATTCTATACATAATCATAGTACATACAGGAATACCTACTACAAGTAGAATAATAAGCTTAATTGTTGCCATATTGTTATTGTTTAAAGAACGGAATACTCTCTTCAGGATGCAGACCCTTGTAGATAGTCTTGTTCATAGGTATGGCAGGAGACTCAAAGAATAACTTGTAAGCCCTGCTTTCACCCTTGAACCTACCACTCTTGAGTATAGCTTCCTCACCTCCAAAGGTCTCATAGTTATATGGGTTAAGAAGTCCTATGAGGTCTAAGATACCCTCAGCAGTCTTAATACCAGCAGCTGGAGACTTCAGGATTGTAAATGCCTCCTTTGACATCTGAGGACCTGGAATCATGGCACCAAGTTCAGTGTATAGCCTTCTAGCCTGATATTCAACCATAGCTTCTGCCCAAGGTCTATCCTTTCCACCCCAGTCAACAAGTCCAAGGAATGCAGTGAGAATCAGGAAGTGTGCAACCTCAGTCAAGGCTCTTTTTACATTAGCCCTCTCAGTGGGTGTCATATTATCCCAGTTTGCAGCTAGGGCAAACTGACCTTCTCTTAATTCCTTGGCAAGCTGCCATAGGAACCTTCCTGTAGTCCTGTAATAACCCTCAGTCCAAGCCTGCATATCATAATTGTAGGCAGCAGACTTGAATCTTCTGTTAAGGGATGGCTTAATCCACTTTCTGAACATAATAGCCATTCTACCTATGGCGAGTCTCTGCACAGCACTTCTGTCAGCCTTATTATAGATACCGTGCATCCTTTGGTTAATAGCGGCTGACTTCCTGCTGAAAGCAATAATATCATCTTGTGTGAACTGACTGCCATCTTCCTTGGTGTAGCCTTCCTTAACCTGTAGCTTGGCACCTTTCTTATGGTCATTAGGGTCAGTATAGACTACTTCCATTGCATCCCAAAGGTTCACTATCTTACCATCAGGGGACTTCATTTTGTATGCACTGGCAAGAGCTAGGGAGGTTCTATTCTGCATCCAATGTTCACCTGCATTGTTCATTACAAATAAGGCAGATGTACCAAACATTCTGCTGAACCAAGTCTTTCTGTCATAGTTAGCTTCCTTGACATCAGTCTCATACTCTTGAAGCACATTGAATAGTTCATCCCAAAGTGCAATCTTACTTACCTTAGTCCTATTACCTATCTCTGCAAGGAATGAAGGTAACTCCTTACCATATATCCTATCAGCATTGAGTGTATCTTTTTCAGTGTAGAACTCGCCAGCAAGTGACTCAATTCTCATCATTACCTTACCAGTAGCTACATTGGAAATACCTGACAATAGGTTAAGACCTAACATATTAAGTGAGGTGAGCCTGTTGATAAAGTTAGCTACCTTACCTTTGTCTATCTTACTATTACCGAATGTACCTTCATCAGCCATGTATCTTCCATACACTTGCATTTCAAAGAAGTCATTCAGTCTTTGGATAATCCTTCTATCATCCTTACCCTTGGTTACTACTGACTCTACTCTTCTACCTACAGAAGTGAATCTCTCAACCAATGGCTTCCCACCGCTAGTCTTGGTAATCTCAAGGTTATCCCTCAATATATCCCTGCCAACTTCAAGAACATCAATGACCTTGTTCATTTCAGCAAAGTCATTAGCCATTGCAGCATAGGCAATCATAGTTGAGGTTACATCAGTGGATATGTCATTTGGACTTTCACCATCCTTTAGCTTAGTATAGTATATTGGTAGCATCTGAACTTCATTACCCTCAAAGTCCTTCACAGTTGCCTTGTCACCAAAGTCTGTATCATCAGTCCTTCTTATGAATTGGTCCTTGATAGCTTCCCAAATCTGAACACCTCCTTGCTTGACACTATCAGACTGCTTTACTCTTTCAAGCAGGTCTTTTCTTATCTTGACAGCATTGGTGAGGGTTGTATATCTGTCAGGAAGGAATGAGTCTAGCTCAGACTTTATTTCCATGATAGTATCATAGTATGCTTTCTGTGCTGCACTAAGGTTCTGGAATACCCTGCTGGCATATAAGGATGCCTTTGGTCTCCTTCTGCCATTGACCTCCTCAAGGTTATTAAGATACCACTCACTTCTCTCAGCAGAGTAGTTTCTTGCAGCCTCTCCTGTTGGGTTGTCTCCATACTTCTCCCTTAGTCTAGCAAGCATCTTCTCTTTCTCTTCCTGATATAAGCCATAGTTAATCTCAGATATGTATCTACCAGTCTTATTACCATTGCTGTCTGTCTCAAACATCCATTCAGTATCATTTACTCCAGCAGCCTCAAGAGTCCTGATTGCTGCCTCTAGTTTCTTTCTATATTCTATAGTCTTTAGTCTTGCGGTTTCTTTACTTTTCTTTACAGCTTGGTCAATAATCCTGAGGATAGGTGCTGAGGAATCAGCCATACTATCCATCCACCTATCAAAGAAAGAAATATCCTCATCTGCAATAGTAAGCAGGTCTTCTGCTGATAGGGTCTTTCCCTTCCATTTGCCAAAGGGAACTGTGATACTATCACCTATAAAGGGCTTTATGAAGTCTACGAACAAAGGCATAGACACATTCTTATACTTGATAAAGAGGTCTCCAAGTAAGTTACTGGTGTTATCAAGGGCTATTCTAACCCTGTCACCATACCTGTTATCAGCAAACCTCTCTTCATCAACAGTAGCTTCCCTTATAGTTTCTATGATATTCTTATATGAGTACAGGTAGTTTCTTATATCCCTCATCACCCTAGCCCTGTCCCTTGTATCAGTAGCAGGGGTATTCTGAAGCATAATAAGCCTGTTATTTATCTTCTTGAGTTCATCAAGTGCATTTTCCACAAAGGCATAGATACCATCTATCTCATTGTTTGCTTCTAGGTCAGACTCCAATCTGTCTATAAGCAACCTTTGGTTAGCACTAAATGGAGAATCGGGATTTCTCTTCTCATAAATCTTGAGCCTCTTTAGCTCATTCTCTATGACTCTTTGTAGTATCTTCCTGTCTCTTGCTACTCTGTCCCCAAGGTCATATAGTTGGCCAGTATCATTGATATTACCTAAGTCAATGGCTTCATCAAGCCTACCCCCAAGTATATCCTTTGCTATTCTTCCAGCGTTACTATCAGCATCCATCATAGCCTTCCTGACCTCAGAAGCATTCATTCTACTGAAGAAATTTTTTATAGAGGCAATTAACCTCTGTAGCAAGTTCTTATAAGGTGCAGGCTTAATCTCTGACTCCTTTAATAGGTGCTGAGCCAATAGCTTACCTGCCGCCTCTTCAGCTAACTTAGCCTCATTGCTTTGATAAGCAGTGACATAAGACTCATAGTCTTCACCCAGTATCTGAGCAGCCAGACCATTGCTGGCTATGACATTTATCAGTCTAGTTGACAGTGGATTCTCACCTAATGCCCTTAGTGCAAAGTGGGCAAACTCCTCAGGGAGTGCCTTCTCACCTTGCTCTCCTTGAGCAAGTCTGATAAGTTCCACTAAGCCATTTGCAGCTTCCTTTGCTTGGTCAAAGTCAGTAACACCATGTACCCCCATCCTCTCTTCAAGTTCAGTAAGTGCTCCTACTGATACTCCATGAGCCTCTAGGATTTGCCTTAACCTGTTATTCAGGGTGTGGTTATACTGCATCTTCTGTGCATTGATAGAGTTGAGCTTATCTCTCCTCTCAACATGAATGCCCATATAAATCTTTCCAGTCTCACTATCCTGAATCTTGATAGTAGAGGCTACATACTCATCCCTAAACTCAGAAGAAGTGTTGAAGTTGATAGCCCTCTGAGTAAGCATATCAACATTTTCCCTATTGATTGGCCAAAGAGCAGGTCTGTCTAAACCTCTCTTATAATACCCAATATCTCTGTTGAGCCTTTCCAAAACCCTTGCATTAGGGATATACTTGCTAAGGTTGGTCTTTTGCAGAAGGCTCCTAAATGTTGGTTCACCAGCATCATCCAAATTAAGCCTTGGATTCCACTCAGCAATGAACTGCTGACTCTTTGTAATCTGGTAAATCCTGACAGCTTCCCTCCTGTTGTTTGAGGTAAAGGACAGCAAGTCCTTGAATAACTTGCTGTCCCTTAAATTGCCTTTGCTGTCTCTTACTTTTGGTATAATTGCACAGCTTTTTGCCATAGTTTATAAAGTGTATAAAGTTGTTGCTCCTCCACAAATTTCCTGACCTTCTGCATCCCTATAGTCTGCATTAGGTGGAATTGTGTCAATATCATTTTGGCTAGGTACTGTAGATGGAAGTGCCTCACCATAAACCTGCTGGAATGCTGCTGAGGCTGCATCAAAGCCATAAGCAGTTGGGTCAAACTCAGGAACATCTGGTATTGAATCATAGTCAATCTGATTGTCTCCAAGATTGAACCTTGCAGAGATTTCCTCCAATGGGTCATAGTCCAAATCATTCTTCTTGATTACGGAAGTCAGCTCTTCAACATTCTTTCCATACTCATATTCAATGAAGCTACTCTTATATCCCAATGGGGCTATTCTCTCATAGACTGCCACATTATCCTCCGTAACTATATCAGGGTTCAGCTTATAGTAAGCATAACCACCTCTTATCCTCTTGCTGATATATTCAAAGAACTCATATGATACATTACCCTGTCCATCATCATTTCTCTTCTTGACCACCTTCTTGTCTGCATAGGAAGAGCTTTCATCTATAGAGAATACAACCTCATCCTTAATGTCTCCATTATTATCTACAAACTGAACAGTGGTTTCATCAGATACCTCAGGAACCAGTCTTCTGTTATCCAAGTGATTGTAGACATACTGTTCTACAAACTCAGTATAATCATCCTCAGATTCCATAAGTCCCCTAAGAGTGTCAATGTACTCAGGTACTGCCATTCTCACAGCTACAGGAGCTAAGTGAATGAAGGTATTAGGACCAAATGCAAAGCCATTCCTGTAGTAGCTGTATCTAAATAGGTTAAGAGCAAGTTGCTGAGCAACTGGATTGGCACTATGAAGAAGACTTGCCCAGTCTCTCATATACCTTTCCCTTAGTGTACTACTTAGTCTACCTACATTCTTGAACACTATAGTGTCCACAGGGTTCCTGTCATTTGCCTTCTGTACTCTAAGCCTCTTTATGAACTCCAGCTCAGCAATGTCCTCATTAGCCCCTACTACTCTAAGGAAGTAGTCTGGGAAATTATTTATGAACTCCCTTCTCCTATCCTCAGATGATATAGTACCACCATTCTGACTTATGCCATCACCAAAGAACTCATTCCTTGACATTATATAGGCAAGCAGGTCATTATAGATGCTATTCATTGTCTTCACATCCAACTTACCTGTCTTGGTCTTATCTCTTAATCTGTCAATCACATCCACAAAAGCAGGTGTGAATTGAGGGAAATAGGGCTTCAGCATATTGCCTGTCTGCCTGATTCCAAGAGTATAGAAAGCCTGCAAGAATGGTAATGGGCTACCCATCATATCCTCCCTTAGCTTATCTAGGTCCTCAAGGTCATCATAATAGAGGTCGGAGATAACATCAGCACCTGTCAGTGGGAACTTAGGATTAGTTGCTATTTCATCAAGAAGGTCAGTTACCTTCTCTATCTTGACAATTGTATCAGCAATAGTTGGTCCAGCAGCACCACCTTGGGTATCAGCCCTAGTAGCTCTTACTACTTGAGACAAGGCATCAGCAGTATTCATAATCCTCTTGAAGAGGAAGCCTACAGCAACCTGCTTGTTAGCCCATTCAACCTTTCTGTAATCAGCTTGGTTTCTTGGGTCAATGCCCTGCATCTCCTTTGCTAGGATAATGGCATCAGCCAAGTCCTCTGCCAAGAAGTTATTCCTCTTGTAGTTATTATAGGTAAGGTCAGCTGTGATACCTGCCATATCCTTGAACTTAGCCAGTATCTCATCAATGATAGCATCCTTGCTCTTGCCACTCCTGCTATCCCTAAAATAGGCTTGTGTGATTTCCAGCACTATAGGCTGGTTCATCAACAGACCAATCTCAATAGGACTATAACCTAATCTTGAGAGAAGCATAGAGGCATCAGCAGTAAATGTATTCTGATTAAGACCAGCAAGTACAGGGTCTTTGACATTATCCACAGAAGCAGCTAGGAATCCAGCATTGTTCCTTGATATGAACTCCTTGGCAGCATTAGTCATACTATGCAGTGAAGTGAGTCTCTTACCATTAAGAACAAATGAGCCATTCTCAGTATCAACACCAAGCTGAGTATGCTGCATCAGGGCATGGTTGGCATTATGGTTTGCATAGATACCAATCAGCTTTGCACCAGTCATGTTCTGTTGGTGGAACATCACCTGAGTCCTAGGTGAAAGTGGGTCAATGGCAGGCTTGAGTGTCTCAGCCAGCTTATTCAGACTGATACCATCATCAGTGTCAGCATCAAGAGGAAGATTGAACAGATAGGATGAAGCACTTCTGCCTCTTTCTATCGTTATACCATACTTCTTGAGAGTCTTGGTAAGCTCTGCCTCAGATACACTGTTGAGGATAGTCATTATCCTAGCAGCAGCTTTCTGTGAGTCAAATCCACCAGGATTCACCATCTTTGATGCAGTATCAGGGTTAGTGAGTACACCCCACATAAGGTCAATCAGCATGTTGTTTCTAGCTTGCAGACTATTGTCCTTGGCCTTCTTGCTCATATCATATTTAACCTTCCTGATAACTGGCTTCTCAAGTCTGAGACCATACATATCACCATTGGCAACAGACTCTTTTATCCACTGATTCAGCTTGGAATCTGTGTCAGAGATACTGTTTATTGCCTCAGTAAGATACTGGTTGGCATTCTCACCTTGATTAGCTTCTACTGCCTGACCAAGAGCTGCAAGAGCAGCCTTTTCCCTAGCATAGTAATACTTAGCCTTCTTTATGTCATACTTCTGAATAGTAAACTCAGGCAACATAATATACATCTTATCCACGTCAAAGTCAGAACCTGACAGTGTGGTAATCTCTGCTGGCAGCATAATGGCAGAACCATTCTGTTGTGGCAGGAATCCCTTAATGTATAATGGAGCCATTGAGTACTTATCCTCAGTAGGAACTCTATAGCCAATAAGCTTCCTCAGGTCATCAGGTAGTTTCTCAACATCAAGATAGTAGTTACCGTTGGCATCCTTTGTCATAAGTGGCTCATAGAACTGCCTGCTATAAGCTGGCATATAACACTCAAGATACTTGATATGCTTATTCTTGCCTTCACCCTCCCATACAATGTTCAGGCTATCTGACAGACCATAGGATGATACCTGAATAAGAGCACCTCCCTTAATCTTCTGCTTGGTTATCCTACTCTTGATTATACTGTTGAGAAGAGTCTGTATTCTCTGGGACTGCACAGGGTCAAACAATGGAATAGTGAAGTTACCATTCTCATCCAAAGTACAGGCCCTGACCATTTCCTGACCATACCTTGAGTTACCTCTGATTTCATCGAGAAGAACCTTCTCTATCTGCTTTGGGTCTTTGAATATCTCATCAACCTCAGCAAACTTGGATATGATGTTTTCAGTGTTGATTTCATTATAGAGGTCAAGCCACTGCTTCTTAGTCAGTTTCTTGTTACCTATCTGGATTTCAACATCATCAGCCATGTCAGCAGTAATCAGCTTTCTAATCTGAGTACCTACAAGCTGCTCTGCATCAATACCATGTTCAGGAGTTGCAGTCTGAATACCATAGTCCTCATAGCTTACCATGTGTACTACATTTGGATTCAAGTTTCCAGTGCTGAACCCAGTAGCATCATCTAATACCTTGAGGACATCCTCTTCAGAACTTACATCATTGAGATTGATAACTCCTTGCTTCCCAACCTTGGTAGTTGACTCAAACTGAACCACATCAATACCTCTTTCTTGCATGAACTTGTTTATAGCTCTTAGCTTGGAAGGTCTTCCAAGTACACCAGCAATAATGTCGTGCATAGCAAGAAGTGGGAACTCAGAGTTCTTATGCTGAACAGGTGTCTTGATACCAGTGTGTCCTTCAACACCACTCATACTATTCACCTGTGTATATACATAAGGCTTCTTAGGCTGCCAGATAGTACTGAAGTCCTCTATGTTCCAAGTACCATCAAGGAAGTGTTGATAAGCCTGCTCCATAGCATCAGTCCACTGACCAGACATACCAAGTACAGCCCTATAGGAATCCATACTTCTGTAAGCCTGAGCATCTGCAACATTGACTTTCTTGAACTGCTTTAGGATATAGTTCATAGAGTGCTTTGAAAGCTCACCTCTATTAACCTTCTCCTGAAGAACTTCCTCAATATCCTTGAGACTTGAAGACAGAATCTCATCATCCTGTAGATAGATGGTCTTCTCAATATCCCTACCAATAGGCTGTCCCTTATAGGTTGCCTTGGTATTAAGTCTCAATGAGGGAGCATGAACCTCCTTGTATCTCTTTTGGAAGTCCTCCATGTTCTTATAGAAAGCCAAGTCAGTTGTGGTCATCTGAATAATCTGTGAGGTAGCATGTTTGCTGTTCCAATAGTATTCTCTCAAAGCTTCCTTGGCATTGTTCCTGACGACAAGCTTATTTGAGAGAGACTTGGCTTCATCCAAACTAATATCACCTCTTACAGCTGCCTCTTGTAGCAGACCCTTCAGTTGCTCAAATATGGCAGTAGCCTTTCTATCTTCAATAGGATTGTTGTTCAGATAGTCCCTAAGAAGTATCTCAGCATTGGTACTGAATGCACCTCCAAGGACTTCCTTGACCCTATTAAGAGTCTTGGCTGTAGTGGCATTATACTGGGACTGACCTGCAAATGGTATATACTGATACTTGCCATTGGGCAGTTCATCAAGCAGACCAATTCTAGCCATGTCCTTGTAGAACAGCTCAAACTGTTCATCCATAATGTCACTCAGAGTCTCCCTTATGAAGTTTCTCAGCTCAGCTCCACTACCCTTCTTGAGCCTGTTAAGCCTGTCTAAGAAGGTCTCTCCATTCTCATAACTCTTATTGTTAAGAGCTGGGAGGAACTTGAACTGACTACCACCAGCATCCTTTATCTCACCATTCTTACCTCTCTTAATATCATAGTTGGCAATAGGCTGGATATTGGGGTCTCCTGCTCTGTAGGCTTCATCCCTTGCTATAACCAAGTTTATTCTATCCCACTCCTGATTAACTAGGTCAACCATGTGGTCAAGTATAATGTCCTGATAGGTTCTCTTTCTACCTTCTTCATCAAGTTCAGAGCCATCTCTGTATCTTGCAAACCTGATGAACTCAGCAGACTGAGCATCTGACAATATAGGTACATGATACCAAGCCATGCCACTCTTTGGGTCTTCTGACCAGAACTCATTAAGCAGTACCATAGTGTAGTCAAGACTATCCCAATCCTGATACTCTATCTTATCAAAGTTAAGAAGCACCTTATGGTTAAGAGCCTCCCTGTACTTCTCATCAGTGGCAAGCTTCTCAATCCAGTCACTTCTCCAGTGACCATCCTTGAAGAACCACTCATACTGCTTAAACTCTTCCTGCATAAACCTTTCAAATCTCTCCTTGTCCTGCATGACATTCTTGAGATTCTTGATAAGTTTACCCAGATAACTTGGAGTAACATGTGAATAGTGAGACTTGTCATTTTCCCTCACACTGCTCTCAATGGCATCCTCTGTGACATTAGCCATCATCAGGGCTATTGAGTTATATGCAGAACCAAAGGTATTGATAAGGTCTCCTCTCTTTACAGTGCCATCTACCCTGTTCTCAGACTTTACTTCACCTTTCTTAATACCACTGAATATCACATTGAGTTGTGGTAACAGCAGCATAATTGGGTCAGTGAATGTAATGCCTGGGGCAGTCTTGATGTCTGTAAGGGCATTCCTTAATACTGAAGGGTTAGCATCAATACCAACCATGTGGAGTGCCTTCATAAGGTCATTCCAGACAGCCTCATCCTCTAGGAGTTTCAGCCTTCCTTCTGTATCAAGGTTAGCAAACTTGTTGTTAAGAGCCTCAACTATAGCAAGACCCTTGTCTGCATTAGCCTTATTTATCTCACCATTCTTGTCATAGACACTATCCTTGTCAAGTTGACTTCCTGCCTCATAGTTGTCCCTCCAAGCATCAAGCAGATAGTACACACCCTCAGGTTTGTTAAGGGCAATAGTCTCTATCTTGAAAGTGCCATCAGGAGCCATTCTTCTTTTCTGAATCCAGTAAGGAAGGAAGTCCTTTCTAAAGTCTTGGTAGAACTGAGAAAACAGAGTCTCATCATTCTCAAGAAGTTCCCTTACCTGAGCAACCCAAGGCTTGTTAGTTTCAAGTTGTTGAATAAGAGGAATCATATCAGTTGAGGTAATCATGTTTCTCAACTTGTCAAGGAATACAGCATGAACATAATCAGCATCAAGATACCTAGTGAAGCCAAGGTCATCCTCTTCAAAATATCCCTCATAGTCTAGCTTAGGTACAGTTCTTATAACCTTTCTTACTGCCTGTGAGAGACTTTCATAAGAAGATACTTGCCTTACATTGTTCATCCAACCATCCTTATATGACTCTTCTTTTGCAAAGGAATTATCTGCATTATCATCACCTTCACTATTGCCCTCAGGGTCATCCTCATTGAGGTTTGCATCCTTAGGTGCAACATAGTTAGGGTCTACCCTGATGCCTTCAGTGGCAACCAAGATAGTACTAGCTTCCTCTGCCAGTGGCTTAAAGTAATCAAGAACCTTTTGGAACTCTTGATACTTGTAAGCAGCTTTCCTCTTAGCTGATTCAAGCTTTTCCTCATCAGTAAACTCATCCCAGTCTGCCATAGCATCCAACTCCTCTTGTATTCTATCTTCCTCTGACTTGTCTACATAGTCTTGGAAGAAAGACCTGATTCTGTTGAATATACCACCTGGAGTGTACTTTCTAATGATTTCAAATCTGCTAAGACTATCCCTCTCCTGCTCTAATTCCATCTTAGTGAGAGGGTCCACAGCTCCATCAATCTTATCCTTGAGGGCCTGACTATATTCATCCATAGCTTTATCAACCTCATTGGTAAAGAACCTAGCCAGCAGAGATACTCTGTCCCTTCTTGTAGTTGGGTCAAACACTCTGTCAACTTCCTGCTGCTCTACCACAGTGGTGATAGTGTTATTGAAAGCCTCAGATAATGGGGCCTTCTCTTCGGGGGTTTCCCTTAATTCGCTTCTTAGGATAGATAGTTCCCTTGCTGTTGGATATTCATCAGGGGATTTTTGGTTTCTGCTTTGCCAGATTTCAATGAGGGTCTTAGTAGACTCCTCAGTTTCACCTGAAAGTTTTAATGCTAATTCTCGAATTTCACGAGTGATATTTAAACACTGAGTCATACACTTATAGTTTAATTATTGGTGCAAAGGTAATTAATTTATTTGGTATAAGCAAGACATTAACAATATTTATTGTAAATACCTTACTCTTTCCTTAAAAATTAAGGGAGCCATTACTGACTCCCTTAATAATTTATTTAACGACGTACTTAACTCCATTAAATATCAGCCACTTGATAGTGTTGATATTAACAGGTCTTATACCCTCCTCGTGTTCAGTCTTCTCTATGTCCATATCAACACAGTTATACCTGCCATCTCTGGACTCAAACTGAATCTTGTAGCCTCTGAGGATTCTCTCTTCACCAGGAATCACCTTGGAGATAGGATTGGTAATAAGCTGAGTAACAAACTGTTTTGCAGCATCTGCTACACCTTTCTTTGAAGCCCTTACAGCATCAATGTTGGTAGCAAACTCATCAATAGCAGCCTGTACTTCCTGCTCATACTGCCTCTTGGTCTTAGGCTTGTCCTGCTTGGTGAAGCACACAGTGAACACTTGGCCTGAGTGGATGTTATCCCAGATACTTCTGATACCCAGTGTACCATCCTTCTTGTCTTCCTTAGTGACATCCACAGTGGTACTATAAATGTCACCACTATTGGTGTAATGCTCAATGTAGGCTCTTCCAATGGTAACATCGTCACCACTTTCCATGTGCCTTACTCTGATTACTTCACCAAGAAGCTCCTCTACCTTGTAGTGGGAACTCTCACTAAGGATATGACCCACCTGCAAATCTTGCATTCTTTCAATCATTGTAACAACTTGTTTAGGGATTTGATAAATTGACTTGTCTCAGTCCTGACATCAGCCAATACATTG
>Ga0310696_10002945_pt1 | contig 21862 bp, 21 predicted proteins | sample AusTroGonzalo_MG_4_FD_203885 | JGI IMG/M metagenome (GOLD analysis project Ga0310696, IMG submission 203885) | Bovine rumen microbial communities from tropical cattle in Woodstock, Queensland, Australia - Gonzalo_02 (v2) (version 2) | ecosystem: Host-associated > Mammals > Digestive system >...
GAATCCCTTCGGGTTCACAACACAACGTTCTGACAAGAAATAGTAAATAGTAAATCGTCAAATAGTAAATGAATATAGGAGCATAGCTCAGTTGGTTTAGAGCGCTTCAGTCACATTGAAGAGGTCTTGGGTTCGAGTCCCAATGTTCCTACAAGAAGGGAGAATCAGGAGACTGGTTCTCTTTTTTCTTGGCTACAAATCACAAAAAAACGCAATAACCTTGGCGGTTCGGATTTTTAGTCGTACCTTTGCACATGGATTGTAACTATCAAAACGAAAGACAAAACCATGACACAAGAAGAAAAGACACAGTTGGAAGAGCGCATCGTGGACGTGCTGAAGACGGTCTACGACCCGGAGATACCCGTGAACATTTACGACCTGGGCATGATATATAAAATAGATGTACGCGAGGACGATACAGCTGGTGGTGTCGTCGTCGACCTCGACATGACCTTCACCGCCCCCAACTGTCCTGCTGCCGACTTTATCCTTGAGGATGTTCGCACGAAGGTGGAGAGCGTTGAGGGAATACTCGTCGCCAACGTGAACCTCGTCTTCGAACCCGCCTGGGACCAGAGCATGATGAGCGAGGAAGCACGTGTCGAACTAGGATTTGACTGATTTCTCATTTGTCATTTATCATTTATCATGAAAAATATCTATTTTCTTTCCGACGCTCACCTTGGCTCCTGGGCCGTGGAGCATGGGCGCATGCAGGAGCGACGTCTGGTACGCTTCCTCGACTCCATCAAGACGAAGGCTGCTGCCGTATACCTGCTGGGTGACATGTTCGACTTCTGGTATGAGTACCGCTACTGCGTACCCAAGGGCTACACGCGCTTCTTGGGCAAGCTCTCGGAGCTGACCGATATGGGCGTGGAGGTGCACTACTTCACCGGCAACCACGACATCTGGGCGTATGACTACCTGGAACGGGAATGTGGCGTGGTGTTGCACAAACAACCACTCACCGTCGAGCTATACGGAAAAATCTTCTATCTGGCACATGGTGACGGGTTGGGCGACCCGGGCAAGGGTTTCAAGTTCATCCGTGCCATTTTCCACAACCGTGCCTGCCAGTGGGCCTTCTCGGCTTTGCATCCTCGCTGGGGTATCTGGTTTGGTCAGACCTGGGCGAAGCACTCGCGCCTGAAAAGACCCGGAGGAGAGGAACTGCCCTACATGGGTGAGGAACGCGAGCCGCTGATGAGATACACGCAGCGCTACATACAGTATCATCCTAATGTAGACTACTTCATCTACGGCCACCGCCACATAGAGATTGACAAGCAACTCACGAAGAAGGCACGTGTCATCGTCCTCGGCGACTGGATATCACAGTTCAGTTACGTAGTCTGGGATGGTGACCACCTCTTTATGTCTCAGTACATCGAAGGAGAGAGCAAGGTATGACGATTTCACAAATTTTTACAGAAAATATTTGGCTAGGTCAAGGAAAAGGCCTAATTTTGCACCTTGTAAAGTAGGTAAGACTACATAGTGATTGAGATTCAGGATTCCGACTCTGAAAGAACGGTCGGGATTCTCTTTTTTAACTAACTCAAAAAACGTAAGAAAAAAGACATGGGATATATGTCACAAGAGGGCTATGACAACCTCATAGCCGAACTGAAACGCCTGGAGGGCATAGAACGTCCTAAGGCGTCAGCAGCTATTGCCGAGGCCCGCGATAAAGGAGACCTAAGCGAGAACAGCGAGTATGAAGCTGCCAAAGAGGCACAGGCTCACCTGGAGTCGAAGATTAACCTGCTGAAGCAGGCCATCAGCGAGGCAAAAATCGTGGATACTTCGCGACTAAGCAGCGACTCGGTGCAGATTCTCTCGAAGGTGGAGATGACCAACATTGCCAACAAGGCACGCATGACCTACACCATCGTGAGCGAGAGTGAGGCTGACCTCCGTCAGGGTAAGATTTCCATTAAGACCCCCATCGCCCAGGGACTACTCAACCACAAGGTAGGCGACGAGGTGGAAGTGAAGATTCCGCGTGGCACCATCAAGCTTCGTATAGAGAACATCACCGTTGGGTAACAAATCGTAAATTCGTAAATTCGTAAATTAACAAGATGGATATTTTCTCAAAAATCGCTGCTGGCGAGATTCCCAGCTACAAATGTGCAGAGAACGATGAGTTCTACGCCTTCCTCGACATCAATCCCGTGGCCAAGGGCCACACACTGGTCATTTCACGTCGTGAGGTGGACTACATCTTCGACATGGATGATGACGAAATAGGTCGCTTCCAGCAGTTTGCCAAGCAGGTGGCCGTAGCCATCAAGAAAGCCTTCCCCTGCCGCAAGGTGGCACAGGTGGTGCTCGGTTTGGAAGTTCCCCACGCCCACATTCACCTCATTCCGATGAACAGCGAGGCTGATGTGGACTTCCGTCGCGAAAAGCTGCAACTCCCGGCAGAGGAGATGCAGCAGATAGCTGACAAGATTTTTAGTATGAACTAAACGAACTTCTCTCCGTAGCGTATTCGCACCTCGGAGACATATTTGCGGATGAGCGACGATGAGTCGCTCTTCTTGCATATTAGGAGTACGTCTCCCTGCTCAGCCACGATATATCCATCAAGCCCGTTAATCACACCCACATGACCTTTGGGCAACTTCACGATGTTGCCGCGACAGTCTTCCATGATTACCTCCGAGTCGATAACCACGTTGTCATCGCCGTTTGATGGAATCTCCAGTCCCTGACCTGTGGTCTCAAACTCATAGATGCCGTGCCAGGTGCCCAGGTCAGCCCAGCCGAAGTGACATATCTGCACATAGACGTTGTCAGACATCTCCAGCGCCGCCTTGTCCATCGACAGGTTGGGATATGCGGGGTAGTGCTGGTCTACGAACTGCTGCTCTTCGGCTTCACTCTTTATGTCTTTCAGGCTATCCAGACGGTAGGGCATGTCTGGCATCGAGTTGATGGATAATTCACGCAGGTAGTTGATGTTGGCCAGGAAGATACCCGTGTTCCACAAAAACTCTCCACTTTCCATGAACAGCGTGGCGAACTCACGTTCTGGCTTCTCCGTGAACGACTGTACCTTGTAGATGCCCTCGAAGAGTGACGGTTCACCTAGCTGGATGTAACCGTAGCCAGGCTCTGGCCTCGATGGCTTAACACCCATCGTGAGGATGATGTCGGTCTCGCTGACGAATCTCAGTCCGTTGATGACATCACTGTGGAATGCCTCTTCGTTGATAATGAACTGGTCCGACGGCACTATCAGCACATTGGCATCAGCACACTCACGTTGTATGCGCACACCAGCCCAGGCTACTGCTGGCGCAGTATTACGCCTCACAGGCTCAGACAGTATACGGTCGGCACGCACACTGGGAAGTTGCTCCTTGACGAGTTGGGTGTAGTCTTTATTGGTACAGATCAAAATGTTATCCTGAGGGATAATCTTGCTGATGCGCTCGAAGGTGGACTGCAGTTGTGTCTGCCCCGTCCCAAAGAAATCAACAAACTGTTTCGGACAGATGCGACGGCTAGAAGGCCATAAACGCTTGCCGCGTCCACCGGCAAGGATGATGCAATAGTTATTGCTCAATATTTCCATATATGATTAGATTACTAGTAGATTTAAGGTAGATAATACGTTCTAGGCTATAATAACGGTGTAAAGTTACGTAAAAGTATTTACACCACCAACATTTTTTGATATTTTTAGCAGAAAGTTTTGTGCAATTCAATTTTATTTCGTACCTTTGCACCCGCTTTCGAGCCCAGATGGCGGAATCGGTAGACGCGCTGGTCTCAAACACCAGTGGGGCAACCCGTGCCGGTTCGACCCCGGCTCTGGGTACTAGGTAAAAAGCGAAGTGCTGTAAATCAATGATTTATGGCACTTTTATGTGTGTCGGGCATGACACTAACCTAACTGGTTGAAATCCAGTTGCGGGTATTTACCGCCAAGCGAAGCGAAAGACAAGTCATTGCCAGTAATGGCAAGGATGGAGGAAGTCCATATCGAGACTCTCGAGCCTACGAACAGAAACTTGGTATAAGGCTAAATGGGAAAGGATAAGACTGCACGACAAGTTGAAGTCCGAATGGTAAACGTACTCCCCCAAAACAGTAAACCAAGAGGTTGTGAAGTCATAAAGTTAGTGTCTTACCCCGAGAGGCCCATCCAGCGTGTATCTACACGTGCGATAAAAAGCTCATGGGTGGGAGTCAGCTGAGCCCATAGTAGGTGTACGTCCATCACCGAAGGGGTTAAAGTATATATAGTGCGAATCGCTGTAAGCAATGCCTTGGTAGTCCGAAAGTGAGATAGGACGGTATCGGGAGAATCGTAATCTCCCAAGTCTGAAGCATCGGGGACGCTCCATGGTATATTTACAAGCAGGACGAAACGCAGCAAATGGAATTGATTAGCGAGATTGTAGAAGCGAGAAACTTCTGGGAAGCCAGTATGAGTGTCAGACGCAACCATGGTGCGGCCGGCATCGACAAGTCATTTCCTCGCGGACAGGCACTCGACCTGATGTGACAGAAGTCAAAGAAGCCCTTCGACGTGCAGGCTTTGGAAAAAGAGCTGAAAGTTATGCTGCTGCAGGGAACTGGATAGTTAAAGAATTGAAATAATAAGGAGTAAGCCGAAAATCCTTTCAAGAGTAGGCTCAATTAATAGTTACAAGTATGCCAGTTTTTGAATGTAGATTAAAAGAAGATCGTGCAGGAATGCGTAAAGGAACAACCATTCATGTATCCACTTCATTAAGCAGTTGCGACCCTGGCCCAATTGCAGATGAGTGCGAACGTCAGTTTGGGAAAAAAGCAAGAGACGCCTCGTTCCCGGGTTATTGGGAAATCAGAAAACTCTGATTATGTTTGGGGGCAGACTGTAACTAATGGTCTGCCCTTGCATTATAAAAGAGAGGGAATTACAGTACACTCTATCGCTAGAGCAATTTAATTTAATTATCTCAAACATCTCAAACAAACAGTATACGTAAATGGAAATATTGGCAATCATAGGCATTATCGCAATCATTGGCCTGATATATGTGGTTGGTGGACTGCTGGGCTGGGGATTGAAGGGAATTGGAGAAATATTAGGTTTTCTTTCAAAAGGTTGGGACTCATGTTGGACTGTCATTATATGGTTTTTCTTAATTATCACTCGTGTCAGTTAAAAACTCTCGAAACGCCGATGTACAAAGGGCTGGTCGTGTCCGACTTTTGAAATGACCGGCAATCGGTCTTTTGATAAATTTTGTAAATTTAGATACTTTTTAAATATTTGTTGGCTGTTATTAATTCAATTTGGGTTAAATCAGCAATCGACATTAACTGAAATTTACAACTTGTCATGCTTAACAGAAATTAAGAGACGCTAGTGCTTAATTATCTTGTTTTTATTGGCATTAGCGGGTTAATGAGTGAAACAAGAAGTTTTGGGTATTACAGAAATTGTTATATTCATTGTTGGCTGGAGCCTCATGATCAGTAAAGAGTCAACGGGGACGGTGCTCCATGATTACTCTGACGCTGAGAATCATAAGACCGCTAATTAACGACATTCCCTACTGGCAGATGAAGCGAATTGGCACTAATTAGGATAAATACTCCATAATTAGTGCCAATTCTATATGATTTCCAAGATTACGCCGCCATCTTTTAAAAAATCCTCCGAATCATTTTGTGGTTCGGGGATTTATGTGTAATTTTGTCGCCGATAAGAAACAAACGATTAATCTCTGGGCTATGGGAAAGGAAATAATACCTTTGCCGACGAATTGCAAAATGTAATACATTAATATAACATGTTTATGAGAAATCTTTACCTTTTATTGGCTGTCATGCTGGGAGGAGTAGCCTCGGCATCGACGGAGGAGAACGAGCGGTTCAGCATTACTACGCTCAATGTGGACGGACTGCCGCAGAAGATCCTGGTGGTTAAAGTCAACGCCGATGGACCGGGAGATGTTGGGTCGGCACGAATTGGTAAGTACCTGATGAAGAAGGGAAATGACCTGCTGTTCTTGCAGGAGGACTTCAACTACCACGGAGTGATGGTGCCCTTCCTGGAGGATGACTACAAGATGGACGAGTGGACGGGCAACGTGGGGCTGGATGGTCACAGTATCGACTTCCTGCACCTGCAGAATCACCGCTTCCCTTGCGACGGTCTGATGGCTTTCTGGAAGAACGACTTGACGGTGACTCCTGCTGAGCGCACGGCCTGGAAGCAGAACTTCGGCAAGTTCAGCCACGCCATGGACGAGATGGTGACGAAGGGTTTCCGCCGCTATGAGGTGACGCTGAGGAACGGGGCGCGTATCGTGGTGTACAACATGCACATGGATGCCAGCGACGACTACGACACGAATATCGGCAACGACATGAAGGACAAGGAGGCCCGCATGGCTCAGTGGATGCAGCTGAAGGAGAACATCCTGGCACAGCTGGACAACCGGCCTGTCATCGTTCTAGGCGACTTGAACAGCCTCTACAAGCGCGACGACGTGAAACGTCAGTTCATTGATGCCATCGGCGAGACGGGCCTTGCCACGGTGAGCGATGTTTTCATCGAGATGGAGAAGGGTGGAAAATATCCTGAATACGAGGCCGGCGCACAGGTGAAGAACAGGGAACTTGACATCCTCGAAGGCGAGACGCTCTGCAAAATTCTCTACATCAACCCCGTCAATGGAACGTCCATTCGTCCCGTGTCCTACTCTATGGATAAGGATGGTTACCAGTACGACGGCAAGCCGCTGGGCGACCACTATCCCCTGACTGCGGTGTTCGAGGTGACATCGCGCACGGTGGGCATCAGCGCTGCGCTGAGTGTTCAAGGAGATAATAAAGAAGCTGTCTATGACCTCAGTGGCCGCAAGGTCAGTAAGCCACGCGGCGGACTCTACATAGAGCGTCACGGCGAGAAAGTAGAGAAACACATCGTAAAATAAAAAGCAGATACTACAATGAAAAAGTTATCCATGATACTTCTGGCTCTCGTCGGCTACATGCTGACCAGTGCCGCCCAAGAGGCAACATACAAGATTATCGCCGAGGCCGACACGACGGTGAAGACCCGCGCCGGTAGTGTGACGCTCTACTCTCGTCCCGTACGCCGCTATGTCTACGAGTACACGTCGAAGGATGCCGACGGCAAGCCTGCCACCATCAGCGGCGTCATCATGATTCCCTCGGAAGTCGCCAGTGGCGAGGCTCCTTGCGATGGTATCATGCTCTTCAACCGTGCCACGTTGGGAAGTCCCGACGACGCACCCTCTACGGGCAATACACAATTGCTGAACGGATTGATAGCCAACCCACTGAAGCCCAACTATATACTCGTGATGAGCGACTTCATTGGCTACGGCTCGTCTATTGACTATCCTTCGTTCTATCATAGTGGCGACGTGAACGCCCGCAACTCGCTCGACGGTCTGCTGGCCGCCAGGCAGCTGCTTGACGACAACGGTATCTCGCAGGGCAAGTACCTCTTCAACCTCGGCTTCTCTCAGGGTGGCTCGGAGAGTCTCTATGTGGCCAAGCTGCGCGACATGGAGTACAAGGACAAGGGCGTCACCTTCACCAAGACCTTTGCCGGTGGCGGCCCCACCGACTATGCCATAGCCTACAGGGAATACGTGAATAAAGACTGGTGTGAGGACTGCAAGGACGTCATCATGATGATGATTTCGTGCGTGGAGAACTGCCACATGAACATCGACTACAAAGATCTGTTCAAGGAGCCGCTGGCCTCTGGTGCGAAGGAGTATGTCAAGACGAAGAAGAAGTCCACGCTCAGCGACTATGGTGTGAGCATGGAGGACTCGCTTCACAACCTCATCCAGCCCGCCTACATGGACCTGGAGAGTGAGCAGGCCAAGGCCTTCATCGCCAAATTGGAGGAAATCAACCTGATGAACGGCTGGGAACCCGACCTGGAGCAGAGGTACTTCATCGAGCACAGCCGCCACGACAACTACGTGCCTATCCAGTGCGTGCGGGCCATCATCCCCTGGATGAGAGACAAGGGCTTCACGCCCAGCATCGTGCCCGGCAAGACCAACCTGCAGACCAACACGCTGGTGTTCAAGCTCGACCATACCTTATCGGCCATCGTATGGCTTATACAGACCGTCGCCGCCATCGAGGTATGGCCCGTGATGTACTACGAAGGCGAGCAGAACCACTACTACCACGACATCGTGAAAGACATGAATCTGTTGAAGGTGGTGAAGACCCTGGAGAGCTGGGGCATCAACATCCGCAAGATGGTGAACGACAATAACTCGCGCTCATTGGAGGATGTCATCGTGGAAGGGATTGCCGACGGCTCGCTCGACCCCAACGGTTCGATAGCCCAGCTGCGTGCCCCGTTCCGTGCCAGTGTCCTCGACCTCATTCCCGGTGCTGCCGACCTGCTGGCAAAGGTTGACCTGACTACCGACGATGCTATGGAGATGCTCGAGGATTCGGGCATCACGCTCATGGACATGCTCGAGGTCTTCGCCTACATTATGTCTCCTGCCTCCAGCCCCCAGGTGGAAGGTGATGTGCTGTCTACGCTTGAAGAGCGTGTGGAGGCTCCGCTCTATCTCATGCGCTACTACGAGAACACGCTGGCCAATTGGTTCCTGATGGGCGGCTTCGACGTGCAGTACAACAACTGGGGAATGTAAAACTTAATAAACATAACAATTATGAAACTAAAAAACATCATTACTGTCATGGCCTTATCATCGCTGTCTGTCGCATGTGTCGACCAGGTAAAGCAAACCTCAGGCATCGACATTAGCAATCTTGACACGTCAGTACGTTCTGCCGACGATTTCTATCAGTTTGCCTGCGGCGGTTGGATGGAGAACAATCCGCTGCCCGCTGCCTACGCCCGATACGGGAGCTTCGATGTGCTGGGCGAGGAAAACAATAAGCGCATCAATGGTATTCTGGACGAACTGCTGCACGGCGAATATGCCGAAGGCACGACGGAGAAGAAACTCAGCGACCTCTACAAGCTGGCCATGGACAGCGTGCGCCGCAATGAGGAGGGCGTGAACCCCGCTATGGACATCATTCAGCAGATGGAGCAGGCCAAGACCAAGGAGGAGCTGTTCCAGATTCAGCTGCAGCTGGCTCCGCTGGGCGATTCGGAGTTTATGTACTCTGGCATCGGTGCCGACGAGAAGAACGCCACGATGAACATACTCCAAGTGATGCAGGGAGGACTCACCCTCGGCCAGAAGGAATACTACCTTGACACCGACGAGGAGACCACCAAGATACGAGAGGCCTACAAGGAGCACATTGTCAAGATGATGCAGCTCTTCGGATTCAGCGAGGAGCAAGCCACAGCGAAGATGAAGAACATCATGCGCCTGGAGACAGAGCTGGCAAAGGTGAGCCGCTCTCGCACGGAGCTGCGCGACCCGCAGCGCAACTACAACAAGACGACCCTGAAGGAGTTTGAAACCAACTATCCCCACGTTCAATTAGAGAAGATTATGAACGCACAGGGTGTGGAGTCGAAGCACATTCAGGAACTGGTCGTGGGTCAGCCGGAGTTCTTTGCCGGCATGGACAAGCTCATTGACACGATGACCGCCGACGAATACCGCGACTACATGGAGTGGGGCCAGGTGATGTCATGTGCTGGCTTCCTCGACGACAAGACACAGGCCACGAACTTCGAGTTCTTCGGCAAGGTGCTGTCGGGCCGCAAGGAGGACCATCCCCTTTGGCGTCGGGCCACTCAGCAGTTAGAGGGTCAGATGGGCCAGGCTCTGGGACAGATATATGTGGGCAAATACTTCCCTGCAGCCGCCAAGGAGCGCATGGTGCAGCTGGTGAAGAACCTGCAGACGGCCCTCAGCGAGCGTATCGAAGCGCAGGACTGGATGAGCGACTCCACCAAGGCCAATGCACAGGAGAAACTGAGCACTTTCTACGTGAAGGTGGGTTACCCCGACAAGTGGATTGACATCAGCGGACTGAAGATCGACCCCACGAAGTCGTACTATGAGAACATTGAGGAGTGCCGCCGCTTCTGGAATGCCTGGGAGATTGACCACACAGCCGGCAAGCCCGTCGACCGCGATGACTGGCAGATGTACCCGCAGACGGTGAACGCCTACTACAACCCCACGACCAACGAGATCTGCTTCCCCGCAGGCATCCTGCAGAAGCCCTTCTTCGACATGGAAGCCGACGATGCCTTCAACTACGGGGCCATCGGCGTGGTCATAGGCCATGAGATGACCCACGGCTTCGACGACCAAGGCCGACAGTACGATAAGGACGGAAACATGAACGACTGGTGGACGGAGAGCGATGCCAATCAGTTCAAGGAGCGCACAGACAAGTATGCCGACTTCTTCTCAGCCATCGACGTGCTTCCCGACCTGAAGGCCAACGGCCGCCTCACGCTGGGTGAGAACCTGGCCGACCACGGCGGTCTGCAGGTGGCCTTCGCTGCCTACAAGAACGCCACGAAGGGACAGGAGCTGCCCGTCATCGATGGCTTCACGGCCGACCAGCGTTTCTTCTTGGCATACGCTGGCGTTTGGGCTGGTAACATTACCGACGAGGAGATACGCAACCGCACCAAGAGCGACCCCCATTCACTTGGACGTTGGCGCGTGAATGGTGCTGTGCCCCACGTCGATGCCTGGTATGAAGCCTTTGGCGTGAAAGAGGGCGACAAGATGTTCATCCCCAAGGAAGAGCGTCTACCCCTCTGGTAATTCCTAAATAGTAAATCGAAAATCGTAAATAGTAAATCGTAAATCGTAAATTTGTAAATCGTAAATGAACATTAGTCATTATGAACAAGAAAACATTTGTAATAGCAGTTGGAGCAGCCCTGCTGATAAGCAGCTGTGCCAGTAAGAAGGAACTGGCTGAGTGTCGCACGGAGAACCGTGCTCTGGCTGAGAACCTGCAGTCCGCCAAGGAAGACCTTGCTGGTAAGAATGCCCGTATTGCAAGTCTTGAAGAGCAGATTGCTGGACAGCAGCAAGTGATTAAGGCTCAGGAGAAGAAGTATGAGGACATGCAGAAGTCGCTCGACAAGAGCCTTTCCAATGCCTCGCAGAACAACATCTCCATCGAGAAGCTCGTTGACCAGATTAACGAGTCGAACCAATACATCCGTCACCTCGTGGAAGTGAAGTCGAAGAGCGACTCCCTTAACCTCGTCCTCACCAACAACCTCACCCGTTCCCTCTCCAAGGAGGAGCTCAAGGAGGTCGACGTGCAGGTGCTCAAGGGCGTGGTCTACATCTCGCTGGCCGACAACATGCTCTACGAGAGTGGTTCCTACAAAATCCTCGACCGCGCCTCGCAGACATTGTCCAAGATTGCCAAAATTATCAAGGACTACAAGGACTATGATGTGCTCATCGAGGGTAATACCGACAACGTTCCCATATCGCGTGAGAACATTCGCAACAACTGGGACCTCTCCTGTCTGCGTGCATCCAGCGTCGTCCAGGAGTTGCAGAACAAGTATGGCGTAGACCCGAAACGCCTTACTGCTGGGGGACGCGGTGAGTACAACCCGCTGGAAAGCAACAATACTGAAGTTGGACGCCAGCGTAACCGTCGCACCCAGATCATCATCACGCCTAAGCTCGATGAGTTCATGGAGCTGATAGGTGAAGCACCCGAGACAAAGGAATAAACTTCATACCTTGAACAGAATAAAGCAAGCATGGATTTGGATTAGTCGTGTGGGCCATTGTATGGGATTTGGCATACAATCGCCCACCGACTACCGTTTCGTGCGTTATGTCGTCAACGAACATTGGCCTTACTACGCCTATTCAACAATGGGTCAGCAAGACGACTGGCTAAGGCGGAAGCTGGGACGCCTGTATTTCCGTATCGCGAACTACTTGCAGCCCAGCCAAATCATCGACATGGTAGGAGCCCAGGAATATCTGCACACAGCATGTCCCAAAGCCATCATACCTTCACGAAGCACCTCCCTCGGAGAGCTGACAAAGATAGAGCTTGCCATCGTTCCCATACAGTCTGAATACCAGCAGCTCTTCAGTTGGTGCGACGAGAACTCTGTAGTAATCTTTGAGAACATTTTCCAACAGCCTGAGCTCTGGCATTGCCTGCAGCACCACCCACAGACCACCGTCACCTTCGACCTCTACTACTGTGGCATCGTCTTCTTCGATAAAAGCCGCTCGCCCCATAACTACATCATCAATTTCTAACCCTCTCCCGTAAGCTGCGCTAACTGCCCAGCCCTTCCCACCATGAAGATAACAAGAGTTTACACCCGCCGGGGAGACTCCGGCAAGACCGACCTCGTAGGAGGCGTACGAATCAGCAAGGCCGACATCAGGCTTGAAGCCTACGGCACCGTTGACGAGCTGAGTTCCCATCTTGGACTCCTGGCTGCCTTGATGGCAGAAAAGAGTGCCCCCGACAACGCTCTTGCCGAGGAACGCGAGGTTATAATCGGCATACAGAACTGCCTCTTCAACGTCTGTACACACCTCGCCACCGACCAGAGCCAGACCGAACTCTACCCCTCGGCCCATCTGCCTGAAGGAGCCACGGAGAAGCTGGAGAAAGCCATAGACTCCATGAAGGCACAACTACCCGAACCACAGGGATTCATCCTCCCCGGAGGCACCGTCATTGCTGCTCAGGCACACGTCTGTCGCGCAGTCTGTCGTCGTGCCGAGAGACACATCGCAGCCTTGGCAGAAACAGCTATCGTGGGCGCAGAAATCACACAATACATGAACCGATTGAGCGATTACCTATTCATTTTGGCCAAAATAATAAATTTTAACGCAGGACAGAAAGAAATTATATGGCAAAACGCTTGCTAATAGAAAATATTTTACTACTTTTGCGGCCAAATTTTAAAAACCCTAGTAAAAATCAGTAATTCGTAAAACTGTAAATCGTTAATATTATGTATTGGACACTTGAATTAGCATCGAAACTTGAAGACGCTCCCTGGCCCGCAACCAAGGAAGAACTTATAGACTACGCCATCCGTTCTGGCGCCCCCCTCGAAGTGCTCGAGAACCTCCAGGAAATCGAGGACGAAGGTGATGTCTACGAAAGCATCGAAGACATCTGGCCCGATTACCCCACGAAGGAAGACTTCCTGTTCAACGAGGACGAATATTAGGCTGGTATAATCGACGTAAGTCGCTGATAATCAATATGGTGTGCAAAATGGTATTTTTTGCACACCATGTTTTTATGCCCAAAAGTGCCGTTTTTAGTGGCACAATAATGGCACAAATAGCCAAAATTAGGCTTATTTAGGGGAGGAAAATGAATTATTTGCACAATAATCGCTACCTTTGCAAAATCCTCTTTCAGTGCAAATAATTATTCCGATATGGCAAGACAACAACGACAATTCCCTCAGGGAAAGTACATTTTACGTTCGCAGAAGAAGTCTCCAGATGGGCAGCAATATGGTATTTACCTCTATTATTATTGGCGAGGTACGCATGTACGTCGCTCTGTAGACATGTATGTGGCTCAAAAGGACTGGAATCAAGATGCTAATGGTGGAGCCGGCGAGTTTCGTCCGTCCTACAGTCCAAACTATAAGGAGCGCAATGCTTATCTGAAGGAACTTATGCACGACATCGACTCCAAGATAATGGACTATATCAAGCAGCATGGTGAGATAGATGGTAATACTATAGAAGCATTTGTCTCTGGTGATGACAAAGTCTTACGTTCCGATAACGGTATCGACTTCATCGAGTTCGCCAAGCAGCGTTTCATTGATCGCTATAACTCTGGCAAGATAGGTGTAAGCTCCAGAGAGAACGGCATCCTACATTAACCAATTCGGGAAGTTCCTCAAACAGGAACATCGTGGTAGTCATGGTGAGAATAAAGAGCTACTTTATCTTGGCGAGATAACGGAACAGCTTGTACTCGACTTCCGGAACTGGCAGCTTGGCAATGACAGGAAGGTAGATACCGTGAACAAAGTAGTGCAAGCTATCGCTGGTGTGTGCAGTTATGCTTCCCAGATGAAGTATGTACCCATTGAGGTAACTCTTGCCATCAAAGACCTTCATCTCTCCGACAAGTCTTTGGATGCTGAAGAGATAACCGTGAAGTATCTCACCGAAGAAGAGTTGAAGAGATTCGCGGACATCCGCGAGACTCTCCCACATATCCGGATGAAGGAGTTCCACGACATGTTCATGTTCTCCTTCTATGCCTGTGGTCTTCGGCTGATAGACATGATGACTCTTCGCTGGGTAGATATAGACTTCAAAAAGCAAGTCATAAGAAAGGTCCAAGTCAAGACCCGCAACAGAAATGTCATCCCTATCAGAGAAGCTGCCATAGAGATACTCAATCGCTGGAAGGGTCGCTACAAAGTCTTCGTGTTCGGACTCTTGTCCGACAAGTTCGACTTGAACAGCGATGAAGAGTTGCGCAAGCGGCGAAACTCTGTAACTAATACGATTAATACTTCGTTGAAGCGACAATCGAAGTTTGCAAATTTCGACAAAGAGGTCACTTTCCACTGGGCCAGGCACACCTGGGCCGTACTTGCTCTTGAGAAAGGAGTAGAGATAAGCAAGATAAGCAGACTTCTCGGCCACACCTCAACGGCAGTGACCGAGAAAGTCTATGCGGAGTTCTTGCCGGATACTCTAGGTGAAGTAGTGGATGGACTTGACTTCAAGTTCTGAATTTTAGTTGTTCAGGTAATGAAAAAGTATTAATCATCCGTACAACATTCTTGCGCAACTCCCGTACCTTGTCTCTTCGTCGTAGTCTTTTGAGCACATCTTCCATCGAGTAAGCCTCACAATAGGGTTTTACGTCATCGTAACGTCGGTTGATTCTTATGAACAGCCGACAAACATCCATGAAACACTTTCCGATGTGCTGCCTGGTAGTCTCTCCTTCCGGGTTGACAAGCCCGCATGAATTGCAATGCGTCAGCGGAGAGCCGGCCAGTTGATATACCAGCCACTTCTCCCCTTGCTCGTCCAACATTCTGACATCCTGGCAACGCTCCCACCACTCAATGTACACGCCAAGTGTGGGATGCCGGAACCCTGACACGCCGAAACATGACAGATTGTTCTCAAATGGCACGGGACAAAGAAACATCCGGCTGTCGTTGAGTATGTCATTGCTGTGTTCAAACAAGTAGTGTGCATTCATCAGAAAGAGCTGCACCTCCGGCCTGTCTTCCAGACGAATGTGCTTCTTTTTCTTCCTGTGCTTCTCTCTGCCAAGTTGGAAATACGCGCCAGTCAAATCTATTTGCATAGAGTTATCTATGCTTTTAGCTTCCTCGCAGCCTTCTTTCTCAAAGCATTTCAACTGGGTCCCATTCAGCAAAGTTATTATCTTGCTCATAGTTTTGCAATCTTTTGAAACTTGTAGTCATTACACTTTGAAGTTCCGTATCTTATCTAATAAAGCTTTTTGGAACTCATCAAATGGAACTGCATCAAGTCTGACGACAAGTTCTTCTGTACTCATTCCTCCCCTCGCATTAAACTCTTCAAGAAGAAGGTCTATACTCTGATGCTCTGAGTACGTCATCTCAACATTATTTCCCATTCTTCATTGTCTTTTATATTCTACATTATGATGCAAAGATAATGCGTTTGTATTGAGCAGCACAACAAATTATCTCGAATGGTACGAGACCCCATGCTGCTGGTAAGAACCAATGGCTCTATTCGTTCTGAATGCTTAGATTTTGAATTTTGGGGATGTTCGGTTTCGTACCATGAAATAGCTGTTTGGTAATGATTTCAGCATCGAAGGGCATAGTTTTCAAAACTATTCACTACCTTTGCAACCAAAAAACGAAGATGACATGAAGATTCAATATGCCTCTGACCTTCACTTGGAGTTTGCCGACAACTGGCGATTCCTGCGTAAGAACCCGCTGCAAGTCTGTGGTGACATTCTCATTCTTGCCGGCGACATCGGCTATTTTGGCGACCAGAACTACCGGAACCACCCGTTCTGGGACTGGGCTTCAGAGAACTACCGACAGGTGCTGGTGGTTCCCGGCAACCATGAGTTCTACAAGTTCTATGACTTGCAGATGATGACGGACGGACTTGAAGGGGAGATCCGCCCCAATGTTCACTATTATTATAATAATGTGGTGAACATTGACGATACGGACTTCATCCTTTCAACTTTATGGTCACATATTGAGGATGCAGACGCCCCATACACAGAGCAGTGCGTGACAGATTTCCGCCGCATCATGTATGGTGACAGGATATTGACGTATCAGGATTTCAATCAGGTGCACAAAAGATGTTTCCAATTCATCAAGCGGGCAATGGAAGAGAGTACGGCAAAACACATGATAGTCGTCACACACCACGTCCCCTCTTTTCAACTCTGTGCCACTGAATTTGCCGGAAGCAGACTGAATGGGGCATTTACTGTCGAGCTTGAAGACTTCATCAAGAGCAGCGGAGCAGACTACTGGATATACGGGCACTCTCACCGAAACATCGACAAAAGGATAGGAATGACCCAGTGCGTCAGCAATCAACTTGGTTATGTGTTTGCAGGAGAACACGGGTCTTTCCGCCCTGACAGGATTATCACGTTATAGAGCGATGAAGAATGAGATTGGATACGTAGTATTATTTGCTCGACAATATCTCCCTGCGTAAGTCTGTGTAGAACCTGTGGACGGAGTCATACTCAGGCCCCAGGCTATAGTAGAATCTCTGCCCGTCGGAGTACATGTCTTTCCTGACGGAGACTTCAGTGCAAGCAGTGTCTACTGCAAGATAGACATAGTAGGTGGAACTCTCATCAAGCTCGTCTTCAACTCCGACCCTTACGTCATAGTATTCCTTGAAACGCAGAAGCTTGAGCATCTCTTTGAACTTTTCCCGTTTCTTCAGGAGCTTATGACTCTTTTTCTTTCTTCCCTCGATGAAATGATCTATGGTTGCCAGCATGTCGGACTTCAGATAGTCAGAGTGACACAGCTCGACACTTTCCACCTTGTCTTTAGGAAACAGTTCGGCCATTGCTGCCATTGCGAGGTATAGACATCTCCCTTCATTTTTCACTCCCTGGTAGTCCTCCCTGCAGACATACAAGCTCGGTGCCGTAAATAAGATGTCATCCTCATGGTTCCTCTCATCGTCCGTCAGCTCATCTTCAGGCACTCTTCGGAGGACTTCCGATGCATCTACGACGCAACGGAAGCCGATGCTTGGAATGAAGATAAAGTATGCTTCACCGTCGCCGATGAAGCTTTTTATCTTCGCAATATATTCGGAGGGCTTCACATCCTCACTCTTCATGCCACAGTCAACCATCCAACTGAAATGGACCCCCGGCTGATTGGTCATCACTGCGACAAAGTCACCTTTCTTGTATTTCATTTTGCTTTCTTATTTGAAATTTCGGTATATAGTTCATTCCCAAGACGAAGTGCCGATTCGTATTCTGGTCCAAGACCATAGAGGAATTTCATCCGCTCGTCAAAACCTTTGGTGATGATGGCTTTCTTCAAATCCTTGTCTATGGCCATAAGACAGTACACGGTGGAACCATTGTCCTTTTCCTCTTTGATTCCGATGCTGACCCAATAGTACTCATCGAAGCTCAGTTCTTTCATCATCTTCCGATAGTGATCCCATTTCCTGCGAATCCCTGCCAGAAATTCCCTATCATCACAACGAAGGGAGTCTATGTACCAGCTAATGTTCGAAATGAATCCGTACACAAAACTATCCGGCTTGACAAAGGATGCCGAAACGACCCTGTCATCAGGACAGTTATGTACCATTGCCTTTAGTGCCAGCATTATGCACCTGGCTTCAAGACAACTTCCCTGTACAGTCTCATTGTTCTTATACACATTTGTGATATTATTCTTCTCCATATCCACGAGTTGTTGATTTACGATGCAAAGGTAACACCATTCCTGTTATCCACAAAGAAAAACAGAGATGTTGTTACGAAACAGGGGCGGTGTGGTATGAAGTAAGGTCCGGGAATACTTTAATCACGTTGACATGACATTGATTCGTACCACAAAATGCAGGAATGGTACATTGTAATGGAAAAACCTTTGTCGGTTCAGATAAAAGTTGTACCTTTGCACAATGATGAAAGAAAGAATAAAGAAACTGCTCACAGAACTGGGCAATGGGATATACGAGAAAGAGTCGGAGCTGGCACTTTCGATGCTGGCGGCACTGGCAGGGGAGAGCATCATATTGCTTGGGCCTCCGGGAGTGGCGAAGTCGATGATTGCACGAAGGCTGAAGTGCGCGTTCAGGAATGCGAGTTCGTTTGAGTACCTGATGTCGCGGTTCAGCACGCCCGATGAGATCTTCGGCCCTGTCAGCATCAGCAAGCTGAAGGACTCCGACAAGTATGAACGCAGCATCGAGGGCTATCTTCCCACTGCGGACGTCGTGTTCCTCGACGAGATATGGAAGGCAGGGCCTGCCATCCAGAACACGCTGCTGACCGTCATCAACGAGAAGCTGTTCCGCAACGGCGACAAGGAGATAGCGCTGCCCCTGAAGCTGCTCATGGCTGCGAGCAACGAGCTTCCGACGCAGGGAGAAGGGCTTGAGGCACTTTGGGACCGCTTCATCATCAGGGTGGAGTGCTCGAACATCAGGCAAGAGCGGAACTTCTTCGCCATGCTGACAGACAGCAACTCTGAAGCGGAGATACAAGTGAGCGAGGACTTGCAGATTACTACTGAAGAGTATGAGGAATGGAGCAAGGCCATTGACACTATCGCAGTTCCGCAGGATGTCCTGAAGCCAATCGGCGTCATCCGAAAAGCCATCGGGAGCGTGCCGGTAAGCTCTTCCGACGAGCATCACAACGTCTATGTCAGCGACAGGCGATGGAAGAAGATTGTGCGGCTGCTCAGGACATCGGCATTCATCCACGACAGGACTTGCGTCTCTCCGGCCGACCTGGTGCCTATATACAACTGCCTGTGGCAGGAGCCGGAGGAAGCCGACGGCATCCGGCACATCGTCGTCCAGTCGCTCTTCTCGGAGTTCTCCGCACGCCTCGCGGACATCAAACTGGCACTGGAAGCCGACATCAGTGTGAGCCGGCAGCACAGGGCGACGGCGAAGGCCAGGGAGCGGATGGCTTCGTCTGACTACAGGAAGAAGATTCACGACACCTACTACTACCATGTGCTTGACCACGACACGGGCAACACCTACATCTTCATCACCGACTACCAGAACATGCGTCAGGCCACGAAGGAGAATGCCGGGCAGTTGGGAGTCATCTACCGTGACCCCAAGAAGCCGGAGCGTTCCATCATCAGGTCGTTCGACGGTTCTGACTTCCCAAAGGGTGCCAGACAGGTCTATCTCACCCGTGACGAAAAGGGACTCAACATCGACGGCGTGCACTTCTTCATCGAAGAGCTTGGACGGGACGAGCAACAGGCAGTGCCCATGGAAAGGGGCAGGCTGTCTGACCGCGACTTCTTCCGCGAGATAGAGGAACTCGGCAGCCGGATTCAGCAGCGCGAGGAGCAACTGTTGGGTAACATCCTCATTTCCTCGGCTGACAAAGAGGCTGTCAGGGACATCGTGAAGAAGCTGATGACAGAGATTGCCTATACCCGTCAGGACACGGAAAAGCTTGAAGCATAGAATCTATGGCAGAAGACCCTGAGGCTGGCTATTGGATGGAGAAGATATTCCGCAAGCGTCTCTCTCCGTCGTTCTACCTGAGTCTTGTCGAGCAGTTCGTCAGGACGGGCGAGGTCGTAGAGATAGAGACGACCGTGCAGGTTGACCAGCAGTGGAAGATGTACTACGACCCCGTGCTCCATTATCTTCATCACATCATGAGCGACCCTGTCATCCAGTATCGCGTCCTTTCGAGCAAGATTGCAGGGAAGATCTTCTACGAGACCGTCGGGCGCTTCGTCCTGGAGTGCCTGCACAGCGAGCAGTTCCTGAACCAGATAGCCATGGGCGAGCGTAGGGAGATGGAGAAGATGATGGAGTGGTCGATGCAGAAGAAGAAGGACGGCTGGCAGTCCCTGCTGCAGGCTGTCAGCGAGAAGCACAAGGACGACGGCTTCGACCTGGACTTCATGAAGAAGAAGTTCAGCAACGACGGCTGGCAGAAGCCCGAGAACTGGCAGCTGCTGAAACGCGAATGGAGCGGTGCCATCGACGAGAAGACCAGGAAAGAGCAGGCCAGGAAGATTGAGGCCAAGGCCGGCGGCATTGCCGGAGGCCTGAAGACGAAGCTGGACGCGATGGAGAACCGTATGCGCAGCCAGGGCTGGTCGGAGGACATGGCCCTGCAGGCATGGGAGATGATGGACGGCCAGTGGACGGAGTCCGAGTTCGAGAAGAAGCTCAGCATCGTGCAGATACAGAACAGGTATCCCGAAATCGGGGACGTGGCAAGGCGGATGGGGCGGCTCCCCGATGAAGACGGGAAAGACAGGCTCACGGTGCAGTCGGGAAACACGCACAAGATAGAGCACTCTACTGGCAGCGACATCGAGGGAGTGACCACCGGCCGTGACCTGAACGCGCTGATGCCCTTCGAACTGGCGCAGTATTCCGACACGGCCATGGAAGGACTCTTCCTGCGCAAGTATCTCACGAGCCAGTTGCAGATATTCCGCTACAAGTCCGAAATCACCAAGCCGTCACGCCGGCTGCGCTCGGAGAGGGCGGCACGGCGCGGGCCGATGATAGTCTGCGTGGACTCGTCGGCAAGCATGTACGGCGTCCCGCAGAGGATAGAGGCGTCGCTGCTCTCCAAGCTGGAGCAGACCGCCGAGCAGCTCAACCGCGACTGCTTCCTGATAGACTTCTCCGTGAACGTGCGCCCCATAGAGCTTCGTTCACGCAGGAAGAAAAGGGTGATGGAGCGCATCGGAATGAAGTCTGAGGACAACGAGAACTTCGCCAAAGGCTACTTCCCCTTCCTTGGCGGCGGGACGGACGCGCAGAAGATGCTGAACCTCGTGTTCTGGCTCCTGGACAACGGCGAGGACCGCTACATGAACGCCGATGTCCTCTGGATTACCGACTTCCTCATCCCCCGCACGACGGAGGAGCTGATGCGCAAGTTCAGGGAATACCAGAAGACTGGCACCAAGTTCTACGGCTTCAAGATAGGCCAGGGAGAGACCAACTGGGACAGGTACTTCGACAAGGTCTATGAGATACACTATAAGCTGCCAAGGAGGTACTAATCAGACAGTTTACGTTTGTATGCACCTGCGTTAAAGCAGGGGCAGCTTTTGTTGCTGAGCGTGTGGTGCCCCACAATGGCAGCATTGGGGTACTTCTTTTTCAGCTCGGTCAGCAGCATGAGCATCGCCTTTTTCTGCTCTGGAGTACGGGTGTCGGCGGGGTTCCCTTGTGAGTCCAAGCCTCCTTCATAGCACACACCCAGCGAGTGCTGGTTAGTCTTTCTGTGATTTCCGTGATTTCAGTGTGACCAAAATATATCTGTGATTTCCGTGATTTCTGTGTGACCTTAACCATCCACATCAATGCAGAACTTGTCTGCGAGGAACATCACGACGTGCGGCGGCAGCACCTTCATCCTCGGGGTCACGCCCATTTCCTGTAGTTCGCGCTGGTAGGGCCTGCACCAGCTGTTCAGTGTCCTGACCGACACCTCGGCACGGTCGGCCAACTGTTGTTTGCTCATTGCCTTCATAACTATATTGTTTTTGGTTGCTAACTATCATACTTACGTGTGCTAAGTGCCATACTTACGAGGTCTAAACACCATACTTTTGAGCGTCATCTCTGATGGTTGGTGACGATAGTGACGATAGAAATACTAACTTTTGTATAAAGGAAAACATTTAGAG
>Ga0310696_10002946_pt1 | contig 21862 bp, 16 predicted proteins | sample AusTroGonzalo_MG_4_FD_203885 | JGI IMG/M metagenome (GOLD analysis project Ga0310696, IMG submission 203885) | Bovine rumen microbial communities from tropical cattle in Woodstock, Queensland, Australia - Gonzalo_02 (v2) (version 2) | ecosystem: Host-associated > Mammals > Digestive system >...
ATTATCTCATCGATAACGGCGCCGCCGTGGTGACCTGCCCCGGCGACATCGACGAGGAGGACTATTGGAGCGAGGGCATTGCCCAGCCGCAAGGGTCGCTGGTCATCGACAGCACGGTGACCTGGGGCGACACCACCTATACCGTCGTCGCCATCGGCGAATATGCCTTCTACGGCTGCAGCGGCATCACCTCGGTCACCCTCCCCGGCACGATGAGCCTCATCGAGGGCTATGCCTTCTACGACTGCATCAATCTGGCCTCGGTCAGCATCCCCGCCAGCGTGACCGACTTCGGCCATTATGTCTTCTCGGGCACGGCGCTACCGGAGCCTTACTACAAAGACTCCGTCTTCGTCTATATGCCGGTCGCCGCCATGGGCGTCTACACCATCCCCGACCAGATCACCTACATCTGCGGCGGTGCCTTCTACCGCTGTGCCAGCCTCACCCATGTGGTCATCCCCAACTCGGTCACCGAGATTGGCCCCGGCGCCTTCCTCGACTGCGACGGCCTGACGCAACCCCTCTACAACAACACCCTCTTCGTCCGCCTGCCCCTGACCTATAGCGGCAGCTACACCATCCCCGACGGCATTCTCACGGTATGCGCCTCGGCCTTTGTCCGCGACACAGGTCTGACGGAGCTGGTGATGCCCAACAGCGTCACCACTATGGGCAACGGCGCCTTCAGCAGCTGCACAGCCCTGACGGCGGTCACCCTCTCCCAATCCCTCACCGTGTTACCCAACTTCGCCTTCATGGGTTGCTCGGCGCTGACCACCGTCACGCTGCCCGCCAGCGTCGGCCGCATTGGCACCATGGCCTTCCGTAACTGCACGGCGTTGGACACCCTCGTGGTGAAGGCCACCGTGCCGCCCAGCGTCACCTCGATGTCGTTCCGCAGCATGCCCGACAGCTGCCTCCTCGTCGTCCCCTGCGGCACCCTGGAAGCCTACACCGAGGCCTGGAGCAACTACTTCAGCCAGATAGTCGAAGACTGCGGTAGCCAGGGCATCGACGACATCGCCGCCTCCGACATCAAAGTCTACGCCCGCGACGGTCGCATCGTGGTCGAAGGCGCCGACGGCCAGCAGGTGTATGTTTTCGACCTGATGGGCCGCAAAATTCAAGCAATCAAGCAATCAAGCAGTCAAGCATTACCTACTGGTGTTTATATGGTAAAAGTGGGTAATTATCCCGCCCGCAAAGTGGCGGTGATCAGGTAGCAAGCGAGGCGACCAGAGCGTCGCTGATATTGTTGCCTATCTGCCGACAGACATCCTGACTCCAGCGCTGCGCCATCTCGATGCGCAGCGCTGGAGTGTGTTTTCGACTTTACTCTGCTTGCCGAAACCATTCCCAACTGAGTTCTGCCTGGCGGTGGAGCATCTCGAGGCCGTCCTTTGCTTTGGCACCGAGGGCGGCAGCTTCGCGCAGGAGGCGCGTGGGAGAAGGGTTGTAGATGAGGTCGTAGATAAGGATTGCCTGATTGTCTGAGTGCTTGAGTGCTTGAGTGAAAGGTGAAAGATCAAGCGGGGTGGCATCGACGGCGGGGTACATGCCGACGGGGGTGGCATTGATAGTTAAGAGTTTAGAGTTAACAGTTAAGAGTTGTTTTGAGAGTTGATCGTAGCTGATGGCGTTATCGTGTTTTTCAGGGGTGCGGGAGACGAAGGTGTAGGGGATGCCAAGTTGTGCCAGCGCATAGGCGACAGCGTGGGCGGCGCCGCCGGTGCCGAGAACAAATGATTGCTTGATTGCTTGATTGCTTGATTGTCGGAGTATTTCTTCCAGCGTCTGTTGGAAGGCAGAGGCGTCGGTGTTGTGACCCACCAGCCGACCTTCCTCGACGGTGACGCAGTTGACAGCGCCGATGGCGGCGGCGGGGGCGTCGAGTTCGTCGAGCTGCGGGATAATCGCCTGCTTGTAGGGCACGGTGACATTGAAGCCACAGATACCTTCGCGCTGCACCCAGTGGCGCAAGCCGTCAAGGGAGGGCATCTCCACCAGCTCGTAGCTGTAGTCCTGCAAGCCCTCGCGGGCGAACAGCTCTTCGAACCAGCGCTGGGAATACGAGTGTCCCAACTTCTTCCCTATGAGTGCGAATTTCTTCAACGGCGAAACGGCTTTTTCAGTCGGCGAATTGTGCGAATTATACGAATTCTTCTATCTTTTCAAAATGCAAAAATACAAAAAATTCTTCATTCTTCATTCTTCATTCTTCATTTTTTTGTATTTTTGCATGTTTGATATATGAAAGTATTTCGCATTATATTATTAGTATTCAATATTCTTGCGGCGCTAGGGCTGGTGGCGACGACCCTTGCGGGGCTCATTGCCCCGTCGGACAACATCCTGCCGTCCGTCGCCGTCTACGGCTTCCTGCCGATGCTGGCGCTGAACATCCTGCTGGTCATCGTTTGGCTCTGCATGGGGCGTTGGGAGGCCCTGATTTCCGTCGGTGTCATCCTGCTTCGTTTCTCTTATGTGGGCTATTTCTTCCAGATTGGCGGCACCTCGGAGGTGCCTTCCGCCGAAGATCATCCCGCCATGGTGACACTGCTGAGCTACAACCTTCACAACTTCGGCGGCAAGGGCTTCGAGGGAGCTTCCACGGCGGAACATGCCGACGCTTTCCTCCAACTGCTGGATGAGAACGGGCAGCCCGACATCCTCTGCCTGCAGGAATACTCGGGAGCACCCGAGCGGAATATCACCGACAGTCTGAAGGCCCGCGGCTACAGTCACCGCTACGGTTCCCGCGGAGGCAGCGAGAGTCCTTCCGGCACGGTGGTCTTCTCAAAGTTGCCCATCACCTACGTGAAAGACATCGACCAACAGAAGATTCTTGTGGAGATACAGAAGGACAAACGCACGTTCCGCGTCTGCTGCGTCCACATGGACAGCTACCAGTTCACGCTCGACAACCGCGACGACATCGACGAGATGCGCCACGGGAAGCTCGACTCCAAGTCGCGCCGCACCCTTTCCAAAGCCAAGGAAACGGTACTCTGCCACGAGAAAGAATGGAAAGAGCTGCTACGCCCCGTGGTAACAGGGAGCAGCGTGCCGATGCTGCTGGCGGGCGACATGAACGACATCCCGGGCTCGTGGCTGTACAGCCAGATCACCGACCACCTCGACGACACCTACTGCGACGAGGGATCGGGATTCTGCACCACTTTCGCCGGCGGCAGCGGAAACCTGTTGCCTTTCGGGCGCAACTGGCTGCCGCAGTTCCGCATCGACATGGTGTTCCACAGCAAAGAGTTCGAGACCTTGAGCTACCACCGCATCAAGAGCGACATCTCGGATCACTACCCGGTGCTGGTGGCTCTGGAAATCAAGGAATGAAAGAGGGTGAAAGCTTCGAAAGAGAAAGAGCGAAGCCAAACCGGGATGAAAGATGCAGACGAAGCCAATGGACAAATGACAAAAAAATGAAACTACAGGACAGATATAATCAGGTTATCGAGCGTTTTGAACGGGAGATGCCGGTGGCGGAGACGGAGCTGCACTATGAGTCGCCGTTCCAGCTGCTGGTGGCGGTGATACTGTCGGCACAGTGCACCGACAAGCGGGTGAACATGGTCACCCCTGCCCTCTTCGAGGCCTACCCCGACGCCGCCACAATGGCGCAGGCCACGCCCGACGACCTTTTCCTCTACATCCACTCCGTCTCCTACCCTAACAACAAAAGCCATCATCTGGCGGCTATGGCCCGCATGCTGGTGAGCGATTTCGACGGCGAGGTACCCGACACTGTCGACGAATTGCAGCGCCTGCCAGGCGTGGGGCGCAAGACCGCCAACGTCATCGCCGCCGTAATCTTCGACCAGCCCGCCATGCCGGTGGACACACATGTCTTCCGTGTGGCCAACAGAATAGGCCTCACTCGCAATTCCAAGACACCTCTCGCGACCGAGCGCACCCTTGTGGAGCATATCCCCTCCGAACTCCTCCCCAAAGCCCACCACTGGCTTATCCTCCACGGCCGCTACGTATGCCAGGCCCGCAAGCCCAAATGTGGACAGTGCTGTATCAACGACCTCTGCGATTTCAAGGCAAAAAGTGAAAAGCAGGAAGAGAAACAACAGAAAGGAGGCTGCGCATGATCTTTGCCAATCCTGTCTTTCTGTGGGGTCTTCTGGCTCTGCTCATCCCCATCGCGGTTCACCTCTTCAACTTCCGCCGCTACCGCAAGGTCTACTTCAGCAATGTGGAGCGGCTGATGGAAGTGAAAAGCGAAAAGCGGAAAGTGAAACAGCTCAAGCGCTGGCTGGTGCTGCTGATGCGCTGCATGGCCATCGCTGGGCTGGTGCTGGCTTTCGCCCAGCCCACGCTGCCCGGCAGCGAGCAGCTGCAGTCGGGGACCACGGCGGTAAGCGTCTATGTCGACAACTCTTTCAGCATGGAGAACAGCGGCAGCGACGGCAGTCAGCTGGAGACTGCCAAGCAGAAAGCCCGCGAGGTTGCCGCCGCCTACCGTCCCGGCGACCGTTTCCAACTGCTCTCCAACACCCTCGCCGGCGAGGAATTCCGCTGGCTAAGCCGCGAGGAGTTCCTCGATGCCGTCGACAACCTCCGGATCAGTCCCGCCAGCCGTCGTCTCAGCGAGGTGGCGCAACGCCAGGCCGACTTCCTCAAACAGAGCGGCGCCGCCAACCGCCACGCCTATCTCGTCTCCGACTTCCAGTCCTCAGCCGCCGACCTTTCGTCATTCAACCTTCATCCTTCAACGTTAAACTATACACTGGTGCCACTAGAAGGCACCGCCACCGACAACCTCTATATCGACACCCTCGTCCTCGACGCCCCCGCCTACTTCGTGGGCGGCAGCGTCACCGTCGAGGCCACGCTTCGCAACGACGGCTCGCACGACGTGGAGAAACTTCCCGTGAAGCTCTTCGTGAACGGGCGCGAGCGGGCCCTTGCCACCGTCGACATTCCCGCCGGTACCGCCGCCAAAGCCTCCTTGCGTTTCACCATCGACAGCGCCGGATGGCTCAACGGGAGCGTCGAGATTGCCGACTACCCCGTCACTTTCGACGACAACTGCTATTTCTCCCTCCTCGCCGGACAGCGCATTGAGATGCTTCAGACGGGAGCAACGAACGAGAACATAGAGAAACTCTTCGCACACGACAGCGCCGTCCGCTACCAACAACTTCCCACCCTCAACTCCCAACTCTCGACGCTCAATTTCGTGCTCCTGAATGAAGTTGCCTCTCTCCCCTCGGGAGAGGCACAAAGCCTCGCCACTTGGGTCGAGGAAGGAGGATTCCTCTGTGTGGTGCCCCCTGCCGACGGCCGTGTAGAGCAGCTCAACACCCTCCTGGCGATGTTGAACGCCCCCCGCCTCGAGAGTTGGAACGTCCGTACCATCCGCGCCTCAAAAGTCGACCTCCAGAGCAGCCTCTACCGCCAGGTTTTCAGTCAGAGCACCAAAGATGAGATGGAGATGCCCACCGTGCAAGGCCGCTACCTGATAAGCAGCGGACAAAGTCTCTGCCAACCCATCATCACGCTGGCCGACGGAAGTCTTTTGTTGGCTTCGACACCCCATGGCGCAGGCCGGCTCTACCTCTTCTCCACACCCCTCACGGCACAGTGGACCGACTTCGTGGCGCAGGCCCTTTTCGTCCCCACGCTCTACAACATGGCCCTCTACAGCCGTCCGCTGCCACCGGCCTCCCACACCCTCGGCGGGACTGACGCCATCTTCCTTCAACATAATTACGACCCCGCGGGAACGCCGCCGGAACTCGCAAGCATACACGGAGGCACGCCCCTTCTGCCGGACATCAGGCGTGTGGGCAACCGCAGCGCCATGATTCCCCACGGCGAGCTTACCGAGGCCGGACATTATAAGCTCGGCGATGAATACCTGGCCTTCAACTACGAACGCCTCGAGTCGCAGTTGCAATTCCTCACCCCACAGGAGGTCGCCGACGCCGTCGACAGCATGGAGGGCGTCAGCGTCGTCCGCAATGCCGCCAAACCCCTCGATCGTGAGATCCGTGCCCGACGCAACGGCACACCCCTCTGGCACTGGTGCATACTCATCGCATTAGCCGCCCTGCTCGGAGAGACACTCCTAATCAAGGGGATAAAAAAGAGTGAGAGGAAAAGAAATAGAGTGGAAGGACAATAGTGTCAGCAGATAAAAGACCAAAGAATAAACCATGCTCCTTGAAGTCCAAGAAATAGAAAAGTCCTACGGCACCCACCGTGTCCTCGACGGCGTTAGCTTCACCGCCGACAGCGGCGAGGTGGTGGGCGTCCTCGGCGCCAACGGGGCCGGCAAGACGACACTTCTGCGCCTTGTCACCCGCCTCCTTAGGCCAGACAGCGGCACCATTCTCTTCGACGGCCACCCCCTCGCGCAGGACGACCTCGCACAGATAGGCTACCTCCCCGAGGAGCGCGGTCTCTACCGCCACATGCGCGCCGGCGAGCAGGTCGTCTACCTCGCACAGCTCAAAGGTCTCTCTCACAATGATGCCGGGCATGCCGCGCACGAATGGTTCAATCGTCTCGGAGCACAAGACTGGTGGAGCCGTCCCGTGAACCGCCTCAGCAAGGGCATGCAGCAGAAGGTGCAATTCATCACCACTGTGGTCCACCATCCGCGCCTGCTTATCCTCGACGAGCCTTTCTCGGGTTTCGACCGTGACAATGCCGCGATGCTGCGCGACGAGATCCGCCGCCTCTGCGACGAAGGCACCGCCATACTCCTCTCCACGCACAACCTCGACGCCGCCTCCGACCTCTGCACCAAAACGATTGAGCTATGAAAAAACTCCTCGTCATCATCTCCCGCGAATACCGAATGCGGCTGCGGCGTCCCGCCTTTTGGGTGCTGACGCTGCTGGTGCCGCTGCTGCTTGCGGCACTCTACGCCATTCCCGTCATTGCCGCCAGCAAGGCTGCCGACCGTGCCACCGTGCTGGTGGTCGACGAGACAGGCCTTTTCGGCAGCCTGCAGAGCACCGGCGAAGTCTCCTTCCAGCCTCAAGCCGACCTCTCCCATGCGAGACAGCGTATGACGGAGGCTGACAGCGTCGCCGCCATCCTCTTCATCCCCGCGCGGCAGAATGGCGAGGTGCCGCGCGACGCCTTCCTATACCACCGCGACAACAGGCCGCCGCAGGCCGTCGTCAACGCTGCCAACAGCCAGCTGCAACTCCTTCTGCGGCGCTCTATTTTAGCCGACGTCTATGCCCAACTAGACCCAGCTCAGCGGCGCTCCGTTGAGAACACCGGCATCCGAATCCACACCCTCGACGCCGACAGTGGACGCGAGAGTTTCGCCACCGTGAAGACCGTCGCCGCCACCGTGCTGGCGGTGCTCATGGTGCTAGCTCTCCTTGTCTTCGGCATCCAGGTAATGCGCAGCGTACAGGAAGAGAAAGCCACACGCGTGGCCGAGGTGGTGGCCTCGTCGGCGAAAGCCGTGCAGCTCCTATCCGGCAAGCTCGTCGGCATCGCCTTGGCAGCCGTCACGCAGCTCGTCCTATGGGCCTGCCTCACCGCTGCCGCCATAGGTCTTATCCAAAAGGCCAATTCCGACCTCTTTGCCCAGGCGCGCTCCCAACAGGAAGCCACCCTCAGCGTCGCCACCAAGGGAGTGGAGGCCACTGCGCAATACAACAGTCCAGTGCAGCTCGTCGACGAAACCGTACAGGGTTTGACGGCCATCAACCTGCCGCTGGTGGCCTCAATATTCTTTCTCTTCTTCCTACTGGGATACCTGCTCTACGGCGCCCTCCTCGCCGCCCTGGCGGCACGCCTCGACAGCGACGCCGATGCCCTGCAGTGGGTATTGGTGATTCTTTCACCACTGCTGCTCACACTGCTGCTTATCCCGATGCTCCTTAACGCTACGGGCGGCATCTTGGCCACCCTGCTCACCTATATTCCCTTCACGGCTCCCGCCACGGTACTGCTGCGGCTGCCCTTCGGCATCGGCATCACTGACATAGCAATCGCAGTCCTGCTAATAGCACTCTGTTTTGCCGCCGCATCCCTTCTCGCGGCCCGCACCTACCGCCGTCACATTCTTAGCTAGCCCAATCTCCGCTTAACCGTTATTCTCCCATTGTTTTACCATTTTCCGGGGTAGAGCAACGATTAAACAATAAAAAACGAAGGGGTTAAACACCTCTCTTGCGGGCCTTGCCGAGGACGACGAGGGTAACTGCCGCAAGTACAAGAACGATACCCAGCAGGAGTCGCGAGGAGAAGGGTTCGGCAAAGACAAAGACACCGATGAGGACAGCGGTGGTGGGCTCGAGGGCACCAAGGATGGCGGTAGGCGTGGAACCCAGGTATTTGGCGGCGTAAACCATCATTACCAGCGCCATGATGGCGGGCACGACGGCGAGCCAGGAGACCCACAGCCATGCCGTGGGCGTGGGAGGCAGCGCAAGAGGCTGCCCGCTGAGGAAAGCATAGACGACATTGCCGAGGGCACAGTAAAACAGGACGTAGAAGTTGATCTTGAACGACGACATCTGCAGGGGGCTCTTGTCAACGACAATGATATAGAGCGCGTAGGTAAGCGCCGAGATAAGGACAAGGACAATGCCCAGAATATTGAATGTACCGCCCTCGTCCTTGAAGGAGAGGAGCGCCACGCCGGCAAGGGAGAGGAGGATGGATAGGACGGTAGTGAGGGTGATGCGCTCACGGAAGAAGATGGTCATGATGGCGGCCGTCATCACGGGATAGGTGAAAAGGATAGTGGAGGCGATGCCGGAGGGCATAAGCCGGAAAGAAGTATAGAGCGTGGTGGAAGAGAGGATAAAGAGGATGCCGAGGGCGGAGAGGGTGAGGAACTCACGGCGAGTGACGCGGAGGGATTCCCGGCGGAACATCATGACGACAGCCACGATAACCCAGGCAAGGCCGAAGCGGTAAAAGAGCACCGAGGGGACTTGCATCCCCTCGGTGTATAGGAATCGGGCCAGCGGATTGGTTCCGTAGCAGACGGCAGCGCCAATGGCGCAAATCAATCCGATGATGAGTTTTGAGTTCTTCATCAATCGGGCTGGTCTCCGAAGTAGGCGTTTTTGACCATGGTGCCGTCGGCACGCATGGAGTAAGCGGAGGATTCGCGGGAACTGGAGTGACGGCCTTCATAGAGTTCACCGTCCGTGTTCTCGAGTGCCGACATGCTCTGCACGAGGTCGGGACCGTTGGGGTTGTTGCGGAGCATGTCGTGGATAAGGCGGATACGCTCTGCACGACTACGGGTGAGGATATCGTCGTTGCGATTCTCGAAGGCGCTGCGGAGGAGCTTCTCGTCCTGGTCAAGGGACTTGACAGGCTCGGGCTTGGCGGGCTCAGTCATCACTGCGACGGGCTCTTCCACCGGCATGTTGCGGAACTCGAAGGCGGGTTTGGGTTCCGGTTTCGAATCCTGTTTGGGCGCAACCATCTGAATATCCTCAACAAGGGCGTCGATTTCTTTGACGGTTTGCACCTTCACCTCAGGTTTGGCGGGAGTCTCGTCCTCGAAAGGAATGATGTTGATGGGGCCCTTGGAAGAATCCGTCTTGGTGATAATTTTCATCTCGTCACCCAGTTTCTCAAAGTCTTTGGGCTGAGGGTCGGTCTTGGGAGCCGTTTCCTTGCCGAAATCGATGACAACCGGTTCCGATTTCTTCTGTTCAAAACCAGTGGCGATAAGGGTAACCTTGAGTTCGTCGTCGAGACTGTCGTCGGTGCCGCAACCCCAGATGACATCGGCGGTACCGTCGGTGCGATCGAGGATAAAGTCGGTGATGTCACCGATTTCGTCCATCTTGATCTTGTGTTCGGGGGCGTAGGAGAAATAGAGGAGGACATTCTTGGCGCCGCGGATGTCGGAGTCGTCGAGGAGCACGGAGGTGGCAGCGGCGGTGATAGCCTCGATAGCACGGTTCTCACCCTTGCCGGAGCCAGCGCCCATGAGGGCGGTGCCGGAGTGTTCCATGACGGTGTTGACATCCTGGAAGTCGATATTGACGCTGCCGCTACCGGTGATGATCTCGGCAATACCTTTGGCCGCAGTGAGAAGGACATCGTCGGCAAGGCCGAAAGCCTCGGAGATGTCAAGGTCGCCGAAGGAGCGGAGTTTGTCGTTGTTGATGACGATGATGGAGTCGACATGCTTGCGGAGCTCCTCGATGCCGGCCTCCGCCTGGTCGCGACGTTTCTTCCCCTCGAAGGAGAAGGGCCGTGTAACGATAGCCACGACAAGAATTTTCTTGTTCTCGTCGTTGTCGAGGTCAATACTCTTGGCGATTTCGGCGATAACGGGAGCCGCGCCGGTGCCGGTGCCGCCACCCATACCGGCGGTGATGAAGAGCATCTGCGTGTTGTGGGCGAGAGCATCCTTGATATCGGCAGCCTTATCGGCAGCGGCCTTGCTGGCACGCTCGGGTTTGTTACCGGCGCCGAGGCCCAAGTCTCCAAGAGGAATCTTATTCGGGACAGGCGAAGCGTTGAGAGCCTTCATGTCGGTGTTGCAGACAATAAAGTCGACACCTTTGATACCGTGACGGTACATGTGGTTGACTGCATTTCCGCCACCGCCGCCTACACCGATGACCTTGATGTAGGACGACTGTCCCTTGGGGGAGTCGAAAGCGAAGAAAGGTGCCTGTTGGGCGGGTTGATTCTCAAAATTGATATTGTCCTCCATGTGCTTGTATATTTCTATCTTACTGTATAAGAATTTCTTAATTAATATGAACTATATGAAATAGGCAGTATAAAAGTACCAATAATACGCGAAACGACTGAGAATTCTACAGATTAGTTTTCAACAAGTTATACACAACCTGTCCAATTACGCCAACACACTAGTCGTCAATACCCGACTCGCCGAAGACTTTTCCGAAGAAATCCTTGAGAGTCTTGTCGAAATTTCCACCTTTGGACTTAGACTTCTTGCCCCCTGTCTTGGCAGGTTTTTCTGCCTTGCCGGGTTGGTCAGGCTTTTCGGAGAGGTCAGCTTCTTCGGATGAAGGAGCGTCGCCCATATCACTGAAGATATCGACACGCGATCCGTCGTTGGACTTTTTCTCCTCGGCAGGTTTGAGACTGGTCTCTTCTTCAAAGTACTCCTCCTGTCCCTCCTGCTCGCGTTCGGACTGTTCGATGCCATAGAGCACAAGGCCGATACCGGTAGCATACATGGGGTGGGCCAACTCGTCGAAAGCCACACTGGAGGTATCAAGATGCTCATTGGGAATTCCGATGCGGGTGTCGGTGGCGGTGATGAGTTCACAGAGATCCTTGATATTCTTGAGCTGCGCACCGCCCCCGGTGAGGGCGATGCCGGCGATGAGTTTCTTGTGGTAGTTGGAGACCTTGATGGAGTAGTCGACCTGCTCGAGGATCATACGTGTACGGGCATTGATAATGCCGGCAAGGGTCTTGACATAGATTTCGCGCGGAGCCTGGCTGCGGATGCCGGGAATGGCGATCACATCGTTCTCGGAGACAGCGGAGACAAGGCAGGATCCAAACTTAACCTTCAGACTCTCGGCCTGACGCTTAAGGATATTGCATCCCTCGCGGATGTCGTTGGTAATGGCGTTGCCTGCAAGAGGCAGCACCTCGGTATGGCGGATAATGCCATCGTAGAAGATAGCCACGTCGGTGGTACCGCCGCCGATATCGACCATCGCCACACCGGCATCGCGGTCGGCGTCGTCAAGCACGGCTTTGGCGGAGGCTATGGGCTCAAGGACGACACCCTTGATATGAAGGCCGGCGTCCTGGACGGCATACTTGATGTACTGGAGGTTCTGCACATTGGCGGTGACCATGTGGAAATCGGCTTCGAGCATCTTACCCACAACGCCCACAGGAGAAATCTCTCGGCTGAGGGGCTCGCGGTCAACGATATACTGCTGGGGGAAGATATGGATTATCTCCTCGCCGGGCTGGAGCATCGTGTTGTACTGCTCGTTGATAATGCGGTCGACATCCTCCTGCTCGATAAGGCGATGGTCGGCGGGAATCATGATGCTGCCGTGGCTGGGGCGGGACTGGATGTGCTGGCCTGCAATGCCCACCCACACCTCATCGATGTCGACATCCGCCTGGTCGGCGGCATCCTTGACGGCCCGGCGTATAGACTCGGAAGTGTCGGTGATACTCTTCACGACGCCATGCTCCACACCCTTGGAGTCGGTCTTACCAAAGCCCATAATCTTTACTTTCCCTGATTCGACACGCATACCCACGAAGCAAGCAATCTTGGTGGTTCCGATGTCGAGACCTACAATGATTTCATTTTCCATAATTGTCGATATTTTATTGTTTATTTTTATCTTTTTGTGCAGACCACCTGGTCTTTGAACTTAAGGCTTATCCTGGAGTAGGTGTGCCATCCTGCACGGGGCATGCCGTTGCGGTAAAAAGCCAGAAGGTCGGCGAACTTGTTCTCGAGGCCGGACGTGTCCCCGAGCTCGATGATCTGGTCGCCCACCTTGGGAACCATGAGCACCTCGCCGTTGCGCTGTACATGAAGCTGGTCGACAAGGGGGCTGTATTCGGCATGGCCGTCGAGGAAAAGGGCCACCTGCCACAGATTTTTAATCTGCGCGCTGACACTGTCGGAGTTCAGCCGGCCGGCGAAATCGCCGGTTGCAACAACAACATTGCAGTCCCCCAGGTCGGAGGTGGGGATGATTTTACCGTCGACATCGATGTAGCGTTCGCTATTACCAAAGAACAGGCGCGCCACAGGACGACGCTGGTCGGCTTGGACAACCACCTTGCCGCTGATGCTGACGGAGACGGAGACACGGGTAAGGAAGGGCACATGGAGAGCGGCATTGGCGACCTTGCGGCAATCAACCTGGCGCACCTGTTTCTGCATAAGGTCGGGAATGAGGTCCATGAGCGTATCGGCAACGACCTTCTGGTTGACAAGCTGCGGGGCTTCGGCATAGTTTATGACCACCTCGATGCCACGCACACGCATATGCGAGCGCAGCACATTGGCCACAACAACAAGGACAGCCAACAGGAGAACACTCGAAATGATAAGTGCGATTTTGACAGGTCGTTTCATGTTCATTTTCAAGCTCTATGTTTTGTGTTTTAAGCGAGTAACTGTTCGCGGAGAGTAGTTTCGAGACGAGGGACAAGCCGGTCAATGTCGCCGGCACCGAGGGTAAGAACGATGTCGGGGCAGAGCGCGGGGACTAGTTCGAGGGCCTGATCGGGAGTGCAGAGATACTTGGACATGGTATCCATCTTGCGGAGCACCATGGAGGAGGTAACACCGAGAATAGGCTTCTCGCGGGCAGGATAGATGGGAAGCATGATAACCTCGTCAAGGGTTTGGAGGACACGGGCGAAGTCGTCGGCGAGATCGCGGGTACGCGAGTAGAGATGAGGCTGGAAGATTCCCACGACGCGCTTGCCGGGATAGAGGAATCGGACCGCTTCAATGGTACTTTCAAGTTCCTGGGGATGGTGGGCATAGTCATCGATATAGATAAGGTCCTTCTCGCGGATGCGGTAGTCGAAACGGCGTCGCACACCGGCAAATGTCTTAAGTCCGTGACGAAGCTGATATTGATCGAGGCCGCAAGTGAGCGCCACGGCGGAAGCGGCGACGGCATTCTCGACATTGACGAGCGGGGCGCCATCGAGTTCGAGATCGTAAAGCACGCCATCGGGCGTACGGAGATCGAAGAAGAGGTTGCCGCCATAGTTACGGACATTGATGGCATAGTAGTCGGCGTCAATGCCGCGGGCGGTATAGGTGGAAACCGAGAATTGGGAATCGAGGATTGAGGATTGAGCGTGGTCGTGATGGTCGTGATCGTGATGGTCATGGTGGTGGCCGTGGCCATATTCCACAAATTCGTCGCCATCAAGAGTGTGGAAAATACCGTTCTTGAGGAGCAGGAGTCCACCAGGACAGGTCTGATTGGCAAACTGCAGATAGGCTTCGAGCATGTGCTCATGGGTGCCGTAGATGTCGAGATGATCCGGGTCGGTGGCGGTGATGACAGAAATATACGGATGGAGCTGCAAGAAGGAGCGGTCATACTCGTCAGCTTCGACAACAACATACTCACTCTTGTTGTCGACCACAAGGTTGCTATTAAAGTTCTTGCTGATGCCGCCAAGGAAAGCGCTACAACCACAGGAGGCTTTGCTCAGCAGGTGCGCGATAAGTGTGGAAGTGGTGGTTTTTCCATGGCTTCCGGCAACGGCGATGCACTTCTTGCCACGGGTGAGCTCGCCAAGCATCTGGGAACGTTTCTCCATACGGACGCCGCGCGCCTGCAGGGCAAGGAATTCGCGCGTGTCAGCAGGGACGGCGGGAGTATATACCACGAGGTCAAGGGCAGAGGGAATGAGGTCCGGGTTGTCGTCATAGTGAATGGCTATGCCTTCGGACTCAAGTTCAGCGGTAAGAGGACTGGGTGTGCGATCATAGCCGCTGACGGTGTCGCCGCGACGATGGAAATATCGCGCCAAAGCGCTCATGCCAATGCCTCCTATGCCCAAGAAATAGTAGTTCATTACTAAAGATTTTTAAGATTTTCGAGTTGTTGCAGCTCTTTAGGGAGCGGAGCGGATTTCTTTTGCTCGGGTTTCCCGTAAAGCACTTCAGAAATCTGATCGACAATCTTGTCGGCGGCATGACGGACAGCCATTTTGGAGATGGCGGCTCTCATGGAAGCCTGACGGCTGGGCGACTCAAATATCTCCTTAACGGTGGAGAGGCCCTGACTGTTGCAGTCGGTATCCTTGACCATCACGGCGGCGCCGCGGTCAACAAGCGCCAGGGCATTCTTGGTTTGATGATCCTCGGCCACATTGGGCGAGGGAATAAGTACCACCGGCTTACCAACAAGACAGAGTTCACTGATAGCGATGGCACCGGCACGCGACACAACAATGTCGGCGGCAGCATAGGCCATATCCATGCGGGAGATAAACTGATGCACCTTGACCCACCGGCCCACGCCAGCGCGCTCGACAGCGGCCACGGCTTCGTCATACATCCAACGGCCGGTCTGCCAGAGGAGTTGTATCTTATTCTCACGGAAGAAGTGGAGATGATTGATAATCATTTCATTGATACTGCGGGCACCGAGGCTTCCTCCTACAGAGAGAAGCACCCGGCCTTCTGCCTCAAGACCGAAGTGGGCACGCCCCTCAGCAGCGGTGGCGGTCATCTGCTCAATATCGGCACGCACGGGGTTGCCGGTAAAGACAATCTTATCCTTGGGGAAGAAACGCTCCATGCCCTCGTAGGCGACACAGATCCGCTCAGCCTTGCGGGCCAACATCTTATTGGTGAGGCCGGCATAGGAGTTCTGTTCCTGAAGAAGCGTCTTATAGCCCATGGCTGCAGCGGTCTTCAGGGTAGGCTCACTGGCGAATCCCCCCACGCCAACCACAATGCCGGGATCAAACTCACGGATGATGTCCTTCACCATGCGACGGCTTTTGACCATGCGGAAAGGCAACTGAAGATTCTTAATGATATTGGCAGGCGTAAGTTTGCGCTGGAGGCCCGCAATCGGCAACCCCACTATCTTGTAGCCGGCTGCCGGAACCTTCTCCATCTCCATGCGCCCTTCGGCACCGACAAACAGGATGTCGGCGTCGCTCCAACGGGCCTTAACAGCATTGGCTATTGCCACTGCGGGGAAAATATGTCCGCCGCTTCCTCCTCCACTGATAATGATTTTCATATATTGGGTTTTATTATTTTAAAATTATAGGGCTTTAGAACTTTCAGTATCGTCGGCAACAGTCATTTCCTCGTCACCGGATGCCGGTTCGGGGCTGGGAGCCGGCGCCGGCTCGGCAGCTTCCGGCTCGGCGTAGACATCGGCAGCCACGGATTGGATAATACCTAGTCCCAAGCCCAGGAAAAGGTAGGCCGTGCCGCCATAGCTGATAAAAGGCAATGTCTGTCCCGTCACAGGAAGCACGCCTGCCGCCACGCCCATATTGGCCAAAGCCTGCAGGTAAATCATCGTGCTTAGACCCGCCACGGTAAGGGCGCCGAAACGGCCATTGCAGCGCCACGCCAGACGCACACACCGGAAATAGAAGAAACTGTAGAGCACCAGCACAAGGATTCCACCCACAAGGCCCGTCTCCTCGATGATGATGGCGTAGATAAAGTCGTTGTGCGACTGTGTCATAAGACGGGCATGGATGGTTTGTCCCACACCCGCGCCGAATACTCCGCCACGGGCGACGGCCATGCGAGCCATGTTCTCCTGTGTAATCTCCCTGGGATCAGGGTCGGAGAGCCATGAGTAGACACGGTGGCCCCATGTGGAAGAACGCTCAAATATCTGTTGCGAATTCTCCACCTTGGCAGAAGAGGTTGCCGCCTGGAGACTCTTTTCGTAGCGGTTGTAGGTGACATAGAGGCCGACAGAGGTTCCCGCAACCAGCACAATCATAATACGCCACCACCATTTCCGGTCGACGCCTCCGAAGAAAAGCATCAAGTAACACGAAATGAAAAGCAGCGCAGCCGTGGAGAAGTTCTCCGGAAGTACAAAAAAGACCACCAGGACGATATAGGCGAGCAGCGAGAAGAAAGTGCTTTTCTCAGCCACCTGGTCTTTCTTGAGGGCCAACATGCGGGCGATGAAGAGGACAAGTGCCACCTTGGCCACCTCGGAGGGCTGGAACTGACTGACTATCGGAATTCTGAGCCAGCGTCCACCCATCATTAGCGTCACTGCCAGCAGCACCACGGAAGCCCAAAGTCCCAAGACAGCGAAACGCGAGAAAAATCGATAGTTAACCCGGCTACAGGCAATTACGATAACCCATGAGGCGACAACAATGAGCAGATGACGCAAGAAGAGACCCGTCGGCCCGCCGCCCACTTCGCGAGAATAGGCATAGAGGCCAATGGAGCTGTAAACCTCCACAAGGGAAAAGATGCTGAATAGCAAGAACAGCACCCAGAGTGTCTTGTCTCCCTTGAATATCTTGGACATCTTCATGATTGAGGTTATATAGGATTTAAAAGTCTTAAATGATTTGAAGTATTACAGTTCGTTGACTTGGTGACGGAATTCCTCGCCGTTGTCGACGATATCCGATCCATTGTCACAGGCGGGGGAGTAGAGCACCTTCACATCGTCAGCCTCATAACGGTAGGCCTTCTGCAAAGCCTCGGCCATAGAAGGACAGCTTTCGATGGAAGGGACAATGCCGGTAAAGGCCTTACGCATGGGGGTGCTGTCGCCGCCCACGATCAACAACATGCGAACCTTACGCAATGCAGACGGAACTAGACGGCTGTAATCGGCAGCGGCAGCGGGAGCGTCGGCTATCCATATCAGACCGCCGGAAGTACTTTCAAGAGAATACCAGGTAGAGTTGATAGTACGCGAGGCGGCATCGTTGATGTATTCGCGTCCCCGCACCCGGGCCACGAATTCGAGGCGATAGCGGGTTTCTTCCATACGGTTAAAGCAAGCCCGCAGCGAGGCATTACGTATGGATTTAAGCCGCTGGGTGTCGATACCCGCAAGTCCAATGTGAGTTCTTTCACGGCCTTCTTTGACCAGAGTTTCAATAGTCATTACTTCTGTATTATTCGTTATTTGGGTATAATATGATTACGTTATTATCGCTTTTTATCGCAGTTTGAGGGTTGACAGGGTGAAGATGGCGAGAAGAATAGCTATGATGATGAATCGGACGACCACCTTCTCCTCAGCCTGCCCTTTCTTCTGGAAATGATGGTGCAGGGGAGTCATCAGGAAAGGACGCTTCTCTACAGGCACAATCTGGCTGGGGGGAAGTTTGTGCTTACGCCGATAGTATTTGCAGTAGGCGGTTTGTATGATTACAGAAAGATTCTCGACCACATAGATACCGCAAAGCACGGGCAGGAGGAGTTCTTTCTTGATGAGCACGGCAAAGACCGCGATGATACCGCCAATGGAGAGCGAGCCCGTGTCACCCATGAAAAGCTCGGCCGGATGGCCGTTGAACCACAAAAATCCCAAGGTGGCACCTACGAATGCGGTGCTGAAGATGGCCAATTCTCCAATATTGGGGAGATACATGATGTTAAGATAGGTAGCCATAATGGCATTGCCGCTCACCCATGCCAGGATTGCCAGAGCGCCGCCGTTGACGGCCGCAACACCCGTGGCGATGCCGTCGATACCGTCAGTAAGGTTTGACGCATTACTGATGGCAGTGACAATAAAGATAATGACAATCACGTATACCACCCAGATGAGATCATGCGCCCAATCGCCCATCCAAGTTACAAGCCAGGCATAGTCGAACTCGTTGTTCTTCACGAAAGGAATGGTGGTGGTGGTGGAACCGCTGAGAGAGGGGTGATAAATAATCAGCAGACCCACCACAAGGCCCAACAGCACCTGTCCAAGTATCTTGAACTTGCCTGGCAAACCTGCCTTGCCCCGGGTCTTCTTCAGATAATCGTCGAGGAAACCTATCATGCCCAACCATATGGTGGTGCCAATCATAATAAGCACATAAATATTGTCGAGTTTCGCAAAGAGAAGGGTCGGTATGAGAATCGCCGCCAAAATAAGCAGACCGCCCATCGTGGGAGTTTGGCTCTTGCGGGCAGCCCCTTCAAGTCCCAGTTCGGTGCGCACCTCGTCCATCATACCCAGCTTGTTCTTCATCCATTTGATGAAGGGCTTGCCTATCACAAGCATGATAAACAGCGACGTCACAATGCTCGCCGCAGCCCTGAACGAGATGTACTGAAACACACCCGCCCCAGGGAAATCAAACGCTTTGTCTAACCAGTCGAATAAATAGTATAGCATATTCTTAATTCTTAACTCTTAATTCCTTCTCCAGTTCTTCCACGTCGTCAAAGTGGCTTCTCACTCCATTCACCTCCTGGTAGGTCTCATGGCCTTTGCCGGCCACCAACACGATATCACCCTCTTTGGCCATCATGCAGGCGGTGCGTATGGCCTGACGGCGGTCGGTGATGCGCACCACGCGGCACAACTGCTGCGGTGTGAGACCTGCCTCCATCTCGTCCAATATGGCGTCAGGGTTCTCCGTGCGCGGATTATCGCTCGTGAGCACCACCTTGTCACTGCCTTCTGCGGCTATCTGGGCCATCTCCGGACGCTTGGTGCGGTCGCGGTCACCGCCACAACCCACCACGGTGATGAGCTGCTGCGTCTGCCTACGTATACCGTCAATGGTGGAGATGACATTCTGCAGTGCGTCGGGCGTATGGGCATAGTCCACGATACCGGTGATACCGCGGCCATTGACATATTGGAAGCGACCGGGAGCAGCCTCCAGCGAGCTCAATATGCGCAGGGCCTCGCCTTTCTCCACACCACACAGCACAGCGGCACCGTATATGGCCATAATGTTGTAGGCGTTGAAGCGTCCCACCAGACGGCACCACATCTCGCTGCCATCGACCATGAGGTGCATGCCCTCAAAGGTGTTCTCCAATATCTTGCAACGGTAGTCGGCGTCATGCTGCAGGCCATAGGTATGCACCTCGGCTTTAGTGTTCTGCACCATGACGCGTCCATTCTTGTCATCCACATTCACTAACGCCCACGCCTCTTTGTCGAGCCCGTCGAAGAAGCCTTTCTTGGCGGCTATGTAGTTGGCCATTGTCTTGTGGAAATCAAGATGGTCGTGCGTGATGTTGCTGAAGATGGCACCGGCAAAACGCACACCGGAAATGCGGTGCTGCACCACAGCGTGACTACTCACCTCCATGAAGGCATAGCTGCATCCGGCATCCACCATCTTGCGCAGCAGCTGGTTGAGCTCTAACGCGTCGGGGGTGGTATGGCCCGTGGGCAACTCTTCTTCGTCTATCTTGTTCACTATAGTCGACACCAGACCAACATGATAGCCCAACTGACGGAACATCCTGTGCAACAGGGTCACAGTTGTGGTCTTGCCGTTGGTGCCGGTGATACCAATGAGCTTCAGCTGCTCCGAGGGATGACCGTACCAGTTGGCAGCCATCTCACCCAGCGCCTTGCTGCTGTCGGCAACCTTGACATAGGTAATGGCTGACAGAGTCTCCGGCAACTCCTCGCAGACCACAGCAACAGCACCTTTCTCAACAGCACCGCTTATATAGCTGTGGCCGTCAACCTTGGTGCCGCGCTGTGCCACAAAGAGCGTGCCTTCGGCCACACGACGCGAGTCAAACTGTATGTCTTTGACTTCGACATCCGTCGTTCCGATTACCTCGGCATCAATACCTTTTATTATATCTTTTATTTTCATTTTACTATAACCGTTTTGTCCTCTCACTTTTCAATTATCTCAACTCCAGCACCACAGTCGTACCCCTCTTGGCCGCTTGGTTGCCCTGCGGGCTCTGCGAGCGAACCTTGCCGTAGCCGTTCACCTTCACTTTATAACCTTCTTCATGCAGTAAAGCTATGGCATCCTTTGCGGTCATGCCGTAGCAGTTGGGCACCCTGCCGCTCACCGGCTTGTATGGCACATAGCGCCCTGTCGTCGAGTCGGTGGCGGCACTATAGCTGACCCACGTGCTGACACTGTCGACACCCACGTAGGGAATCCTTAGTTTCTTGTAGAGCTCTCTGATGTCACGCTCTCTGCCCTTGACCAACGTCGGACGCTGCTGCGCAGTAGCGCTGTCTCCTTCCAGACGCGGCCACACGCTCTTCACGGCACCGTCGCTCAAGCTCTTGTCGACAGCCACCACACAGTCGCTGATGGTCTTGAAGACCACGGCGGCTTGACGTCCATAGACTGGTATATTCTCCAGCATCACCAGACAGGTATAGCGCGGACTCTCCGAGGGGAAGAAGCCGGCAAACGAGGCGTTGTAGCGCTTCATGTTCGAGTAGCTGTGCACTGCCGTGCCCGTCTTGCCAGCGATACCATAGGTCGTATTCTTGATATTGTTGCCAGTACCGTTCTCCACCACACCTTCCAGCATGTCGTGCATCAGCGCCGCAGCACGCTTGTCACACATATTGGCGTTGAGCACCACAGGTTTTATCTCGCTCATGTTACCATCTTTGTCCATGATGGCCTTGCAGAACAGGGGCTTCACCATGCGACCACCTGCACCCAGACCGTTGTAGAAGGTCAGCAGCTGCAGAGCTGAAACACGCGTGGAGTATCCATAGCAGAAGTTCAAGAAGTCACGGTTCGAGCGATGCAGGTCGTTGATATAGGTCTTGTACTCCGGCGCTGTGACGTCGGGGTTCAGCTTGCCATAGGGGAACATGCGCTCCACCAGCGTCCGCAATGTGTCGCGGCGATGATTGTAGAAGCGCCAGCCCAGGTCGCTCATACCCACATTCGACGACTGCTCCATCACGCCTTTCAGCGTCAGCGAGTCCCAAGCGCCATGGTCGTCCTTGATTTCACCGTTGACGCCGCCGAAGTTCTTGTAGCGCGCCGGCAGTTTCATGGTGGTGTCTATCTTTATCTCGGGGTCGTTGAGCATGGCGGTGAGGATGACAGTCTTGAAGGTGGAGCCTGGCTCATAGACGTCGCTCACGGCGATGTTGCGGTCGCGCACCTCCATATAGTCGTGCAGGGTGGTGTCGATGGCCAGGTTGACGCATGCCAGCATATAGCCCGTGCTCATCTCCATCAGCATGGCGCAACCCGCCGTGCCTCCATACATGTTGAGGGCTTTGCGGAGCGACGCTTCGGCGATGTCCTGGTAGCGGGTGTCTATAGTCGAGACAATGCTCAGACCGTCAACGCGACGCTGCAGCACTATAGTGTCCACCGTGGCGGTATCGGTGCGCTGAGCCACTTCCTTGCGGGCGTAGGGCTCGTCGGGCAGCCAGATACCTTTGGTGAGACGGCGGCAGTTGAGCAG
>Ga0310696_10002947_pt1 | contig 21861 bp, 23 predicted proteins | sample AusTroGonzalo_MG_4_FD_203885 | JGI IMG/M metagenome (GOLD analysis project Ga0310696, IMG submission 203885) | Bovine rumen microbial communities from tropical cattle in Woodstock, Queensland, Australia - Gonzalo_02 (v2) (version 2) | ecosystem: Host-associated > Mammals > Digestive system >...
TACGGTAACGGTTCGCTACGCGCATCGTTCCACAACAAGGGCTCGTTTAATATGTTTGGTACCTACACGGTCGACCATGGTACCTATGGTATCACCATCCAGAACATCATTAAGAAGAACTTCACATTTAACCGCGGTGGTACCATTGTGTTTGGCGGCGATCCCTATCAGGCAGCGCTCAATCTGCAGGCAGTCTATACGATAAGCGGTGTAAGCCTCTCCGACCTGAACATCGGCAACTCGTTCAGCAGCAACACCATTCGTGTAAACTGCCTCATGAACATTGGCGGACAGCCAGCACAGCCACAGGTTGACTTCGACCTGGAGATGCCTACCGTGAATGCCGACGAGCAGCAGATGGTACGCTCGGTTATCAACGGGCAGCAGGAGATGAACCAGCAGGTGGTATATCTGTTGGCCATCGGTCGATTCTACAACCAAGGGGCCAACAACAGCAGTAGTGCCACAGGCGAACGTACCGACCAGACATCGCTGGCCATGCAGAGTTTCCTGTCGGGTACACTGTCATCGCAAATCAATACGCTCATTAACCAGTTTATCAAGAACGACAACTGGAACTTCGGAGCCAACATCTCTACCGGTAACGAGGGTTGGCATAATGCCGAATACGAGGGCATCATCAACGGTCGCATGCTCAATAACCGACTGCTTATTAACGGTCAGTTCGGCTATCGCGATAATGCCACACAGGCTAATCCTTCGTTTATTGGCGATTTCGATGTGCAGTACCTGCTCTACCCCAATGGTAACCTGGCGCTAAAGGTATATAACCAGACTAACGATCGCTACTTCACCAAGTCATCGCTCAACACCCAGGGTATTGGTCTCATCATGAAGAAGGACTTCAACGGCATCCGCGACCTCTTCTCGACCAAGAAGAAAAGAAAGAAGAAATCAGCGGCTGCCGATGTACAGGAACACCATTCCAAGTAGTACCAGTGCCAAGTCGAAGGCTTTAGCTTTGAGGTTCTTCTCACGGAAGAACATGGCCCCAAACATAAAGCTTACGATAACGCTACCACGGCGAATCATGGATACGATAGAAATCATGGCCTCGGGCAAGCTGAGCGAGTAGAAGTACAGGAAGTCGGCTATGCTCAGGAACAAACTCACACCCAATATCGACCACGACCAGTGGAACGGTGTTGTCTGCTCGTGCTTAGGCCACCACAGCAGCCACAGCATAGCACCCATCAACCCACACTGGTAAATGTTGTACCACGACTGCACCATCATACGGTCTAGTCCTACACCACCATTCTCTACCGGTGCCATCAAATACTTATCGTAAAGACCGCTGATAGCGCCCATAATGGCAGCACCCACAATCATATATATCCAGTTGTTGCGCTTAAAGTCAATACCCTCTTTCTTACCGCTACGGCTCAACAGCAAGAACGAGATTACGGCCAGCAGCACACCAATCCACTGCCAGTGGTTCAGGCGCTCGCCAAATATCAGCAGCGCACCCACCAACGTCATCACAGGACGTGTGGCGTTAATAGGCCCCACAATAGTCAGTGGCAGATGCTTCATGCCGAAGTAGCCTAATATCCAGCTCGACAGGACGATAAACGACTTCAACAGGATATACTTATGCATATCCCAGCCACCTGCAGCCACATGGAATATGCTACTGTCCAGCACATTGGTCGAACCACTCAACACGATGAACGGCAGGAAAATCAAACTCGAAAACAATGTATTCAGAAACAGCACGGGAATCACCGCATTGCCCTTCAGGGCCTGTTTCTTTAAAGAATCATAGCAGCCCAACAAAGCTGCCGACATAAACGCTAAAACTAACCACATTATCCTGAAACCTTAATTATCAATTATCAATTAGTATTTTACGTCCTCCAGGAACAGCGCATTACCTGGCATCGAGTCGCCAGCGTCGCTGCGGCGTTTACCCTCAATCACCCCGCAAAACTCCTCCAAGGTCAGCCGGCCACGCCCTACATCAATTAACGTACCCACCACGGCACGCACCATATTACGCAGGAATCGGTTGGCTGTTATCACGAAATACCAGGTATTCTCGCCCGTTTGTATCCATTCGGCACGTGTTACATGGCACAAGGTAGTCTTCACATCGCTATGCGCCTTGCAAAAAGCCCCGAAGTCCTCATATGTTGTAAGTATACGTCCGGCCTCGTTCATCTTCTCGAAATCCAGCGGATAGTGAATCTCGCACGAGAAATGACGCAGGAACGGGTCCTTACGTGTGTGTATATAATAATGATAGGTACGCTCGGTAGCCGAGAAACGGGCATGCAGTTCGGGCGATACCTCCTCTATGCGGTCAACCACGATATCAGCACCCAGCATACGGTTCATCTTGTAAGCCAGCTGTTTGCAGTCTATGTCACCCTCAAAATCAAAGTGTGCCACCATCACGCGTGCATGTACACCAGCATCGGTTCGTCCTGCCCCTGTAATTGCTATCTCCTGCCTTAACAGCGTAGATAGCACACGTTGCAGTTCGCCCTGCACCGATATACCATTAGGCTGTACCTGCCATCCATGATAGTGGGTACCGTCGTAGCTCAACCAAATAAAATATCTTCTTACCATCTGTTATCAAAACCGTTTCGCTGATTCCAAACACTCAGTTGGAAACTGAAGTTCGGATTCACGTTATACTTCACCATGGCGCCAATCTTGTCGCCGAAGTCGCTACCCAGCCACCACATGTTCTGCAACGGCAGGTGTGGTTGCATCAGCGACTTTTGTGCAAAAACGGCAGCCTCCCAATGCTCATCAAAACGATAGTTCAGCATGGCTGTTACGCCGGCATCCTTCATCTGGTGGCGCCCATAGTCCAGGAACGAGCTGTAGCCACCTATCGAGAACGAGAGCTTAGGTGTAAACTGTCCGGCATACATCACGGCAGCACTATTGGCAAAGCCACTGCCCGAGTACTTACCCACACCAAAGATAGCTGCTGCCGATAGCGAGGCATTCAGTCCCGGGTGCAAGTCCCAGTTACCAAAGCCAGTGTACATACTCCCTAAGTAGGGATAGGTTGCTATAGTTCCTCGGTAGGTAAGTGGTGGTAACGAGAACGTGGTGTCGGGCTGCATCAGCAGGCTTTGCCCAGCCTCCTGCGCCTTAGCGCCGGTGGCCACACATAGTAAAGCTATCACCAACCATTTCTTCATTCTGCTTCGGCTGTTAAGTTTGCATGACGGCGTGTTACACGCAACTGGTGTCCATATACCAGACAGGCCATTCCGAAATAAAAGGCAGCCTGAATCCACAGGTAACGAATCTCGGGGGCAACATCGCCAAGCGTAGCGCCCATCGTGTTCATACGTACAAAGGCACGGGCTCCAAAAGTGCTGGGAAACAGCCACGACACACCTTGCCATGCGCCGGGAATAGCACACTGTGGCCACGATATACCCACCATAAACAGCAATGGCAGCGAGATGAACACCATTAGCAGCATAACATTCTCACGATAGCGCACCAGGCAGCTCACGGTCATGCCAAAGAATACACATGCCAGCAAGTAAGGCAGCATCAGCCATAGCAGGTCCATGCCCTTTACCATGGTTACAAACGAGAATATACGCGGCACCACCAACGTAAGATAAGCGCCCATCACAGCATATATCATGATGTAGCACAAAGCCTTACCCCACACAATGCGGTAAATGCCACTATAGGCAGGATGCACAGGAATCAAGTCGCCAGTAGGACTTTTCTCACGTGCAGTACCAGCACCCAAACCAATACCTAACACCAGCGTTTGCTGGAATATAAGCATCAACACCGCGGGAATCACAAACGTACCATAGCCACCCTGCGGGTTAAACATGGGTACATCCTGGAAATCCAGCGGGCGTGCCGTTATCTGCTCCTCGCGCACGGTGTACTTACCCGACAGTTTCTTCTGCACCTCGGCACCCATATACTGGGTCACGTTAATTGCCGTTTGGTATATAGCCTTATAGGTAAGCATCAGCGACATGTCGCAATACACGCTAAGCGTGGCCTGCTCCATGCGGTTTAGGCGGGTAGCAAAATCGCTGGGTATATAGTAGATGCCCTTAGCCAGCTGGCGCGACACCAACGACTTGGCTTCGTCCATATCGGCGGCATGGCATAGCACTTTCACATCGGCCGAGGCATCGAGCTTACGTACCAACTCGCGCGAGAGCCCGCTATGCGAATCGTCCACTACAACCACAGGCACCTCGTGCACCACCTCGTTATTATAAATCCACGAATAGAGCAGCGGATAAACGATAGGCACGATGATAAAGAAGATGAGCACGCCCTCGTCTTTAAAGGCTTGCTTCATCTCCTGACGCCAGATGTAGGCGGCATCGCGGAGGTCCGATATGATACTATGGAATATAGACATAAGTAAGCATTGCGTTTTTAATCTTGCTGATAACAAACCATGGCAGCAGTGTAAAGCCTACCATGACCACAAAGTGGAACCAGGCCTCCAGCAAGGGGAATCCATTAAACACACATATCTGATACACCATATAGTAATGGCGCAGTGGGAACAGCCACGACAGCGACTGCAGCGCTCCATCCATACCCATAACGGGGAAGGCCGAACCAGCCATAGAGAGCGACAACACAGCCCACAGCGAGCAAACACTCAGCGACATGCGCAGCGAGGGCATGAGTCCGAATAAGAATATGCCAAAACCCTGTGCGGCAAACACCTCGAGCAGTGCCAGCACAATCAGCATAGCCACACCATGATGCGGGAAACCGAGAATGCAGAACACATAGAACTCGTAGAAGAATATCAATGCCAGCCAAATGAGTGTTTGTGGCAGGAATTTACCTATGATAGCCACTACAATACGGTTATCGGCCATGGCCAGCCACTTCTTACCCGAATCGAACTTCAGTTCCATACCAAGCGAATAGGCCGAGATCATGAATATAAACAGCATCATAAGTCCAGGCACAAACACGGTAGATAGGTAGGAATTGTAGTTGGTCCACGGGTTGCCCACCTGGTGCAGGTCAACACGTATGGGCTGCAGGAATGCCATAATCTGCTCCTGTGTGTAGCCTTTAGCACGCATGGTGGCCTGCCCTACTCCTGCCGAACCTAAGGTAGAAATAGTCTTTAGGTCCTTCATGAGCAACGAGCCCGACATGATCGATGCCAGGTTGTAATAGTACGATATCTTGGGCTGGCGCTGGGCCAACAGGTCGTCGGTAGTTCCCTTGGGGATATAGAGGAAAGCATAAATCTGGTTTTCCTGGATGGCTTTACGGGCATCGGCCACACTGGGAAAGTGTGCCACCACCTTCGAGCTCTGGAAGCCATCCAGCTTACGGATGAGCGAACGCGACGTGGTGGTATTGTCAAGATCAACCACACCCACGGGCATATCCTGTGGCAGTCCATCGTCCATCAGCGATGTAAAGAAGAACATCACCAACAGCGGGAACAGCACCATACAGAAGCCATAGATGGGATTCTTGAGCATAATCCGCACCTCGCGCAAAGCCATCTGCCAGATTTGATTAAAACATTTCATTATCAATGTTCAATCTTCAATGTTCAATCCTTGATAATGAGCGACATACCGGGGCGCAGTCCCTCTAACTTATCAACGGGTTTGGCTTTTACCTCAAAGGTCTTCAGGTCGTACTGTCCATTAGCCTTGGTAGCCTTCCATACGGCATACGAGCCCTGGTCCTTCAAGTAATATACCTTCATCTTAATGGTCTTGTCGAATGCAGGCACAAAAGCATTAATCTCGGTGCCCACCTGCATACCGTTCAGCTGGTCCTCACGTACGTTAAAGGTACCCCACATATCCTGCATCACAGCTATCGACATGATGGGCGAACCAGTACCCACCAGCTCACCAACCTTAGGATATACATCCGATACCTCACCCTCCATCTGGGCAATCTGAACAGTCTCGTGGATGTAAGAGTTCACCTCGTTTACAGCACCTTTGGCACGACCCACCTGAGCGGCGGCGGCCAGCTTATCCTCGCGGCGTGCACCGTTCACAGCCATATCGTACTGGCTCTGTGCAGCCTTTACCTGTGCCTCCATAGCCTTGTAGTTGGCAAACACCTCGTCGCGTTTCTGAGCACTCATCACGCCCTCATCGTACAGGCGCTGCACACGGTTGTACGACTTCTCGGCAATCTCCAGTCCGGCCTTAGCCTGCTGCAGAACCGAGAAAGCACCCTGAATCTGCTCCTTGCGGGCACCGTTCTGCGCCTTCAACTCCAAAGCTGCAGCGGCGCTCTCGGCGCTCTGTGCCTGCTCCATCTTAGCACGCACCTCGGGGGCATCCAGTATGGCAAGTGTATCGCCCACCTTTACATAGTCGCCCTCTTTCACACGCAACTCAAGAATTCTACCTGGCACCTTGCTCGACACGCGATACTCGGTAACCTCTACCTGACCTTGGATAATCTCTGGATCGCGACCCAGGGTAAAGAATCCGATAAGTGCCACGATGATAACTACTGCTACAAAACCAATAATGGCAAGCAGAATGTTGTTATGCTGACTTTTTGCTGACATGACTTTATTTAATTTTCAATGTTCAATATTCAATGTTCAATTTACTCAAGTGTACCGAGTGCCTTCTGCAGGTCAACCTGCGATAGTTTCACATCAATCTCGGCATCAATCTTCTGCGACTGTGCCTGCATCCAGGCAGTCTGGGCCTCCATCACCACGGTGGGACTAATCACACCCTCCTGGAAACCCAGGTTGGCAGTACGCAGATTCTCGTCGGCACTCTTAATGTTGCTCTGAGCCATGGCCAGCTTCTTGTTGGCCTCATCAACCTTAAAGGTCATCTGGTTCACCTGCAACTCAATCTTCTCGCGGGCCTCTTCGAGTTCGAGATTGGCAATGGCGGTAGCACCCTTCGAGGCACGTACCTTATACATCACGTCGCCCCAGTTCCAGATGGGCACACGCACCAGCAGGCCCACATGCCAGAAACCGGCAAAGCGCTTCTCGAAACCGTTAAACGTATTAGGGTTGCTCACAGCATAGCCACCAATCACAGCCACCTGAGGCAGATTAGCCGCCTTAATCATGTTGGTGGTCTGCTTGCTGATGTCTACAGCGTTCTGCAGCATCTTCAGCTCTGGGCGATAGGCCACGGCAGTCTCTACATCAAGCTGTGGGCGCACCTCCAGTACGGCAATGTTGTTGCACTTCTCATCTTCCAGCACAACGGGCTCGCCAAGTGGCAAACCACACAGCTGGTTCAGCAGCATGCGCGAGAGTACCAGTCCGTCGTTAACCTTTGTCAGGGTCATCTCGGCCTCGTTCACCTTCACGTCTACACTCAAGCCGTCGCTACGTGTAGCCACGCCCTCGTCAATCATCTTATGTACATCGCTGTCGAACTTCTTAACCAGTGCTAAGTAGCTCTCGGCCAGCTTCTTCTTGTGGCACAACGAAACCACCTGCCAATAGGCCTGATCTATCTGGTACAGGGTGGCATGGCGGCTGGCCACCATCTTGTTCTCGGCCAACTGCGTGTTAATATCGGCAATCTTGTTAAGCGCAATAATGCTACCACCCATAAACAAGGGCTGGGTAACAATTACCGAGCCGGCAAAGATATTACGGGTATCTGTGCGGAAGGCATCAATAATCTTCTGCTTCTCGCTATCCAGCAAACCGGCTGTCTGGGCCACCATCTGTCCTACCAGCTGCTGTGCCTGTGGCTGCAGCTGTGCAATCGATGAGCCCAACGTTTGCTGCATTGTCTGACTGAAGCGGGTGCCCAGATTGCCCAAATCAGCCTTCTGTGCATCGTTCAGTATCGAAACTTCTTCGCTGGTGTGTTCATAAGTACCAAAAGCACTCACGTGGGGCAGGTACTTGGTGCGGGCCGACTTGCGAAGATTCTCGGCCACATCCTGTTTCAGTTTTGAAACACCTAACTGCTTGTTGTTGCGCAGCGCCATCTGTCGGCAGCTGTCAAGACTCAACACACGCTGAGCCTCGGCTGGCATGATGGCTGCACTAAGCAGCAATATTCCAAAATACTTCTTCATGTCTTGATTATTTAAATGCAAAAGTTTTCGTTCCAATCATGTTGCCATCCACAAAGATGCTTACGCGGTAGTCGCCTGCCTCCAGCATCTGTGTCATGTTCCAATATACGGTTACGGGCGTTTCCTCGCCGGTATACTCAATCACCTTCTTAGCCGAGCACTCCAGCTGGCGGTTCTCAAAGGCAAAGCTGCCACCACCGCTCAGGGTGTTACCACCAGGATTCTGTATGCGCACGTAAACGGTGCGGTTGCCATTAGCGGCAGTTACGTTCTTGGTAATGCGGAAGTTCACGCACAGCTGCTTGCAGTCCTTCAGCTTCTTGGCTACCTTGCCACGCTTATCCAGTATCTGCATCTGTATGCCGGTAGCATCCAGCTGGGCAGCAATAGCCACCTTCTCCGAGAGCGATGCCTTCTCGCTGTTCAGGCCGGCCACCTGGGCGTTACGCTCATTCAGCTCGGCGTTTACACGACTGTTCTCGGCCTTCAGGTTCTCGTTCAGGCGGTTCAGCGAGTCAATCTGGTACACGTAGTCGCGCAGTACCTCACGTACGGTAGCCAGTTCCTTCTTCAGGCGGGCTATCTCACGCGCATCGCTGGCCTTCACCTGCTTCAGCTCCTCCAGCAGTTTCTGGGTTTTCATCTGCTCCTCGGTAAGCTGGGCAATAATCGAGTCGTTATTAATCTGCGTTTTCATCTCGCTATACTGCATGGTAAAACGCTCATACTCATTCTCCATTTCCTGTTTGTCGAGTTCGGCCAGTTCTTCCATGTCCTGCACCACTTGTTTCTGCTCCTGCAAACTCAAGAACAACCAAGCGGCTACACCGCAAAGGGCCACAACCAATACAATCAGTGATATCAATACTTTCTTATTCATAATCGTTCATTTTATAATCGGGTGCAAATTTAAGTTATTTCAGTGAAATAACAAAAATTTTTGGCTTTCAAACATTTAAGCAACATTAAAATTAAGAAAAATAGCGAGTTTTCGACCATTTTTTGAAGTTTTATTCACATTTTATTTGGAAGATAATAATAAATAATGTATATTTGCCCACAGAATCAAGAACAATTTGCATGGCTAAAAACAACATCTTTAGCAAGATATTCCATCTGTATTACGATGGTTTTCGCTCGATGACGCTTGGCAAGACGCTTTGGGCCATCATCCTTATCAAATTGTTCATTATCTTTGCAGTGCTCAAGGTGTTTTTCTTCCCCGATTTCCTTAAGCAGCATGCTAACGGTAACGAGGCGGAGTACGTGGCGACTCAACTGTTGGACATTGAACATTGAACATTAAACATAATATTATGCTGGAGAACCTATTACTAAACATCGATGCCGGGACTATCGACTGGTCGAGAGCACAGTTTGCTCTAACGGCAATCTACCATTGGCTCTTTGTGCCCCTCACACTGGGTCTTGCAGTGATTATGGGTATCGTAGAGACCAACTATTATCGTACGAAAGACGAGTTCTGGAAGACGGCTGCCAAGTTCTGGCAGAAGCTCTTCGGTATTAACTTTGCCATGGGTGTGGCCACGGGTATCATTCTCGAGTTTGAGTTTGGCACCAACTGGAGCAACTACTCGTGGTTTGTAGGCGACATTTTCGGTGCGCCACTGGCTGTAGAGGGTATTGTGGCTTTCTTTATGGAGAGCACCTTTGTAGCTGTGATGTACTTCGGCTGGCAGAAGGTTTCGCCCGGGTTCCACTTAGCCTCAACCTGGCTCACAGGCTTAGGCGCCACCATCTCAGCCTGGTGGATTCTGGTTGCCAATGCGTGGATGCAGTATCCCGTGGGCTGCGAGTTCAACCCCGACACCATGCGCAATGAGATGGTATCGTTTGCCGAGGTTGCCCTGTCGCCTTTTGCCATCTCCAAGTTCTGCCACACGGTTACCTCGTCGTGGATTATCGGCGCCATCTTCTGTGTAGGCGTTTGCTGCTGGTATCTGCTTAAGAAACGCCACACCAAACTGGCCATTGAGAGCATGAAGATAGGTGCTGGCGTAGGCTTGGTAGCAGCATTGCTGGCAGGCGCCACAGGCCATAAGAGCGGTATGGATGTAGCCCAGGTGCAGCCCATGAAGCTGGCTGCCATGGAGGCCCTTTACGATGGCGGTACCGAGCAAGGACTCAAGCTCGTTGAGGGCATCGAGGTACCTTACGGACTTAGCATCATGGCCACCAACGATCCTAAGGGCTATGTGCCAGGCATTAACAACCTGCTCAACGGCTATACCACCCCCGATGGTAAGACCGAGCCCAGTGCCGACGAGAAGATAGCCCGCGGCAAAAAAGCCATCGAGGCACTCGCCGCCTATCGCAAAGCCAAAGCCGAAGGTGCCGACGAAGCCACCATCACCCAACACCTAACAACCATCAACGAAAACATGAAGTACTTTGGCTACGGCTACGTAAAGGATAAGGCCGACCTGGTGCCACCCGTTTGGATTAACTTCTGGGCCTTCCGCGTCATGGTGGGCGTGGGCTGCCTGTTCATCCTGTTCTTTGCCGCCATACTGGCCGTAACCTATCGCTGGCCTAAGTTCCTGTTTGGCAAGCGCGACATTACTACCCTACCCGCCTGGCACTACTGGCTGGCCATCCTGCTCATTCCGCTGGCCTATATCGGTTCCGAGTGCGGTTGGTTGGTAGCCGAGTTCGGTCGCCAGCCCTGGACTATCCAGGACATGCTGCCCACATGGGCATCGGTCAGCGACCTGCAGTCGTCGAGCGTTATCATCACGTTCTTCATCTTCCTTGCACTCTTCACCACCATGCTGGCAGTTGAGATTAATATCCTGTTGAAACAAATTAAGAAAGGACCCGAGTTATGACATACGAATTTTTACAGCATTATTGGTGCTTCATAGTATCGCTACTTGGCGCTATATTAGTGTTCCTGCTCTTTGTTCAGGGAGCCAATTCGGTAGCCCGTTCGTTAGGCTATACCGAGCAAGGCCGACGCCTGGTTTATAACTCCACCGGACGCAAGTGGGAGTTCACGTTCACCACGCTTGTAACCTTTGGCGGTGCCTTCTTTGCCTCGTTCCCACTGTTCTACTCTACCAGCTTTGGCGGTGCCTACTGGCTGTGGATGATTATCCTGTTTACATTTGTGCTGCAGGCGGTGAGCTACGAGTTCCAGAATAAGATTGGTAACTTCCTGGGACCCAAGACGTTCCAGTTCTTCCTTACACTCAATGGTATTGTTGGTCCGCTGCTGTTGGGCGGCGCTGTAGCCACCTTCTTCGAGGGCTCCAACTTCATCATCGCTAAGGACAATCTGGTCGACGCCGGTGCCATCACACCTATCATATCGCGCTGGGCCAATGCCAGCCACGGTCTCGATGCCCTGCTCAATCCCTGGGTGTTGGTATTAGGCTTTGCAGTGGTGTTCCTGGCTCGTGTGTTGGGCATACTCTATGTGATGAATAATGTGGCCGACGAGGATATCCGCTCGCGTGGCAGTGTTCGACTGGTGGGTGCGGCCGTACCATTCCTGGTGTTGTTTGTAGCCTATCTCGTACACCTGCTGCTCAAGGACGGCTTTGCCTACAACGCCGAGGGCATCATCTACATGGAGCCCAACAAGTACCTGAACAATTTCCTACACATGTGGTATCTGCTGGTAGTGCTGCTCATTGGTGTGGTGCTCGTGCTATTCGGCATTGGCAAGACCATTTTTAGCAAGGGTTACAACAGCGGTATCTGGCCTGCAGGCATCGGCACCGTGCTCACCGTGCTGGCTTTGCTGCTCTGCTCGGCATGGAACAACACCGCCTACTACCCATCAACAGCCGACCTGCAGTCGTCGCTCACGCTGGCCAACTCCTGCTCCAGCGAGTTCACCCTGCGCACCATGTTTTATGTATCGCTTTTAGTACCCTTCGTACTGGTCTACATCATCTACGCCTGGCGCGCCATCGACAAGACCAAGCTCACCAAACAAGAGCTCCAAAACGACGACCACGCGTACTAAACATAATCATCCCCGCCGAGTGGCGGGGATAATTGTGTATTATGAGTATTACTAAAATTCCGACTTACAATCATCACAAGAATAAGTTTTCTTCCTAATGAAGTATAGTATAATTATACCTATCGTTTCTCCTATTATACCACTAATAATCCAATCGGGCAATTGTTCCATCTTCCCACCATTCCAACATAGAAAGGTCAAGAAGGGGAAAAAAATCACATTAAAGACAATAAAATTTCGTTTACTACTAATTAATTTCTTCGGGTTCTTGTGTACATGTACAGAACCGCAATAAGGGCAGTTTAAACTATTTTCTTTCATAACATTTTCTTGTAAATGCAGTTATTATCAAACGTTTGTTTAACGATTTATTTGTTCAACTTTGTAACCTTTGCTACGTAGTTCTTGTATGATATTGTTATCACCAATAAGCTGCCCTGCAGTAAAGAGGAACATGGTTGGCAATTCGTTCATAGCGGCTTGCATTTGAGGCAACACTTTCTCATTACGCTCTTTAGTCATGGCAGGTGAACTGTTTGCAAACTTCACAGCGGCATCATCCTTAGCATAGCCATTATAATCTCCATCAAGCCAGAATTTATCTGCAAGGAAGAGTATGTCTATCTTGCTGGCGACCTCCTGTTTATGCTGCTCAAAGTTGTTGAGAATGGTTACGAGCGAATCTACCGACATATTGGGGTCAATGATTGTATTCTGAACTTGTTCATATATGCTGTTCAAATTCGCTAAGTCTGCAAACGGTCTCACTTTTAAGCCTCGTTCCTTGGCCCTACTAATACAAGCATATTCAAGTCTTGTGTTTAACGGGCTCAGTAGTATATCATGTTTTACAAACTCTGCAACCAAAACACTTGTTTCCAATAAGGTGGCAATGGCTGAAGGAGTCTGATTCCAAGCGGATTTAAATGCTGAGTCGGTGAAATTCACACCGTAAGCATCCTTAAAACGCTTATTCAACAGTTCTATTTGGTTTTTATTCATTAAATCCATAATGTTCTTGCCATCAGGTAGCGTGAAATCATCAATGTTTATTTTATTATTATTTGCGAGGGATTGTATTTTTAGTGTATCGGTCATGTCGAATTCAACAAATAATTGCTTACATTTTGCCTCTGCCTCAAGATACGCAGGCATTTTGTCTAATACATCACTTGCCATTGTGAATGTACTTCCCATGATGTATGAGGGCTCTTTTAGATGGTTGCCGCTAACGCGGAACAGAAACTGTGCATTGGCGCTCATGGCTGTCAATGCAAGGAATAGGGTAATAATTTTCTTCATAACATTTATAATTTGTAATTAATTGTTTCTTAAGTTTTTGACGGGGCAAAGGTACTGCCATTCTAAGAAATACAGGTATTATCAAACGTTTGTATAACGATTTTTCTTTGAGACGTTGAAACGTAGCGTGTGTACCAACCTGAAAGTTAATAGGTTACATCATAGCCGGTTTTTCATGGTTCGGGCAGTTGTATAACACGTGTATAGGCATAAAATATCCCCAGTCCGTTTGGTGAACGGGCTGGGGATGGCGGGAGATGCTTATTGTTCGAGCGCTAAGGGCTGCAGGTCTTTATACTCTGCGCTGGCATCGAAACAGGGGCACTTTTTAGCTACCCATGGCAGGTCGCGATGACCTACAATCTTGGCATTGGGATAGTCGTACTTGAGGCTGCGCAACAGGGCTATCAGCGTTTGCTTTTGAGCAGGTGTGCGGGTATCGGCAGCACAGCCTTGCTCGTCAAGTCCACCCTCGTAACACACGCCTATGCTGTGGGCATTGTAGTGGCGGGCATGTATGCCCACCTGCTCTTCGGGTCGGGTTTGAAAGAGCTGACCATCGCGCTCAATGTAGTAATGATAGCCTACGCCCTTGTTACCAAATCGGGTGTTATGGAAGTTCTTCAAATCCTCAACCGTAAAGCGCCGATTGCACTTGGTGGCGCTGCAGTGCACCACAATCAGGTTTACTAAGCGCATGACTGTACTGCAATTGTTCCCAACACTGCCGTTATCACTGTTGCCACAAGTTTAAGGACTTTAGCAACTCTGGTCCAGTTTACTCTCATCATAAATTAAAGATTTTAATGGTTAAGATTTTAGATTAGTCGCCGTTCGACTCGTCGACGCCGCCGGTATTGCCCCCACCCGATGGCTGATTCTGCGAACCGCCAGAGCCTGAACCCGAGTTGGCAGGGGTGAGCTTACCATTAACGAAGGTGGCTTTCTTCAGTGTAGCCTCCAGGTTCAGACTCTTGCTCATCAGGTCGCCAGTGGCGCGGGCCTTAAGCTTTACGCCGCTAATGTTCTTACTCACGGTGAAGTCCTCTTCCCTAATGGCCATCTCTTTGTTCTTAATGCCCAGTGAGAAAATGGCCAGGTCGTCGATCTTCACGTTCTTACCCTCCAGCAGGAGTTCCTTGATACACCCAATCATGTCGGTGAGCAGACCCTTGATAACGCCCTTAGAGTAAGGCGAGTTGTGATTACTCATGTGCTCGGCCAGGGCATCGAGGTCGATAGTCTCCTCGACCACGTTCTTGGCGAACCACTTACCAAAACACTTGTGACTGGTGATTTTGATTTGCTGTAAAATGTAACGTACCATAAAATTGTGAATTGTGAATTATGAATTGTGAATTATGAATTGTGAATTATGAATTATTTGTCTTTCGACAGTGCAAAGGTACGGCTATTTGGAAAGTCGCTGTCCTACAGTGTCCAACATGCGCAGAAAATTTTGATATAAAGGTGATTTTTTTAGTGCTTCCTGGTCCTGGAGCTCTGGCGGCAGGTCGATACAGTAGTCTTCGCAAACGTACCGTACTGCCTGTGGTGGTAGTTTCTGCGCCTTAGGCGATATACCCATGGCGTCGAGAATGTGGCGGCGGGTGGCCAGATAACGGCGAAAAGTTCTCGTCGATACCCCAGCAAGTCTGGCCAGCTCACTCTTGCTAATAAAGCGATGCTTATCGTAGAAATTTACCATGTTGATTATGATTAAAAACTAAGTTGATTTTGAGTAAAAACTAATAGAGATAATTTATTTTCTCAGTTGATTCTAACACGTAGTCAAGCAGGTCTATCTTACGGTGCTTCTGATCGGAAGTGGCGTTACACTCCAGAAAGTCGGACACGTAGATACGATTATGCCGAGGCCACATAAACGAGCTCATTACCTGCTGAGCGGCGCGATACCAAGCACCATAGGCTTTCACCTCCTCGTCGGTATCGGGCACCAGCACTACCCTATTGCGCCTTAGCGGCAAGAACTTGTGTACTTGCAGCTCGAACATTCCACCCGCCGCCATCCACACATACTGCGGATAGAGTTCGCTTAGTATAACCGCCGTTTTCTCGGCCTCGACAATACACACCACGTCGTTAGGGCGCTGGGCCAGCAAGTGCATACCAAAGAACACATGCTGCGGCTGGAAACTGTTTGGTGCCATTTTGAAATGCTGTTTAAACAGGAACGAAATCCAAGTAGCATTGCGGCATTTATCACGATGGCAGTTAGCGTTGTACCACATCAGTTTGCCATCATGCTCCTGCCCCAGCTGGTCTATCTGCCAGTAGATAACGGCGCCATTTACCGAGCACCCCAACCGATAACGCAGTGCTGCATGCAACATCTGACGGTGAGTTAGGATGCTGTTTGACAATACCGCCTGGCAGAAACTACTCTTGGCCGATAGCCGATACGACCACATGGGACGCGGCGGCATGTTAAGCCCCAGGCTCTTGAATGTATACGGGAATAGTTGCGAAAGTTTCATTATGTGTAGAATTAGGTTTGGGGCGTGCCGAGAGGCCTCTTTCCCCCTAAAGATTTACGTACTCCTGTATAAGGAGTACTCCAATCTTGGGGGAGGCCTCAAAAGGGGTCACCATTATGCCACAATTCCTGCTGCACGGGTTGCTGCGGTTTCGGAGGCGTAGGGATATTGAGCTTGTATATTCGGCGATTACGGTTGTCGTGAGTCTTAGTCATCAAACTCTTAGCCATAGCCTTCTCCAGGCATTTGTTGTACAAGCCACGAGTCTCTATACCGCCCAGGTTCATCACGGCATAACGCAGGGCCTCGCCTGTAAGCGTTTCATGACCTTGGAACACGTCGGTAAACAGTCGGTCAACATTCATCTCCCACGAGCCGTCGTTATGATGAATCACATAGTTGTCGTTCAGCGAGCCACGTTCCTCGCCGCTTTGGCCTTGCTGCAATGCAGCAATAACTTGAGAATCGTCAACGATAGTAGGCAGGCCATTCTCATCTACCGAAAAATACAGACATTGCTCGATATCGTATTTACGTGTATAAAGCTGTTCCAACTTAAAAATTCGTTGGGGCATGAGCTTCTCGGTGGCAAACACATCGAAGGCCTTGTTAAGCAACTCGGTACCCAGCCATCCACGAGGGTCGCGGCTCTCACCACTTTTGTTCTGGTGCAGCACACAAACAATGCAGCACTCCTTTGTCTGGGCTATTTTCATCAAATCCTCTATCAGCTCTTGCGCCACCGTACCGTCGTTAATATCGCCCACAAGGTCGCGAACGCCATCAAGTATTACCAAGTCGGGGCTATAGTACTGGATGGCAGCCGTTAAGTAGTATCTACGCTTATCCCTATCCACATTACGCACATTGAAAATATCAAACATACTTTCATCAAAAGGCGTATCATTGCCAATAAAGCGCTGATAGAGCGGAATAATACGATTTTTCAGGATGTCCTGCGTAGAGTTATCGCTCTGCTCCGTATCGTACCATAGCACCCTAAGCTTCTTTTCGGTTAATCTGCGAAAGGACAAGACCTCGGCCATTGCACATAGCACCATGAGCATTGACATAACAAACGTTTTGCCGCTCTTGGCTCTACCCGTAAAAGCCACCAACTCGCGCCGCGGAAAACATGGTTCGCCAAAGAGCGAAAACAGGAACTCCATTGGCGGCAGCACCCGCGTAGAGGTAATCCTGTTTTTCTCGAGTTCACACAGTTCGGGCGGTAAACTTGGCCTTTGATCTGAAAAAATTTGTGGTAAGTACATAATAAAATTGATTTTAAGTCGTTATTATAACAATTGTCACCGGTTGACAGTTCAAAGGTAAAAAGATAAATTTAAGATAACAAAAATGTGTCCGCGCTATAGGACACAATATATAATTATTAACAAGTTTTTTATACAAAAGTATGAAGAAAAAACAAGTTTTAGAGCCGCAGTCAGCTGCTCATGAACTGACAGTGTTGGTACTGCAGAAGGCCGCCAACGCCTTCTACCGCATGTACCGTGCCAAGGAGGGTGAGTATAAACTTGCCCATGGCACATTTAGTGGAGCCTAAAACGGAAAACTTCCTACGGACTTCGAGTTAAAAACCAGCAAGCAGATTGAAATCTGGCGCGACCTGATGCAGCACTACGCTGACGATCCCGACCGCCAGGAACAGCTGTTCCGCGAGCTTACAGCCAAGCTCCGCCAGCAAATCATGCCGCAGTAAAGAAACGCACCCCCACTCCCCTCCTAACTATAGGAGGGGCCAGGGGTGGTTTAATTAAGTTCCTGATTCATTCTTCGGCAGCCATAAGTAGCGATTCTTCGTAAAGCGGATAAGAAGCTGCTACATGTTCTTCGTCGTCGGCCCACTTATTGCACTGTTCCATTACTACCTGTAAGGCCTGCTCCTGCCCCTCGGGCGGATACTTATACTTCTTAAGCAATCGCTTAACAAGCACACGCATCTTGGCGCGGGCCGATTCCTTGCGTTTCCAGTCGATAGTGCGGTTCTTACGCAACTGTTCGGTAAGCTCCTTTGTCAAGGCAATAAAATCGTCGTTACTAAAGGCATCGCGAATACCCTCGGGCGATGTCAGTGCATCGTAGAAGGCTTTTTCTTCAACGCTTAGTCCTAACTTATCGCCCTCCTGCTCGTTGTTCTTAATATCGGCAGCCATCTTCAAGAGCTCTTCAATTACCTCCTCGTTGGTAAGCATACCCTTTAAATAATTTGACAAAGCCATATTCAGCATATCGCTAAACTTCTGGCTCTGAACAACGTTGGTACGCTCGTACTTACGTATGCGTTCCTTTAGCAGTTTCTCAAGCAGTTGCACAGCCAGGTTCTTCTCCTTCATCTTCCTCAACTCCTGCAGGAATGCCTCGTCGAAGAGCGAGAACTCGCGCTTACCTTCAAACAAATTAATAACGCCTGTGCTTTGTATGCTCTGTTCTATGAGTCGTGCTATACGCTCGTTAATATCCTGTTTGGTTACAGGACCATGCGATTGGGTAAATCGCTGCAGCAGCACCCTCACAGCATCCATAAAGGTTACCTCTTGCTTCTCGCGTAAACCAATGAGCGAGCGGCATAGTGTAAGGGCGTTATGCAGCAGTTGACTCTCTTTGATATAATCCTTAAGCCTGCCCTGCTTGTCGGGAGCTAACAAGTAGTTTACCCCACCCTTTATAATCTTGGCACGCACAGCATCCGAACCATCAAAGAATGCCTCGTAACTGTATCCATGCAGCAGGTCGCGACAAATCTCTAACTTCTCCTGGAATTTTACTTTTGCCGTCTTACTAATGTCGGGATCGCCAAACTGCTTGCGGTCTCTGTTGGTATAGTCCTGCATGGCCTGCTTCAAGGCTTGGGCAATACCTACATAATCAACTATCAGGCCGCCCTCCTTTTCGGGGAATACACGGTTTACGCGTGCAATGGCCTGCATGAGGTTATGCCCCTTCATGGGCTTATATACATACATGGTAGCCAGCGATGGCACATCAAAGCCCGTTAGCCACATATCAACCACAATGGCAATCTTCATGGGCGAGTTATCTTCCTTAAACATGGCTGCATACTGGCGATTAAACTTGGGCTTAATCACATCGGCCCAATCAGGATTATCGGTATTGGCAGCGCTGGCCACCACATGCATCTTGTATTGCCACTCGGGGCGCATCTCTAAAAGTTTGCGATATATCTTTACAGCCGCATCCTTGTTATAGGCCACAATCATTGCTTTACCCGTTAGCTCATGCTGGCGGTTTTCCTCGTAGTGTTTTACAATGTCGGCACACAGGCTGGCTATGGTATCAGGGTGGCATAATATCTCGCGTAGCCCACTGTTATCATGGCGTGCCTTGTTTATTTGTTCTTCGCTGGCACCCTCATCGGCCAGCATATCAAACTCATCATCAAGTTTTTGTAATGCCTCCTCGTTCAGGTTCAGGTTTATCACGCGACTCTCATAGTAAACAGGCCGTGTAGCACCATCGGCCACAGCTTGCGTCATATCGTACACATCGATATAATCGCCAAACACCTCCTTGGTGTCGCGATCGCGTTCGGATATAGGTGTTCCTGTAAATCCAATAAACGAGGCATTAGGCAGTGCCTCGCGCATCAATAGCGCATAGCCTTTCTTCATTTTCTCGGCCTTGGTATCCCAATGTTCATCGCCATATTGCGAGCGGTGAGCCTCATCCGTTATCACAATAATATTGTTACGATCGGACAGTAAGCCCGTACCCTCTTCAAACTTTTGTATAGTGGTAAAAATAATGCCACCTGTTTGCAGGTCCTTCAACTTGCGCACCAAGTCTTCGCGGCCGGCTGTTTTAGTAAGTTTTCCTTTCTCGTTCAGGTCGAAACCAACGCGCTGTGGTTCTTGACGCAGGAATCGCTGGCAGCCTGCAAACTGCTCGTACAGCTGCTGGTCGAGGTCGTTTCTATCCGTTACCACCACAATGGTACACTCAGGATATTGCTGTATAAGCTGGTGCACATAGAACACCATCGACAGGCTCTTACCCGAGCCCTGTGTGTGCCAGAACACACCAATCTTGCCATCGCCTGCAATGGCAGTAGCCGTGTGCGCCATTGCCTTGTTTACAGCAAAATACTGGTGATAGGCCGCCATAATCTTAACCTGGCGCCCGTCCTTATGGTCAAAGCACACAAAGTTCTGTAGTATGTCTATCAGGCGTTCCTTATCGAATATGCCATTAAAGAAGGTTTCGTAATCGGCTACTTCATCCGACTCTACCTTTCCGTCGGTACTTTTCCACTCCATATAGCGGTTAGCCTTGGCGGTAATGGTACCTGCCTTGGTAGTAAGCATATCGCTGGTAACGCTAAAGGCATTAAACACAAACAAGCTGGGGCACTTTTGCTGGTACTGTTTTATTTGTGTATAAGCATCCTCATCATCAGTTTCCTCGCGTGATGGCGATTTCAATTCAATGACCACCAATGGCAGTCCGTTTACAAACACCACCATATCGCAGCGTATGGCCTCGTGCTCCACCACACGCCACTGGTTGCATACCTTAAAGTCGTTCAGTTTAGCATCGTCAAAGTTTACCAGTTTTACCAAGGCCGTTTTTTCCCTACCCTCCTCAGTATATTTCACCTCAACGCCACTCTGCAGGTAGTCCATCAGCTGCTCGTTGCGTTGTTCCAGTGTACCCTCGTAAATATGGGTAATCTTACGGAATGCCTCGTCGAGCACATACTCGCTCAGCATTGGGTTCTGGCGTTTCAGAGCACGTTTCAAGTCAGGAGCATAATACGGCTCGCGGAAGTCGCGTTCCACGTCGTAGCCGCACTCATACTGATAGCCCATCCCTTGGAAAAGCTCTATCAGCGCCTGCTCATAGCTGTCTTCGGTAAACTGATCAATGCTCATCGTTTTTACATAAATCTAAATCATTTCCATCTTTATTGCCATCTCGAGGTTGCGCCTCATGTAGTTGGCAAAGTCTTTGGAGTTCATTGGAGACTTCTTGAATTCTACGATTTTCTTCATCGTACGCTCCATCGCTTCTTTGTGAAACTGATTCAGATATGTCATAATTCATATTTTGTGCAAAGATACAACTTATTTTTTAATATCAAAATATTTATGCAAAAAACTGCTATTATTGATTATTTGTCATATAATCTTTCCAAGTCGACATCTGTCTGGAATAGCAACCCAACGCTTTCAAAAGCCTTATGAGGCTGCGACTTGAAATCAATTGAAAACTCTGTAAATAAAAGTGTAGAGAAGAATGAATTAAGAATCATGTTAAATGAAGGATGATGCCCCTCGAATGCTTTAGGAACCAATGACACCTGCTCAAAGAACAACAAGTGCGACAAAGCTCTCACCTCAGCAGGAGTGAAGCCACAAGCATCGAACTTAGTGATTAAATCTTGAAATTCATTCATTCTATGTAGCATACGTTCAACATCTTTTGAATATATTCGAGATATTGAATACACCAGCCCATCATAACTCCTGAAGTATAATCTTCGATCATTTTCATGTCCTTCGATGAAATCATTTTTGCGAAATATATCAACCAGTCGTTTTGTCTTTTCTACATTTTTTAGAGTAGTGTAGCAACCATGCAAACAGCGAGGATCACTGTCTGATGGGTCTTGAATAATACGCATACCAAGACCAGCATAACGTTCTTTCATCAACTTGTTTGCTATCTCTACATAATACTTATTGTATTCTTCCAATATCTCTACGAGAACATTCTTTCTCTCGTTGAGTTTTTTCATTATTTCTCTTTTACTTGCCATTTTTTTTCATTATTTAAAAGGCATGAATGTTCTCTCCCACTCAGCAATTGATGGGCGATGCTTATCATCATAACATGCCAAAATCTTATCTCGAGTTTCGGGTTCTAACAAGCCCCTGAAAATATAGAGATTCTCACCTTCATAGAAATTTAGAACATACTGATTCATTCTGTCAAGTAGCCCTAATGCCTCTCCTATTGGGCTATCCATATTCT
>Ga0310696_10002949_pt1 | contig 21850 bp, 16 predicted proteins | sample AusTroGonzalo_MG_4_FD_203885 | JGI IMG/M metagenome (GOLD analysis project Ga0310696, IMG submission 203885) | Bovine rumen microbial communities from tropical cattle in Woodstock, Queensland, Australia - Gonzalo_02 (v2) (version 2) | ecosystem: Host-associated > Mammals > Digestive system >...
TGATGTTCGATCTTGATGTTGAGGGAATGCTGGAGCATTTGCAAAAAATACCCCAAACCATCTTGCTCGTTTCCAATCCATGTGTGGAATTGTGGTTTTTATTGCATTACCAGAACGTTGAAAAAGAAACAAGTTCGGAGGATTGCCTTCGGAAACTGTTAACCCATTCGCCGCAATACGAGAAAGGAGCCTTGACTGATAACGAAAAACGGACTCTTGTCGAGAACTTGCCTGAAGCCGTTGAAAGGGCAAAAAGATTAGAAGCATACAAAAATCCTTCCACGTTGGTTTATCGGTTGATTGAGGCGATGGAGAGGGGATAATTGAGATTTAATGAGAATCTTTTATAGAACGCTAATAATTTGTATCGTGTACAAAATATGTATATATTTGCACGGTTATTATTGAGTTAAATCTTGACTGATTCAGAAAATATAGAAATAAAGATGCATCCATTTTTGAGATGGGCAGGAGGAAAGAAATGGCTTGTTCGAAGAATTATTACATCATTTGATGTCTCAAAATATTCTTCATACCATGAACCATTTGTTGGAGGAGGTGCGATGCTGTTTTATTACCAACCTAAGAATGCGTTTATTTCAGATTCAAACGAACAGTTGATTCAAACCTATATAACCGTACGAAATAGTGTTGATGAAATAATTGAAGTAATTCGGGGTTTTGGAAGAACGGAAGAAGACTATTATGCTGTCCGAGGATTACAAACAGATGATAATGTTATTCGAGCGGCAAAGTTTATTTATCTCAATCAGTTGTCATACAATGGAATATATAGAGTAAATTCGACGGGCGGATACAATGTTCCATGGGGAAAAAGAGTGAATTATCAATTTGATTTTGAAAATCTTACTAAAGTAAGTAATTATCTGCAAGGAGTTCAAATTAACTCAATGGATTTTGAGGATTGCATTGATAATGTTGGCCAAAATGCTTTGGTGTTTCTTGATCCTCCATACACACATTCTAAAGTTTTGAATGGCTTTATTCAATACAACCAAAAGGTTTTTACTGAAGAAGATCAAGGTAGGCTATCAAGTTTGATTGACAGAATAAAAGACAGAGATGCGTATTATATTCTGACCAACGCAGACCACCCTAGGATTAGAGAAATATTTGATAAACATGACAATATTATCCCAATAACACGTAGTAGTGGAATTGGAGGGAAGAATGCTCAAAGAGGAGAATATGAGGAATGTATTTTTACGAACACCAACTTAACACTATAATAATATGGCTAAATTAACCACAGAACAAAGACAGTACATTTTTGATAAAATGTCCAATGACAAAAGTCGACTTGGTAAATTATATAAAGCTTTTAAGTGCGAATATGAAGAAATGTCAATTCCTCATGGAATGGTAGATGCTCAAATAAAGGAGGGCTGGGAAATTAAAGAGATAAAGAAATCCGTTACTAAAATCAGAAGAAAAAAGACCGTTTCGAAATTGTTTGAACATCAGGTTTGGTGTCAATTCTATGAGTTAGGTTTTAGATGTTTGAATATAGATGATCAATTCCATCTTAAATGGGGAGATGGTGAACATGATGAAAAACAATTAGATGTTGTTGCTGTTGGTGAGGAAGCCATCTTTGTTGTTGAATGTAAAGCGGCAGAGGATTATAAACCTGCACCTTCATTTAAGGATGAAGTAGAAGCATTAAGATTACGGAAACAAGGGGTAATAAGTAGTTTAAGACAGGTGTATGGCGATAATAAAAAAGTAAAATTTGTATTCGCGTCCAAAAACTATAGTTTTGCTGGTAATAGCACTGATTTAGATAGATTTAGAGAACAAAAAGTGTTTATTTATGATGAGAAAACCCAAAAATATATTGACAAGCTTATAAAGAGTTATAAAGACTCTGCTATGTATCAGTTTTATGGTTTGTTATTCAGAGATGAAGAAATCAGTAATAAAAGAATTGAGATTCCAGCCATTGAAGGAACTATGGGAAAGCATAAATACTATATGTTTTCCATTGAACCTGCAAAACTATTAAAGATGGGCTTTGTGCTTCATAGAACCGCTGCAAATGATTTTGACCTTCCGACATATCAAAGATTGTTGATACCAAAAAGGTTAAAGGGTATTACTCAATATATCGAAAGTGGGGGATATTTCCCAAATTCTATTATTATTAATTTCAACGAGCACAAACATAAATTGCAGTTTGAGGCAGATGCCAAGAAACCTGACAGCAAATCAAGATTTGGTACATTAAAGATCCCCAATGTTTATGGCATAGCATACATTATAGACGGACAACATCGAGTATATGGATATGCAGGTTCTGATTATAAAAACACAAATACAATTCCGGTAGTTGCTTTTGTTGGAATGAAGCCAGAAGAGCAGTTGGAAATTTTTATGGACATTAATCAAAATCAAAAGGCTGTCAGCAAAGACCTGAGGTTAGATTTAGAAGAAGATATGCTGTGGGGGTCAGAAAAGATTGATTCTAAAATGAGAGCATTACGTTCTTCTATCATCAAAGTTTTAGCTAATAAAAGAGAATCGCCTTTATATAATATGATAACGGTCGGAGAGGATACCGCAAATCTTTCTTTTACATCCTTTGATAATGCTTTCAGCAAATCTTCATTGATACCAAAAGCAACTGCATCAAAATTTAAAGAAGATTCTCTCATTTATGCTATTTATGACGTGACTGAGCATGATTATGATAAAGCAATGAGGGAGTCAAGGGATAGAATTGCGGATTTTGTCATTCGTTGTTATTTGTATATCAAAGACAATTATCCTTCTATCTTTGATAAAGAATGCAAGTATATAATGTCAAACCGAGGAGTCGTCCCATACATTTGTTTAATCAGTGATCTGCGCAGTTTTTTAATTGATACTGGAGATCTATACAAATCATCATCCGTTGTAGAGAGTGCTGATGCAATTACGAAGTATCTAAAAGCTTTGATGGAAGGTTTGTTGAAATTGAGTGACGACGAAAAAGAAAAAATGTTGAGTATTCAAGGAGCAAGGGCAGAAACCGTATGGCTGCGGACCTACCAAGACATAATCAACAAGGAGTTTCCAAGTTATAATCCGCCAAAACTCATTGAATGGAGAGAGACTCAAGATAAACAATTACAAGAAAAGGGCAGAGCTCTAGGACAATCTGTCATTACAGAGATTAGAGGCAAAGTGATATCACAATTAAAAGACCTGTTTGGAAAACATTGGGATTTAGAGATCAATTCGATTAAAAATGTATGTACAAAACGAGCAAATGATTTAATGGCAAAATACCATAAAGAAGGTGTTGATTTTGAAGAAATTGATTGGACAGATATGCTTGAAATGTCTGAATTAAAAACAATAATTGAACGATATTGGTCAAAAGAAAAACTAGATGTACCCTCTTTCCAAACATTTGAGACGCTGTTTTCATTTGATATTGGCGAAGGATTTAGCACAAAAGCAGAGAAAACAAAATGGCTTTCGGTGTTAAGTTCATATAAAGATTTATGGTCTTCTGATAACAAGGGGTTAAATCGTTCACAAGTTGAAAAGCTAGAAACTATTCATTCATTTGTATTTAATGGTAAATAGCCGTTTAGCGATTATGTTTACCATAGAGGAGTAAAATCAACTACGGCCAATCTGTATTAGCAGAAAAACTAAAAGTACACGGAGGTTTGCAAGCGATATGACGCAAGAGAACAAGGACATATTGTTGAGGTTGCTCCAGCAGCATAAGGCACTGGGCATTTCGGATCAGATTGACTTTGAGAAGTTCTATCTGTACTCCATCATTACGCACTCTACGGCCATTGAGGGCAGTACGGTGACGGAGGTGGAGGCGCAACTGCTGTTTGACGAAGGTATCACCAGCAGCAAGCGAACCATGTTGGAGCAGATGATGAACCTTGACCTGAAAGTGGCCTACGACTACGGACGGGAATGGATCAAACAGCATGACCCCATTACCGTTGATTGGCTTGTTCTGCTGGCATCGAAAGTAATGGCCCGAACGGGTAGTGAGTACCACTCAATTGGCGGGGATTTCTCTGCTGCCAAAGGCGAACTGCGCAAGCTGAATGTAACGGCTGGAATAGGCGGCAAGTCGTATCTGCCTTATCAAAAGGTGCCTGCTCGTCTGGCTGCTTTCTGCGAGGAACTTAACAAACAACGCGAGACAATAGATCCAGCTGATGTGGCCTCTATCTATGAGCTCAGCTTCTGGGCGCATTATGAATTGGTGACCATCCATCCTTGGGCCGACGGCAACGGACGCACCAGCCGCCTACTGATGAACCTGCTGCAATGGGAGTTTGGCGTTCTGCCGACCAAGGTGCTCAAAGAAGACAAGGCCGAATATATCCAGGCCCTGATAGATACTCGCGAGCATGAGGATGTCAGTATCTTCATTGACTGTATGACCCGATTGCATTGTCAGCATCTACAAGCCGATATCGACCAATATGTGAAGTCAACGACTGAGAAAATGGTCGATAAATCGTCTTTGAAGCAGAAAATGGTCGATAAATGGTCGATAAAACCTTCTTTGGCGGAGAAACTGGTCGATATTTTGGATTTTGTGGCCGATAAAGACCAGATAACGACGGAAACCATCGTTAATCACTTTGGCTTCAATCCCACCACCGCCAAACGCTACCTTCGTCAACTCACCGAGTTTGGCTATTTAGAGGCACATGGGGCAAACAAGAACCGCAGTTATAGCAAGAAGTGAATGTGTACCTTTGCTAAACGAAACAGAAACAATATATGGCACTACCAATCAACATAGAAGACCTGCTGAATAAGCGGAAGGTGGAGGGCAATTATATGATGAGATTGAAAGAAGGATGATGTAATTTTGATTTGAATAAAGACGTTATAAGAATATGATGACAAAAGAACTACTTCAATTGGATAGGATAGAAGAATACCGCGAGGGGAATCAGCTGGAAGCCAAGGCGGCTCAAGGCGGTATGCCCGACACGTTGTGGGACAGCTATTCTGCTTTCGCCAATACTGACGGAGGATGTATCCTGCTGGGCGTGAAAGAACGCGATGACCATTCGCTCTGTGTGGTGGGCCTAAAGGATGCAGAGAAGATGAAGAAGGATTTCTGGAACGCAGTGAACAATCGTCAGAAAATCAGCGTGAACCTGATGACCGAGCAGAGGGTGCACGTTGAGAATGTGGAAGGGAAGGATATCATCGTGCTTGAAGTGCCTCGTGCGGAAAGAACTTCTCGTCCCGTGTTTAAAGGCATGGATCCGCGTAAAGGTACTTATCGCCGCAACCATGAAGGCGACTACCTGTGCTCACTTGAAGAGGTGTCGGCCATGTTTCGCGATGCGGCACTGACGTCACAAGACGCAAAAGTGCTGAAGGAGATGGATTTGACGGTGTTCTGTCAGGATAGTGTTCGCGGTTATCGCCAGATGTTCCAAAACATCCATCCTAACCATACGTGGAACCGTTTGGAGGACGAGGTGTTCCTGCGTCGTATTGGGGCTTCGGCCATGGGCGATGATGGCATTTATCATCCTACGGCAGCGGGTTTGCTGATGTTTGGATATGAATATGAGATTGTGAGGGAGTTCCCGCAGTATTTCCTTGACTATCAGGAGAACCGTCAGATGGCCACCACCCGATGGACGGACCGCATCGTGTCTACCTCGGGCGACTGGAGCGGCAATGTGTTTGACTTTGTGTATAAGGTCGTGCCAAAATTGACGGCAGATTTGAAGATGCCTTTCGTGTTGAGAGGCATACAGCGGGTGGATGATACCCCTGTGCATAAGATATTGCGAGAGGCTATCACCAACGCTTGTGCGCATGCTGATTTCTATGGACGTAGAGGTTTGGTGATTGGTAAAAACAGTGAGGGCTATACCTTTGCCAATCCGGGCAGTATGCGTGTGGCCAAGAAAGAAGCTATCGAAGGCGGCGTGTCTGACCCTAGAAACGGCGTGATGCTGAAGATTTTTTCATTGATTAATTACGGTGAGCGTGCAGGCAGTGGTTTGAATAGCATCTTTAACGTATGGAACCATGTCTATCATACGCCTGCGGAAATCAGTGAAGACATAGGTGTCGACAGGGTGTTTGTATCACTGCCGAATGGCGGACATGAGCAGGATGTAAAGGCGATGCTGGAACTGTATGACCATCCCGAGGAACTGACATTCCCAGAAGCGGAAATGTCCAATACAACATCCGAAAACATGCAAGATGTCGACAGATTGGCGATAAAACAGATAATTGTCGACAAGTTGGCGACAATGAGACAAAACGGGTCGGAAATTGGCGATAAAGCAACAATAGTGTCAAAAACTGGCGATAAATTACCGACAAGAGACGAAATTGTCGATAAACTTGCTGATATCGTTGTGTTTTTGGAAAGTACTACAGAATCCAATACGGCAGTTATCAGTCAGTTGATAGGTAAAAGCAAATCGACTACGAAGAATTACTTAACTCTGCTGATAAGCCTTGGACTGGTTGAAGCACATGGGGCCAACAAGAACCGCAGTTATAGCAAGAAGTGAATGTCTTGTTTATACCATGAAGCGTTTACTTTTCATTATTTCCATATTCATGTTTTTGGGCTGCCAAAAGCAATCCCCAAAAGAGCAATGGAACCTGACCCACACCTCCCCCGCCCGAATCTGGGAGGAATGCTTCCCCTTGGGCAACGGTCACCTCGGCATGATGTCAGATGGCGGGGTGGAAGAGGAGACCATCACGCTGAATGACATCACCTTGTGGTCGGGGGCACCGAGCGACGACAGCAACCCTTTGGCCTTGGAGTCGCTGCCTGAAATCCAAAGGCTGTTGAAGGAAGGCAAGAACGACGAAGCCCAAAACCTCATGTATGAGACCTTTGTCTGCGGCGGCGAAGGCTCGGGCCACGGCCAAGGTGCCCAAGTACCTTTCGGATGCTATCAGACCTTGGGCAACATGACAATCACCTACCATTATCCCAATGATGATTCTGTAACGAATTATAAAAGAACACTTTGTCTCAATGATGCCACCCATAAGGTTTCTTTTGACAAAGGTGGTCAACACTATGAGCGTGAAAGTTTTATCTCTCGCGTTGATGATGTGGTGATTATTAGAGTTAAGGTCCCTGAGCCTGTAAAACTTGAGGTCCCTGAGCCCGTCGAAGGGCCGACCGCAATTAATGACGGCGTTTCGACAAGCTCAACGACCAGCCCTTTCTTCTCTATAAACCTCTCCCGTCCCGAAAAAACCGAAGTCATCACCGATGCCGACGCCGTAATCATGTCTGGTCAGTTAGACAGCAACGTTGATGGTGTGGAAGGAATGAAGTATTATGCCAAAGCAGAAATTGTTAAGCAGGCCGACGAAACCATCATCTACTTCTGTGCTGCCACCAATTTTCTATGCGATGACACCGAAGCATACGTCAACGAACACCTGCAAAAGGCCATCGCGAAAGGCTTTGATGCCGTGAGAAACGACCATCTGAAAGCCCATCATGAACTATTTGACCGCGTGGAGTTAGAGATTGGCGATTCCAAAGAAAAGCAAGACCTTACCTTGGACGAGCATTGGCGCGACTTCTTGGTGAACGACGACACATGGCTGCCGACCTGTTACTTCCATTTTGGCCGTTACCTGCTCATCAGCTCCACCCGCGAGGACCTGTTGCCACCCAACCTGCAAGGCTTGTGGGCTAACACCATCCAAACCCCGTGGAACGGCGACTATCACCTGAATATCAATGTCGAGATGAACCACTGGCCCTGCGAGGTCTGCAACCTCTCGGAACTACACCTGCCATTAATCCATTTTGCCGAAGGGCTGATGCCTTCGGGACAAAAGACCGCTCGTGATTTCTATGGTGCCCGAGGCTGGACTGCCCATGTGGTTTGCAATCCTTGGGGCTTCACGGCACCAGGCGAGCATCCTTCATGGGGTGCGACCAACACAGGTGGAGCATGGTTGGCTTTGCACGCTTGGCAGCATTTTGAGTTCACGCAGGACAAGGCTTTCCTTAGAGAAGTCTATCCATTAATGAAAGAAGCCGCCCTGTTTTTCCTCGATGCGATGATTGAGGAACCCGAACATGGCTGGCTCGTCACCGTCCCGACGACCTCACCTGAAAATGCTTTTTGGCTCAATGATAGCACCGCCGTCAGCGTGTGTATGGGCAGCACGATGGATGTGCAGATTGTCAGCGAGTTGTATGATGCGGTCTGCCAATCGGCGGAAATCTTAGGTATAGATAAGGCATTTTCCGATAGCCTTCGTGCCGCAAAATCCCATTTTCCGCCTATGCAGGTCAGCGAGCAGGGTTATTTGCAGGAGTGGCTGAAAGACTATAAGGAAGTGGAGCCGCAGCATCGCCATGTGTCGCATCTCTTTGGGCTTTATCCTGGCACGATGTTGACCCAATCCAAAACACCCGAACTGATGGATGCCTGCCTTGAGACCTTGCACCGCCGTGGTGATGAAGGCACAGGCTGGTCAAGGGCATGGAAGCTCTGCTTCTGGGCACGCCTTCATGATGGCGACCATGCCTATCATCTTTTGAGGAATTTACTCGAGCCTGCCGTCCATCTTGACGGAAGCCACAGTGCAGGCACCTATCCCAATCTTTTCTGCGCTCATCCGCCTTTCCAGATTGACGGCAACTTCGGCGGCACAGCTGGCATCGCCGAGATGTTGTTGCAAAGCCATGACGGTCAAATTGAATTGCTACCCGCCTTGCCTTCGGCATGGACAGACGGTCATTTCAAAGGACTTTGCGCCCGTGGCGGCAAGGTGGTGGAATGTACTTGGAAAGAAGGCAAGGTCACGCATTATAAAGTGACATCGCGTTGAGTTTCCTGATAATCCAAACAGCAAACGGCAACGAAGTCAAGAAGGTGCAAGCATCAGCAACGGCTTGGGCGGCTTCGAGGCCCGTGATTCCCCAAAGCCACGGCATGATGAAGACCGCAGGCAGGAAATACAAACCTTGTCGGCACATCGAGAGCAAGGTGGCCTGCCATGTGTAGCCAATATTCTGGAACAGCATGTTGGTTGCGGTGCAAAGTCCCATCAGCGGGAAGGCGATGCACTGCCAGCGCAAAGCCTGACTGCCCACACGGATGAGCTCGGGGTCCTCGCCACGGAACCACGAAATCATGTCGGGCGCGAAGATATAGACCACCGTGCCCAAGACAATCAGAAAAGCTGTTGAAATCGTGATGCAAAACTGGTAACTCTCCTTGACACGCGCATAGAGTTTGGCACCGTAGTTATAGCCACACACAGGCTGGAACCCTTGCCCGAACCCGATAACAATGGCAAAACAGAACAGGGTGATGCGGGAAACAATGGTAAAAGCCGCCACGGTAGAGGCTTCGTTGCCAGGCAAGGCATAATGCACGGCCATACGGTTGAGGCTGATGGTGGCCACCACCGACAAAGCCTGTCGCGCCAAGGAAGGCAAGCCGCCCCGCGTGATTTCCTTATAATAAAATAAGGTGGGGGTGAAATTTTTGAATTTGATATGCACATTGCCTGGTCGCGAGGTGCCCCAAAATAACACACACCAACCGAAACATTGACTTACCGCCGTTGCCAACGATGCTCCACTGACACCCATGTCGAGCCCAAAGATGAAAATCGGGTCGAGAATGATATTGAGGATGGCACCCGAGGCGATGCCGATCATGCCGAAACGCGCGTTGCCTTGCAAACGAAGTTGGTTGTTGAGGGTCAGCGATGACATCATGAAAGGTGTGGCAAGGAGGATGAAACGCAGGTAATTGTTGGCGTATGGCAAAATGGTGTCTGTCGCGCCCATGGCTCGCGACAAGGGCGAGATAAAAAGCAAGCAACTCCAACCCACAAAGGCACCTACAATTAATGGCGTAAAAAATCCAGTGGCAGCCATGCGCCCTGCATTTTGTCCCTGCTTGGCACCCAAAGCACGCGAGATGTAGTTGCCCGAGCCATGTCCGAAGAAGAACCCGCAGGCATTGATGAAAGCCATGTAGGCAAATGAAACACCTACGCCTGCCACGGCTTCCGTGCTCAGATGACCCACATAAAACGAGTCCACCATATTGTAAATGGTAGTCACCAGCATACTGATGATGGTCGGCACAGCCATCTTGAGAATCAGCCGTTTGACAGGCTGTTCCGTCATCATCTTATACCTTTCGTTGATTTTCCGCTCGTCGTTGATGTTGGACATGGTCACACAATTCGGATGCAAAGATAATCCTTTTCGTGTCACTTTGTCACCCCAACTGACAAAACCCTGCCATTTTCCACTTTGGCACGAATTATGACTACCACCCGCCGTCAATAATTTTAAATCTGAAATTTTAAATTTTAAATCCGAATAATTATGGCAAAATTAGCAATCAAACCTCTGGCCGACCGCGTGGTCATCGAGCCCGCCGCCGCCGAACAGAAAACCGCAAGCGGTATCATCATCCCTGACACCGCCAAAGAAAAACCCCAACAAGGCACAGTCGTGGCCGTGGGTCCTGGCACCAAAGACAACAAAATGACCCTGAAAGAGGGCGACAAAGTCATCTACGGCAAATACGCCGGCACCGAGTTCCATCTCGACGGCAAAGACTATATGATTATGCGCGAAAGCGATGTAATTGCAATCATCTAAATCGGACGGCCCTTCGATAAACTCAGGGACCTGCAAAAGCTAAGGTCGTTGAGCTCGTCGAAACGCCGATACAAAATCTTAAATCTTTAAATCTTGAATCTTTAAATTTTGAATATCATGGCAAAAGACATTCTTTTCAATATCGAATCGCGCGACGGCCTGAAGAAAGGCGTCGACGCATTGTCAAACGCAGTGAAGGTGACCCTCGGCCCCAAAGGTCGTAACGTGGTCATCGAAAAGTCGTATGGCGCTCCCCAAATCACCAAGGACGGTGTGACGGTCGCCAAGGAAATCGAACTAAAAGACCCTGTCGAGAACATGGGTGCCCAGTTGGTGAAGGAAGTCGCTTCCAAGACCAACGACCTCGCTGGTGATGGTACCACCACCGCCACCGTTTTGGCCCAGAGCATCGTGGCCACGGGACTGAAAAATGTCACCGCTGGTGCCAACCCGCTCGACCTGAAGCGTGGTATCGACAAGGCTGTGGCCGCTGTGGTCGCTTCGCTGAAGAAGATGTCAGTGAAGGTCGACGGCGACAATGAGAAGATTAAGCAAGTGGCTACCATCTCCGCCAACAACGACAGCGAAATCGGCGGCCTCATCGCCGAGGCTATGGGCAAGGTGAAGCAGGAAGGTGTCATCACCGTTGAAGACGCCAAAGGCATCAACACCTATGTCGACGTCGTCGAAGGTATGCAGTTCGACCGTGGTTACATTTCGCCTTACTTCGTCACCAACACTGAGAAGATGGAAGCCGTCTATGAGAATCCTTACATCCTCATCTACGACAAGAAGATTTCGGTCATGAAAGACCTGTTGCCGGTGCTTGAACAAGCTCTGCAAAGCGGTCGTGCCCTCATCATCATTGCCGAGGACATCGACGGTGAAGCTTTGGCTACTTTGGTGGTCAACCGTCTGCGTGGCGCATTGAAAGTTGCTGCCGTGAAGGCTCCTGGCTTCGGTGACCGTAGAAAAGAGATGCTGGAAGACATCGCCATCCTGACAGGTGGCACCGTCATCAGCGAAGAGAAGGGCTATAAGCTTGAAGATGCCAATCTGCAAATGCTCGGTCAGGCCGACAAGGTGAGCATCAACAAGGACAATACTACCATCGTGAATGGCCACGGTGCCAAGGATGCTATCAATGCCCGTACCGCGCAGATTAAGGCTCAAATCAAGACCACCACAAGCGACTACGACCGTGAGAAGCTGCAAGAGCGTCTGGCCAAATTGGCCGGTGGTGTGGCAGTCATCTACGTGGGTGCTGCTTCCGAGGTCGAGATGAAGGAAAAGAAAGACCGCGTGGAGGATGCTTTGAATGCCACCCGCGCTGCCATCGAAGAGGGTATCATCCCTGGCGGTGGTGTCGGTTTCATCCGTGCCATCAAGGCCATCGAGAAGATGAAGGGCGAGAACGAGGACGAGACCACAGGTATCGCCATCATCAAGCGTGCCTTGGAAGAGCCGCTGCGTCAGATTGTTGAGAATGCTGGCCTCGAAGGCTCCGTCGTCGTCAACAAGGTCATGGAAGGCAAGAACGACTTCGGTTTCAACGCCCACACCGAGAAGTATGAGAACCTGCTCTCAACAGGTGTCATCGACCCTGTCAAGGTGTCGAGAGTTGCCTTGGAGAACGCTGCTTCCATCGCCGGCATGTTGCTGACCACCGAATGCGTCATCAGCAACCACAAGGAGCCTACGCCTCCTACACCTCCGATGCCCATGGGCGGCGGAATGGACGGCATGATGTAATCCGAACACAGAATTAGTTTTGAACACGGATTACACGGATAAACACGGAATAAATCCGTTAAATCCGAGAAATCCGTGTTCTATATAATAATGGAAACGAGCAAAAGGCTGACTGCGAAAACGCGGTTGGCCTTTTTTCGTAGATTTCGTCGTAAACTCTATATCAAATAATCCAGATAGTTTTCTGGTGTGACGATGACGGTCTCTTTGATGGGATAAGCTTCCAAGAAGCTTTTGGGAAATTGTGCTTTTTTTGCAGGATTCCATTTCATTTCGAATGCAGTCATTTGACCGTCGGACTCCTCTATCAAATCAATTTCTTGTTGCTGATTGGTGCGCCAGAAGTAAGAGTTGCAGAAATGTCCCCTGTTCTGGTTGCGTTTCATGCGCTCGACGATGAAAAAGTTTTCCCACAAAGCTCCCATATCGTTTCTTAGATTTACGGGCGCAAACTGTTGAATGACAGCGTTTCGAACCCCTGTGTCGTAAAAGTAAATCTTCTTGCTCTTTTTGAGTTCTGTTCTCAAATTGCGGTTGAGTCCACCCAAACGGAACACCACATAACACTTTTCAAGCAAATCAATGTATTTGTCGATGGTTTTGTTGTCGATTTGAAGCATGTTCGACAATTCGTTGGTCGAGACCTCACTTCCGATCTGAAAGGCAAGAGCCTGCACTAGCTTTTCTATCAATTCGGGTTTTCGAATGTCGCCCAATGAGAAAATATCCTTATACAAATAGCTTTGTGTCAGCTCTGTAAGATACTTTCTGGCTTGTTCAGGGTGGGTAATGATGTCGGGATAACTGCCATAAATCAATCGGTTTTCCAAGGTTTTTCTTTCTTCTAACAAACCATAGGTCTGTATTATTTCTGCACTCGAAATAGGGAAAAGGTGATACTCCAGTTTTCGTCCTGTTAACGGTTCGTTCAGCCGGTTGTGCAACTCAAATGCCGAGGAACCTGTAGCAATTACTTGTACATCCTTGAAATTATCTACAATGAGTTTCAAGGTCAGACCGATATTGGACACTTTTTGTGCTTCATCGATGATAATCAGCTTGTTGTCTCCGATCAGCAGTTTGAGTTTGGCTGTGTTGGCGTTCTCTAAAAGGCTACGCGCTTCCATTTCATCACAATTCAGCATCAAAATGGGTTGTTTGCTGTCTTGCGCTATCTGTTCCAACAAAGTGGTCTTACCTACCTGTCGTGCTCCTATCAGTACAATTGCTTTTCCTTTATATAATTGATTATCAATAATTTCTTTTAATGCTCTTTTTATCATCTTTTGGGTTTTAGACTTGCAAAAATACTTATTTTTTTGGATTATAGTCTAAAAAAAATGCTTATTTTTTGGATTATAGTCCAGATTTAGGCCCAAAATCCCATGGACGGCGGAATGGATGGCATGATGTAATCCAAACACAGAATTAGTTTTGAACACGGATTACACGGATAAACACGGAGATTAATCCGTTAAATCCGAGAAATCCGTGTTCTAAGTAATGGAAACGAGCAAAAGGCTAACTGCGAAAACGGTTGGCCTTTTTTCGTAGTTTGTTTCTTCTTTAAAATGTTTGTCTTTTAATTACTTACAAACTTCATTTCCCTTTTTTTGGTAAGTTAAACTGAATAAAAGTAAAGTAAAACAATATAACAATATGATTATCAATAAAATCAAATTCATTTTTGGCGCAATCTCATATTTTTTGCCAGATTGCGCCAAAAATTTATGCACTTTTCTGGCGCAATCTCAGATTTTTTGTAACTTTGCGCCAAAATTCAAGCAAAATGGAAGCAGCCATCATCGGGCGTGAAGAAGAAAAACGCCAACTCAACAACTACATCGGCAGTCCACAGTCGGAATTCGTTGCCATCTATGGCCGTCGCCGCATCGGGAAGACCTTTCTCGTCAAGGAAATGTTTGAAGGTCGGTTCACTTTCCGTATGACAGGCAAGGAAAAAGCCGATACCAAGGAACAACTTCAGAATTTCCACTATGCCCTTTCGGACTTAGGTGCGGAAATCGATTTGCCCGCTAATTGGACAGAAGCTTTCAGGTTGCTGAGCCAACATATTGAACGCCTTGGCACGGACGAGCCTAAAATCCTGTTTTTCGACGAATTGCCTTGGCTTGATTCCAAAGGCTCGCACTTTGTGGATGCCTTGGAATATTTCTGGAACAATTGGGCCTATTATCGCAACGACATCAAGCTCATCGTGTGTGGGTCGGCCACCTCGTGGATGCTGAGCCACATTATCAATGCGCGGGGTGGACTTCACAACCGCGTCACGCACCAAATCAACATGATGCCCTTCACGCTTCGCGAAACGGAGCTGTATTTCCAATCGCGAGGTTTCCTCTATGAGCGTCCTGAAATCATGGAATGTTACATGGCCATCGGTGGTGTAGCTTATTATTTGTCTCTGTTTGAGACGGATAAAAGTGTCAGCCAGAACATTGAAACCCTGTTTTTCCGCCGCAATGCCGAACTGAAAGGTGAATTTGGGAAAATCTACAAGTCGCTTTTCAAGCGGGCCGAGCAACACATCGCCATCGTGACTGCCCTTGCGAAGAAAGGTTCTGGCATGACGCGAACTGAAATCATGGAGCAACTTGACGCAACCAACAACGGCAACCTCAGCACCCAGCTCCGCGAATTGGAGGAATGTGAGTTCATCCGTAGTTTTGTGCCTTTCGGGAAGACCAAGAAAAACACGATGTATCAATTGATTGACCCTTTCACGCTGTTTCATTTCCGGTTTCTCGACGGTCGCTCAAGTTTCCCTGCTGATTACTGGCCGAAACTTCAATTGACACCTACCTATTCCAACTGGTGCGGATATGCGTTTGAAATCCTCTGCCTGAACCATATTGAACAGATTGTGAAGGCTTTGGGCATTGACGGAATGTTGACCACGCCTTGCTCATGGATCTATCGTCCTACTAAAGCCATTCTTGAATCGGAAGACGTTGACGAAGACCTGAAGCATGGTGCCCAAATCGACTTACTCATTGACCGTAGCGACAAGACCATCAGCCTTTGCGAAATGAAATACGCCCAAGGCGAGTATGAAATCACGAAGGACTATGATGCCTATGTGCAACAACGCATGAATGTGTTCCGCAAGGTGACAGGAACCAAAAAGACGTTGATGCCTACCTACATTACCCCTTTCGGCTTGACTAATAATATGTATAGCCGCCGATTACCCAGACAAGTGATTGCCGAAGCAATGTTTTAACATTTTTCCAACTATCTCGCAATAAATTCTATTTATACAAGTTATTAATACCTTATAGGATTGCAAAAATGTCAGAAACAAAAGATAAAAAACCTAAGAAACCGCGTCTCCGCTTTGTTTCACCGAAGAAGCTCAACCGCAAGTATGACTTCTTGATGTCGCACGACGAGACAGGCCGCCCGATGCTCAACTTTAGGCTCAATCTGCTTAACCTCATTTGGGTCATTCTTGGCCTCGCGCTGCTGTTGGTCATCGTCACCACTTTCATCATCGCCTTCACGCCCTTGAGAGAATACATCCCAGGCTACACCGACACCAACCTCAACCGCGAGGTCTATCAACTCAGCCTTCGCGCCGACTCGCTTAGCCGTGAGATGCAGAAGAAGGACATTTATTTCCAAAACCTGAAGAGAATCGTGGAAGGCTACGACTTTGCCTCCGACAGTGCTTTCGCTTCGGTAGACATCTATGAGCCGCTACCTGCGGGAGTTACCGATACGATAACCTTGAGGAAATCGGTGCAGGACAGCATCTTGCGCGCCGAATATGAAGCCCAAAACCAGTACAACCTCTTTGGTAAAGAATATCTCAGCACCACCAAGCTGAACTCATTGGTGAAGAACTTCTATGTGCCGCTCACTGGCAAAGTAATCAATGCTTTCAATGCCGATAAGGGCCATTTCGGCGTGGACATCTCTACCGAGGGCGATAAGATTATCAACGCCACTTTGGAAGGCACCGTGGTCTTCTCTTCTTGGAGCATCAACAACGGCTATTGCATCGGCATCCAGCACGAGGATAGCTATTTCTCTGTCTATAAGCACAATGCAACGTTGCTAAAGAAGGAAGGCGAGTACGTCAAGGCAGGGGAGGCCATCGCCATTTTGGGCAAGTCGGGCGAAACTGAAGCCTTTGAGCACCTTCATTTCGAGCTGTGGCACAATGGCATCGCACTCAATCCCGCTGAATATATGACCATTAATACTTCTCCCGAAAACTAAAAATCACTATTTTTGCAAACTTTTTCATTTAATCCTTATCCAACATGACTATATTAATAAAGGTATTGCAGTTTTTCCTTTCCCTCTCCATCCTGATTTTCGTCCATGAGTTGGGCCATTTCCTTGCCGCCAAGGCCTTCAAGACCCGCGTCGAGAAGTTCTACCTTTTCTTCGATTGGGGTTTCTCGATTTTTCGTTGCAAGAAGGTGAACGGCCAGTGGCGTTTCAAGTTCTTCTCGAAGAACGTTCCCGAGAAATACACCGTTACGGAATATAGGGATGCAGCCGGAAAAAAGCAGAAAAACTATGACCCCATCGATTTGAGCACTTTGCCCGAGGACGACTGGCGCAGAAGCGACAGCACGGAATATGGCATCGGCTGGTTCCCATTGGGCGGCTACAACAAAATCGCAGGCATGATTGATGAGTCGATGGACAAGTCGCAGATGCAGCAACCCCCGCAACCTTGGGAATTCCGTTCCAAGCCGGCTTGGCAGCGTTTTATCATCATGGTGGCGGGTGTGTTCATGAATGTGGTGCTGGCTGTTGCCATTTATATCGGTCTTCTCGCCAAGGAAGGCGAACAGTATCTGCCTACCGCCGAGGTCAATAAATACGGTATTTCGGTGGATAGTTTAGGCTATGAGCTTGGTCTTCGCGACGGTGACAAGATTTTGGCCGTTGACGGGGAATATGTGGAGAACTTCCAGCAGATTCCCATGCAGATTATCCTCGATAAGGCTAAGACCATCGAAGTGGAACGCAACGGCAAGGATACCGTCATCAATCTTCCTGAAGATGCCGTGACCAAGTTGCTCAGTTCGCAGGATGCCAGCTTCATTTCATTCCGCGTGCCTTTCATGGTTGCCGATGTCATCGATAACAGTGCGGCCCAGGAAGGCGGTTTGGAGGTCGGCGACATCATCATTGGCATTAATGATGTTGAAACGCCTTATTACCAAGACTTTGTAAAGAACATCAAGCAGTATAAGAACCAAGACATCACGATTAAAGTGGTTCGCGATTTCGACACCCTTGCCTTGGCCATGCATCTGCCAGAGGAAGGGGTGATTGGTGCTTATCTTGCTCCCATCTCCACCTGTTTTGAGTTTGAGACCAAGGAATACACCTTCGTCCAAGCTATTCCGGCAGGTTTCTCCAAGACTTTCACCGAGTTGAACGATTATTGGAAGCAAGTCAAGCTCATCTTCAACCCGAAGACCAAGGCTTACGAGAGTGTGGGCGGTTTCATCTCCATCGGCAAGATTTTCCCCGACACTTGGAACTGGAGCCTCTTCTGGCGTATGACGGCTTTCCTTTCCATTGCCCTTGCCGTGATGAACATCCTGCCCATTCCGGCATTGGACGGCGGTCACATCCTCTTCCTGCTCTTTGAAATCATCACGCGCCGCAAGCCCTCCGACAAGTTCATGGAAGTGGCCGAGACCGTGGGATTAATCATCGTGTTGGGATTGGTCATCTTGGCCAATGGCAATGATATTATTAGACTATTCAGGTAAAATTTAATTAGTTGATTGAATATTAGCGAGTTGTATGGTTTTTGGAAAAATTAATTTGTGGAGGTAAATACTATTTTCGTATTTTAGCGGTTTCAATTCTGGCAAAAATGTTGAATTTGAAGAAAAGAATCATCCATATCGTCCTGTTATTGGTGATGTTGCTGTCGGCGACGGTAGCAGTCAAGGCACAACAGGTGCCCATCTTTACCAACTATACCAATTCGTATGCCTACGCCAATGCCGGTTTTGCCGGATTGAGCGAAGGCATTAATTTGTTGGGACTGTATCGTCAGCAATGGGCGGGCTTCGTCGACAACGACGGCAACGAAATCGCACCTCAAACATTCCTCCTGACAGGCGATATGCCCTTCCGCAAGTTGCACGGTGGCCTTGAGTTTTCTATCATGCAGGACAAGTTGGGCTTCGAGAACAACGTCAATGTGGGCATAGGTTATTCCTACCATCTTGATTTGGGCGGCTCTGTTTTGGGCATTGGCGTGGCAGGCACCTTGCTGAATCGTTCGCTTGATTTCACGAAGTTGAAGCCCAACAGTGAATTGGATCCGCTCTTGCAGGGCTTGGGCGAAGAAAGCGCTATGATGTTCGATTTCAACGTGGGTTTGTTTTGGCAAGTCCCCGAATCATTTTATATAGGTGTCTCCGTCGTCAATGTGCTGGAAAGCATGAGTCAGGCACTGAATGACAATGCGGAGAGCAGTGCAAGTTTCACCACGGACAGAACGTTTTATCTGTTGGCAGGCTATCCTTTCCAGTTCGAGGATATGCCTTCCTTCACTTTTGTTCCTTCGGTGAGTGTCATGAGCGACTTGGCCTCCACGCAGCTCAATGCCAGTGCAAAAGTGGTGTTTAGGAATGCGTTTTCGGTGGGTGTCAATTACCGTCCGCAGGAATCCGTGGGTTTGATGGCGGGCGTGATGATAAAGGATTTCACCATCGTCTACTCATACGATATTAATACGATGGGTTTGGGCGTGGTGCCGGGTTCCCACGAGATAGGTCTGAGTTATTGCTTCAAGCTTGACCTCGACCGAAACCCGAGAGATTACAGAAGTGTGAGGTATTTGTAGTGTTTTAAAGGGAAATGAAGACGATTTAAATGCGATAGGATTAGGATTTAAACTCAAAAAAAGTAAAAAAGTTCAAAAAAATCAGAGACCCAAACATAATATTTTCTAATTTTGGCGGTTTTTAAGAGTAAGCTGTCATTGGAAAGTGTCAGTTCAATTGAAAGAAAAAAAGTAAAAAATAGTAATTATATCATTGTTACGAAGATGAAAAGACTACTGTTCATGTTTTCTGTCGCGTTGCTGTTCACGGCTTGCGGCAATTCAAATCAAGGCGAATTGGTTGGGGTGAGAAAGTCCAATAAGACCTTTAATCAGCCTGACCCTTACGGAATGGTGTTCGTTCCACAAGGGAGTTTTACCATGGGTGTTGGTGGTGAGGACATTACCGGATCCTATCTCACCGAACCTAAGACGGTTTCAGTGTCGTCATTCTTTATGGATGAGACTGAAATCACCAACAACGAGTATCGCCAATTCGTGTATTGGGTCAGAGACTCCATCGCAAGAAGAATACTTGCTGACCAGTTCCCAGACAGGTATGCCATCACCGAGAGCAAAACAGGTGAGGTGTACGACCCACCGAGGTTGAACTGGAAGGAAAAATTAGATTGGAACAGCAAGGAACAAGATGTGCGTGAGGCTCTTGAGCCCATGTATCTTCCTGAGCATGAAAGATATTTCCGCCGCAAGGAAATCGACACAAGAAAGCTGTATTATTCCTATTATTGGTTTGATATGGTAGCTGCCGCAAAGAAAGACTTTGCCGACGACAAGCTTGTGGATAACGACCACTCTATCGGCGAGGCTGACGCTGGCATTAATGCTGACCGTAAAGGTGCATGGTCGAACCGTAAGCAGGGCTACAGCGACCGTTCGGTCTATGCCCGCGCCGAGGTCATTAATGTGTATCCCGACACCTTGTGCTGGATTCATGACTACAGTTATTCGTTCAACGACCCGATGACGGAAAAGTACTTCTGGCATCCGGCCTACGACAACTATCCTGTGGTGGGTGTCACTTGGCAGCAGGCTCGTGCTTTCTGCGTGTGGCGTACCGAATTGCTTAATGCGTATCTCCGCACAAGAAAAGATGCTGATGCTTCCGAGTTCCGTCTGCCTACCGAGACCGAATGGGAATGGGCTGCACGTGGCGGCAAGATGTTGAATCCTTATCCGTGGGGCGGTCCTAACGCCAGCAACGCCAAAGGTTGCTTCATGGCTAACTTCAAGCCGAGAAGAGGCAACTACCTTGCTGACGGCGGTCTGCGCACCCTCGTGGTGGGCTGCTATCCTCCCAATGGCTGGGGCCTTTACGACATGGCTGGCAATGTAGCCGAATGGACCAACACAGCCTACGATCCCAATGCCTACAACTTCAGCTGGGACATGAACCCCAACTACACCTACAATGCCAAAGCCGATGACCCGCCGGTCATGAAGCGTAAGGTCGTCCGTGGTGGTTCGTGGAAGGATGTCTCCTATTATCTGCAAGTCTCCACCCGCGACTATCAGTATCAGGATTCAGCCAACTGCTACACTGGCTTCCGTTGCATCCAGCCTTACTTAGGCCGCAACAAGGGCGACAACCCGAGAATGTCGAGGGTGTACAGATAAAAACAAAGAAATCAACAAAACAAATTAAAAAATAACAGAATTACAATCTTTTAAATTACAATTGTCATGGCAAAAAAAGAACTTAGCAAATTCCAACAGTTCCTCGTTTCGAGAAAGTTTAAAACCTTTATGGGATACCTCTATGGTTGGGGCGCATCCGTGGTTATGATCGGTGCTTACTTTAAACTGACCCACATCCCTGGTGCTGACTTCATGCTGGCTCTCGGTTTGGGTATCGAAGCATTAATCTTCTTCATGTCGGCTTTCGAGCCTCAGCATATCGATTATGCATGGGATAATGTCTTCGTTGAACTTGAAGAGGATTGGGATGGAAAGTCACGTACTCAATTTGCTACTACCGGTGCTACTGGCAAAGCTGCTCCTGCCGATATGGAAGAAGCCATGTTGAGCAAGATGTTTGAAAAGATGAATGTCAGTGAAGATACCTTCAAGAAACTCGGCAGAGGTATTGACAAATTGGCTGAAAACGCTGGTCAGATGGCCGACATCTCGAATGCCATGGCTGCTACCACCAATTATGCCAACGCTATGGACCGCGCCACGAAATCCATTGCCGATTTCTCAAACGCCTATGTCCAGACCAACCAGAAGCTGTCCGATTCTTTGGGCAAGCTCGACTTCAGCGCTCTCGATGCCAACACCATCAAGAAGGTGGCCAACAGCATGACGTCGCTCAACTCCATCTATGAGCTCCAGCTCCAAGGTGCCGAGCAGACTTCAGCCGCCAGCAAGAAGTTGACCGAAACTATGAACAAGTACATGGATAACCTCAACGCTTCATCACAGAATGCCGGTCAACTCAACCAACAGTTGACGCAGTTGTCACAGCGCTTGACCGCTTTGAACAATGTCTATGGTGGAATGTTGTCAGCAATGAACATCAAGGCATAATTCTACTCGAACCTGATTGTCTAATATAAAAAAGGAGTAAAATTATGTCAGGCGCAAAAGAAACCCCAAGA
>Ga0310696_10002950_pt1 | contig 21844 bp, 23 predicted proteins | sample AusTroGonzalo_MG_4_FD_203885 | JGI IMG/M metagenome (GOLD analysis project Ga0310696, IMG submission 203885) | Bovine rumen microbial communities from tropical cattle in Woodstock, Queensland, Australia - Gonzalo_02 (v2) (version 2) | ecosystem: Host-associated > Mammals > Digestive system >...
CGTCAGAGTTTGACCCTCGTAAATATTTGAAACCGGCAATTGAAGAAATGCAAAAGGTTTGCGAAGCTCGATATATTGCTTTCGGTGCTGCCGGTCATGCCGATCAAATCAAGGCAATTAAATTATCCGATATGGCTAAACGTTATGCTGCCGGAGAAATTTAATAACGGTAATATAAACTAAAAGAGCCGGATTTATTCCGGCTCTTTTTTGTTTTAATGTATGTATTTATTTTGCTTCAATAAATTTATCAAGTCCGTCAATGGCTTCATCAATCAGACGACTTTTATCCGTTGTCTGTAAATAATGAATAATTGTTTTTCGTGCCAATTTAACGGAATTATTACTGGCAAAAGTATTAATTTCCTCAATTGCTTTTGTGTTAGCTGCCGAGATACGACGATTGGCCTCTTTTTCTTTATTGTTTAATTCGGTTTTGAGTTTGGCAAGTTCCTTATTTTTGATGTTTTGTATGTTCTTGCGCGAATCATCAACTATTTTTTGAGCTTCTTTTTCGGCGTTTATAAAGCGACGCTGATAATCTGCCAACAGGTTTTGGGCATCATCACGTAATTTAGATGCTTCATCTATATCCGAGATAACACGGTTAATGCGATTTTGCATCGATTGAATGATATATTGTCCCAGTGGCTTTAATAATACGCATACGCTCAGGATAAAGGCAACGCCAATCCAAAATTCAACCTCGGTATAAAAAGGAACTTCCAGAGCCGTGGTCGATGTGGCTTTACTTGCAGAACTCAGTGCTTCAGAAACATTTTCAGCTGCATTAATGATGACGTTTTGGGTGGCATCAATCAACACATCACCGGCAGATTGTTCGGCAATTGCGTCAGAAACTTCTTGTGCAGTAACATCAACCATTTGTTTTATCCCTTTGTGCAATTGTCGAAATATCCTGCTTTGTTATGGATGAGAAACCTAATTTCCGGACGATTTCAAAAGCCAAATCTTCGGCAATGCTTTCAATTTGTTGTAAAGTATCCTTTTTTTCTTTAGCTAAATTGAATTCATTATCAGCGATTTTCTTGTTTAATTGTGCAGATATTTTGTTTTCGGTTTCACGTAAATAACTCTTTAAATCGGCATTTTCTTTTTCTATTACCGACTCTGCATTCTTTTCGGCAAGTGCCAATGTTTCGCTATATTTATTTAAGGCTTCTTTAGCTTGATTGTTGAGTTTGTCGGCTTTTTGAACATATTCGTTAATCTTCCGCTTACGCTGTTCGATAATGTCAGCGATTTTGGGAGTTATGAAAAACGATACGGCAAACCATAACAAACAAAAGCACAGCAAAAGCCAAAATATTTGCGATGCATATGTTGATAAATCCAATTGAGGAAGCATAATGTATCCCTAACAGAAAAATTAGCTTATCATCAAAATGGCAATAACCAAAATATACAAAGCAATAGATTCAATAGAACCCATACCGATAAAGCCGAAAAGGGTAACATCTTTCTTTACCTGAGGATTACGACCTACGGTCTCGATTAAAGAAGTCCATAATTTTGTAAGACCCCAAGCTGCCGCGGACATACCGATTGCACACATACCGGCTGCAATATATGCCAATGCTTTATCTTGTAAAATTTCGTTTTCCATTTTCTGTCCTTTCTTTAGTTAATTAAAAATTAGGTTATTCTTCATCACTTATGGCCTGGCTCAAGTATACGCAGCTCAAAGTGGTATATATGTAAGCTTGCAACAAAGTTATGAATAATTCAAACATTATGATACACATATCCGCAACTAATGGAATAAATCCGAATAATCCCATAGCGATGATAAATGTACCCAAAACTTTCAACATGATATGTCCGATAGACATATTTACGGCCAAACGAATGGTCAGGCTGAACGGTTTAGCTAATAAAGATAGTGTTTCTATCGGAACGATTAACGGAGCCATAATCCATGGCAATCCTTCCGGAAAAAAGGTGCGAAAATATCCCCAACCGCGTCGTTTCAGGCCAAAGAAGATATTTAAAAACAAACATAGTACCGAAAGAGCTCCGACCGCTGCAATATGCGAGGTGAATGTGAAACTGTACGGGAATAATCCCAAAATATTACCGCAGGATATAAATGTAAAAATTGTAAAAATAAGCGAAAAATATTTTACACCGTCACGCCCGAGAGTTTCTCCCATAATATCTTGAACAAAATCGTAAACCGCTTCGGCGAAAGCCTGTTTTTTGTTCGGGATGATATTCCTTTTACTCAGGGCATATGAAAAACTTAATATGATGAAGGCAAGAGTAATAATCATGCACAGAGAGGAATTTGTGAAAGACAAATCCAAATTACCGTAATTAAACGGAATGATTCTCTTTATTTCAAATTGTTCCAAAGGATTTTCCATAGTAACTCCCAGTTTATATATCCTTATCAACTTCAACGGCAGCTTTATAAGTGTTAAGCACTCCGGCGGCACATCCTAAAACAGCCATTATCAACATAATAATCGGCTTGGTGCCGCAAAAAATATCCGCAAAATACCCCAGTATCAAAGCAATGATAACCGGAGAAATAAATTCGGCGGCATAACGAAAAGCCTGTTGTAACAAAAGATTTGTCTGCGATTTTGAATTTTTGTGATGTTTTTTATTTTTTAATTTATTAATTCTTGCATCCAAATCTTTTATATCTTGCGGTAACTTATTCGTCATTTTTACTCAAATACCCCAAACGCTCAAGGCGGCTGTTCAAATATTTGGCAATCTGACGATAACTGGTGGTACCGTAAATGATTTCATTACCGTCTTTTCCCGTTATGTAGAAAGCAGGAGTGCCTTGAACTTTCAGTCTGTCGATGGCTTCCTGACGGTCGGCAACAATTTCCTGCGCCAGTTTTTTATCTTTAACGCAGGTTTGTGCTTCTTCATAACTTAAGCCGTGTTCGGCGGCATAACGGAAAAGGTGTTCTTCATCGGTATCTAACCACCATGAACGCTGAGCCGAGAACATTGCTTCTATAAACGGCAAATAATTTTCATAAACCAGACATTTTGATAACATAGCGGCTTTCATTGAGTTTTTATCCAACGGAAAGTTAACGAAGACAACGCGTAACAGTCCTTTATTTACATATTCTTTTACCAAGTCCGGAAAGATATCGAGATGAAAGTCGGCACAATGAGGACATCCTAGAGACGAATATTCAAACATTGTCAGCGGAGCATCTTCGGAGCCATAGGCATATTTTTGCGATGTATTAATAACTATATCTTTGGGTAAAACGGTGGCAATCCCGTTTTGCTCGGCAGCTTCGGCAACTTGTTTATGTAATACGAGCTGTCCGTTTTCATAAACAAAACCCTTGTAATTAAAATAGAGAGTGGCTGAAAAAAAGAAAACAACTATCCATGACAGAATATTACTTATTTTTCTTATAAAATTATCCAAAACTTTACTCCTGACCGCTTTTACGAGAGAAAATTGCACGTCCTATATTCTCTAGTGATTGTCGCAATTCATCGTTATTAATATCCTTAGTTAATTCCGTAATATATGATTCTTCGCTAACAGATACAACATTTTTTTTCACTTTATCAATGTTTTTTTTGTTGGCTAAAAAGTCATCGACATTGCCGCTTTGGCATATTTTAATACTGCTTAATGCCGGATATCCGAAAAACGTATTAATCCTTTCAATAATAAATTTTTGCTTTTGCTGGATTTCCATGGCAAAAGCTCCGGAAAGAACATTGATATTAAGACAGCCGTCGGTGCGTTCGTCTTTTTTGAAATGAAAGCTTTGCGGAAGACAATAATCCGATAGTTCTTTTCCGACAATTTCCGGCCATGATTTCAGTAATTCCAAAAAAACAATACCGTTGTTGCCGAGCAGTTGTCGTAATATAGGAGCCGTAACTTTAGCCACATTGGTCAAGTCGGATAGTTGCGGTTCGGAGTTTATTTTTAGTTTATTCTTCATCTGATAGCTCTTCAATTTTATGGATTCGCGATAACGGGTGTTTCTGGTTAACCGTATTTATTAATTTCTGACTTGTTATGTGTGTATATATTTCCGTAGTGGTAATATTTTCATGCCCGAGCATTTTTTGTACCGAACGAAGTCCGGCATCATTGTTAATCAAATGAGTGGCAAAAGAGTGTCTCAAAACATGAGGAGAAATACGAGACGGGTATATACCGCATTCGGCGGCAAGCTTTTTTAAATCTTTGTAGAATGCATCACGTGTTAAGTGTCCGTCGGTGGCTTGCAGTGACGGAAAAAGCCATGGCGAAGTCGAATTTTTTTTGATAAATTCTTCACGCAAAATTTTGTAGTTTTCCAAAGTATCCACGGCTCTTTCTGCCAGAGGCACCACGCGTTCTTTACTCCCTTTTCCCATGATGGTTACGAGATTTTTTCGGTAATTTATTGCGCTTTCCGGCAGAGCCACTAATTCCGAAACTCGCATACCGGAAGCATACATCAACTCAATCATTACAGCGATGCGGTTGATACGGTAATCATCACTTTTTGCCGCCGTTTTAATAAGGCTTTCGATTTCCTCGGCGGTTAAAAATTTAGGTAAGGGTTTTTCTTGTTTTGGGGTTAAGATGTTTTGTGCCGGATTATCCGTGATTATCTTTTCGGAGTAAAGAAACTTGCAAAATTCTTTAATTGCCGAAAGCTTACGTGCAATCGATTTAGGTGCAAAACCTCTTAAAGATAAGTCTTGCAGATATTGTTCGATGAGCTCTTTACTCAGATTATCACGACTGAAAGATAGGAATTGTCGCAAATCTCTTTCGTAGGCATAAACAGAATTTTGCGCCGCTCCTTTTTCGGCTGACATCATTTGCAAAAAATCTTCTATTTGCGCCCCGTACATTTTATTTTTCAATGTTTACTTTAACCTGTTGACTGACGTGCTCGACCGGAACTTTGATGTCTTGGACGACTATCGCCCCCATTCCTATTACCAATGCCAATAAAACGGCGTATACGATAACCTTTACATTATTCTGTCGACCATAAGAGTTTCTCATAATATTTTTCCTTATAAACTGTTAAAATATGTTGATTATATATTAACAAGGTTATATCGTAAGGTCAATAGTTAAGAATAACAGTGAAATTAAAATGCCTAGGATAGATAAAATAATATTGCTGGTGGGCTTGATGGGAAGCGGAAAAACCAGTGTCGGGAAGAGATTGGCTCGTAAGTTGTCTCTTCCGTTTGTAGATGGCGATGCCGAAATTGAAAAAGCGGCAGGACTGTCTTTGGTTGATGTATTTAAGTGTTTTGGCGAAAAAGAATATCGCGCCGGTGAAGAAAGAGTTATGAAGCGTTTGTTACAGGGAACTCCTTGTGTTTTGGCGTCCGGCGGAGGCTCTTTTGTGGCGGAGCAGACTAGAGAATTGGCAAAAAACAATGCTCTGACCATATGGCTTAAAGCCGATATAGATACTTTATATCATCGTACCGCCGGAAGAACGCGTCGCCCTTTTTTGTTGGGAGATAACAATACGGTAAAGGAAAAGTTGCAGGAATATATCTCGGAAGAATATCCGTACTATTCCGAGGCCGATATTGTGGTGGAAACCAAAGATGAAAAAGTTGAAAATACGGTGCGACATGTGGTATCGGCGATTAATCGTTATTATGGGATAAAGCCACCGCATCGTTCGTTTAAACGTTATAAAAGAAAAAACAAAGGAAGTAAAAATGCGGCAGAACAGCAGAACAGCCGGACAAATGCGCCCGCTTGAAATAATTAAAGATGTCAATTTATATGCGGAAGGCTCGTGCCTTATAAAATTAGGCAATACTCATGTTATGTGTACGGCCAGTGTTGATGAAAAAGTTCCGGCTTGGTTACAGGGGCAGAACCGCGGTTGGATTACGGCCGAATATTCGTTATTGCCGCGTGCCACACATACCAGAGTGGCTCGAGAGAGCAAAGGAGTCGGTGGACGTACTCATGAAATACAAAGACTGATAGGACGTTCGCTTCGCGCTGCCGTAGATTTAACCCAAATGCCGGATATCTGTATTCAAATAGATTGCGATGTTTTACAGGCGGACGGAGGAACTCGAACCGCTTCAATATCAGGCGGATTTGTTGCCCTCTATCTGGCTTTGAATAAACTGGTTAAAGAAGGTCGTTTATTGCGAAATCCGGTTAGAGAATACATAGCGGCGGTTTCTTGCGGAATATGTAACGGCGAGCCGGTGCTTGATTTGGACTATGCGGAAGATTCTCATGCGGATGCCGACACAAATTTTGTGCTGACGGAAAGCGGTAAAATAGTGGAAATTCAAGCTACGGCGGAAGGTTCTGTTTTTAATGAAAATGAATTTAACGATTTATTCCGTCTGGCTAAAGAAGGTATTCATAAAATAATACTTGAGCAAAAAAAAGTTTTGGGAGAATAAAATGAAACTTAGCAAAATATTGTTTGCCAGTCATAACGCCGGTAAAATAGCCGAAATCAGAAATATGTTGGAGCCGTTGGGAGTGGAAGTAGTTTCTGCGGAAGATATCAATTTTCCCGATGTGGAAGAGACCGGTGAAACATTCGCCGAGAACTCTTTGCTTAAATCACAGACAATTGCCAAAGCCTTAAATACTCCTTGTCTGGCAGACGATTCGGGACTTTGCGTCGATGCCTTGAATGGGGCACCGGGTGTTTATTCTGCCCGTTATGCTCCCAATCGTGACTTTGATAAAGGAATAGATAAGTTATTGGCCGAAATGGCGGATAGTGAAGATAAAAGCAGAAAGGCGCATTTTTCATGCGTGGTTTCTTTGGCTTATCCTGACGGAAAATACGAGCTTTTCGAGGGACGTGTAAATGGTAAAATCGCCTATGAAAAAATGCCGGGAGAGTACGGTTTCGGGTATGATCCGGTCTTTATTCCCGACGGTTATGACTGCAGTTTTGCTCAAATGAGTAAAGCTGAAAAAAATAGAATATCCCACCGCGGAAGAGCTATGCAAAAGTTTAAAGAATATGTGATGAGCCTTTGAGGAATAAAAATGAATATATACAATATAAGCGCCCGAGAATCTTTTGTTGATGTTTTAGCTAATCATTTTTTGCGCTTATATCAGGATAAACCCGAAGAGCTATCCAATATTTTGTTCTTGCTTCCTAATCGCCGCGCCTGTCAAAGTTTGGCAGAGGCTTTTGTGAGAATACGGGGAATGCAACCGACGATACTGCCGAGAATTGAACCGATTTCGGATACGCAGGAAGAAGAGGTTTTTCTGTGCGGTAATTCGGAAATTTTACAGAAAATTGCGCCCGGCATTGACAATACCGAACGAACTTTGATTTTTACAAAACTTATTTTGCAGAAAAACAACTCCGATTTGAATGATATATCATTGGCTCAGGCTTATGCTTTAGCTAAAAATCTTGCCGATTTGATTGACACGGCACAAAACGAAGAACTTAATTTTTCGCGACTTAAGAATATTGTTCCCGAAGAGTATTCGGAACATTGGCAACAGACGTTGAAATTATTGGAGATAATTACTTCGTATTGGCCGCAGATTCTTAAAGATAACGGTTTGAGCGACCCGGTGGAAAGAAAAAAACAACTGCTGAAAGCCGAACTTGAATATTGGCAAACAAAAAATCAGCCTCAAAAGATAGTAATAGCCGGAAGCACGGCTGCCTTTCCTTATTTAAAAGAAGCCGTGAAAACGGTTGCGGGATTAAAAGGCGGGGAAGTATATTTATACGGTTTGGATAAATATTGTAACGATGAAACATGGCAAAGCATTGATGAAAATCATCCGCAATATGAACTTAAAGCATTGCTGGATTGTTTGCAGATAAAACGTGATGACGTTGAAAACATCGGTAGTAACAATATAAGTTTGCGTGAAAAGTTAGTCAGCGAGATTATGCGTCCGGCTTTGGTTTCCGGCGGATGGCGTAATTTATCGGAAAAAGAATTTCCGGCGGAAACTTTTGAAAATATTCATCTGATAAATTGCGATGACGTACGTCAGGAAGCAAAAGCAATAGCCCTGATTATGCGCGAAACAATAGAAATACCGGAGAAGAATATTGCCTTGGTTACTTCAGATCGTAATTTATCACGCCGTGTAGTCTCCGAGCTGAAAAAATGGAATATCAACGCCGATGATTCGGCCGGACAACCATTGAGTCTGACACACATCGGAATTTATTTCCGCCTGATAGGAGAGGCGATTACGCAAAATAATATTTCGGCCAAAATTACGTTAATGAAATATCCGTTTGTTGCTTGCGGTATGAACTCGGGAGAATTTAAGCAAAAAGTATATCGTATTGAAGAAAGCCTGCGTAAAGAAGAATACCTGAGTGCCGAGCAAAATTGTTTATTGGATAGTTTTACGCAAAGAATACGCCCGCTGGAAGAGCTTTATGCAAATCCTACCGTGAAGCTAAAAGAAATGTTGATTGCTCATTTAAAAGTTGCCGAAAGTTTGGCTGATACCGATGTCAAAAGTGGTGATAAGATTATTTGGAAAAAAGATGATGGCCATGCGGCGGCAGAATTTTTTGCCGATTTTATCAATAAGAGCGAAAAGTTGGGAGAAATTAATACCAATGATTATCTGCCTTTTTTGACTACTCTACTGTCGGAGCAAAATGTACGTACTCGTTACGGATTTCATCCGCGTATAAAAATTTTGGGACCGATTGAAGCCCGTCTGACAAATTACGACAGAGTTATTATCGGGGAAGCCAATGAAGGTGTTTGGCCTAAACTTCCGCAAGCCGATATGTGGATGTCTCGTTCGATGAAAGATTCGTTTGGTATGTCTCAAGCCGAAAAAGATATAGGAATTGCCGCCGCCGATTTTGCGCATTTATTAAATATGCCGGAGGTTTATATTACGCGAGCGCAAAAAGCGGATGGAGCTCCAACGGATAAATCACGCTGGTGGTTGCGTTTTGAAACGGTATTGGATGCCGTTTATGCTCATAGTGATGACAGCAAAAAACAATATGCTTTCATATATCAACAGCCATATTCCGGTTGGGCAAAAAATATGGAACGATGTGCAAAATATGAATTTATTAAAGCTCCGAGACCATGTCCTAAAGTAAAATATCGTCCGCGTCGGTTATCGGCGAGTCAGGTCGAAATATTAATGCGCGATCCTTACTCGATTTATGCCAAGAAGATTTTAAGATTGCAACCGCTTAAGCCATTGGACAGTCCTAAAGAAGCGCTGGATTTCGGTAAAATCATTCATAGTATGTTGGAAGAATTTAACACTTTATACAACGGTGATGATTATCCGGAATATGCGGCAAAGCAATTACTGAATATCGGATTGCGTAAATTTGATGAAGCCGGTATAGACGATGAAGTAAAAACATTTTGGCGCCAACGATTACAAGCCATTGCGGATAAAGTGGTGAGTTTGGAAAAAGAAAATCGTACTGATATCAAAAAAGTGTATTGCGAAACCGAAGGAAAGATGGAATTTAACGGCAGAGCCGGTGCTTTCCTGATAACGGCAACGGCCGACCGTATTGATGAATTGAAAGACGGAAGTTTAAGGATTATTGATTATAAAACCGGTAAGGCTCGCAGTAAAAAAGAAATAGAAAAAGTTACGGCGCCGCAATTACCGATTGAAGGAATGATAGCACAAGAAGCCGGCTTTGAAAATGTTCCGGTTAGCAAGGTATCCGGTATGCAGTATTGGTCATTTAAGGGAAAATCCGAAAAGACGGATTTTGAACAAAGTCAAAACTCAATAATTAAAATCAAACAGGTATTACAAGATTTAATTGATGCATTTGACGATGAAAACCGACCTTATCTGGCAAAACCGATACTCGGCGGTAGCGGGCAATATGGTGATTATGATCACTTATCACGTCTTTTGGAATGGTCGGTAAAAGATGACAGTGAGAATAACGGAGGCAGTAATGACTGATAGATTTTCTGCAGATTATGAAATTATCCGTAAGAATTACAAAGACAGTGCATCACTGCATCAACGTGAAGCATCAAATCCGCAAATTTCGGTTTGGGTAGAAGCTTCCGCCGGTACCGGAAAAACCAAAGTACTTTCCGACAGGGTTTTGCGATTGTTGTTGGATGGCGCCGACCCGATGCGGATTTTATGCTTAACTTATACCAAAGCCGCGGCAGTTGAGATGAAAAGTCGCATATCCGAGCGATTGAGTAAATGGTCGGTGCAGAGTGATGAAGAACTTACTCAAAGCATAACAGCTCTTTTGGGTATAAGCGAAAATGACAGCCGTTTGAAACAATATAAAGATACTGCCCGTACTCTTTTTGCTATATTGTTGGATACTCCGGGCGGCGTAAAAATTAAGACCATCCACAGTTTTTGTGAAGATGTCTTAAAAAGATTTCCTTTGGAAGCGGGAATTTCACCTTATTTTGAAATTTTAGATGACCGACAGTCGGCGGAAGCTCTGCAACAAATTCAGAATGAAATTTTACGTGAAAGTAATTCCGCGGAATCTCCGGTAGCCGTTGCGGTGTCTTATTTGGTTGCCAATTTGAGCGAAACTTCTTTTTCGAAAATGATGAAACATATTACGGAAAGTCGTATCAAAATTGCGGACAGTTTGACTAAGTACGGGAGTTTGGAAAATTTATTACATGAATTACGAAAACAAACAAAGGTAAAGGAAGGCGAAACGGAAGAAAGTTTGTGTGCGGATTTCATGAAGCAAATAAATAAGGAAGAAATGCAAGCAAACATTATCGCACTCAAAAACAGCGGTAAGAGAAATGACGAAAAAGCCTTGATTATGGAAGAAGTTTATAATTCAGGTTGTAATCCGGAATATTACGATAAATATTTAAAATGCTTCTTAAAAGATAACGACGAGATATATGCCGATGCATATTTGGTATCCGGCAAGGCTCTGGAAAAAGACAGTCAGGTTCTGAGCAGAATGAAAGAGGAAGCTTTTCGCTTTCAAGAGGTGCAAAGAAAAAGAGTTTCATTAAGATTATATAATTCCACCAAGGCCTTTTTAACCGTAGCCCAAAGCATAAATATTAAGTACGAGACCTATAAAAGGGCTAAGTCATGTTTGGATTATGAGGATTTAATAAATAAAACCCGAATGTTGCTTTCCGATAACGGACAGGCGAGTTGGGTACTGTATAAACTTGACGGAGGTATAGACCATATTTTATTGGACGAAGCACAAGATACCTCACCGCAACAATGGGATATAATTAAAGCGCTGAGTGAAGAATTTTTCTCCGGTTTGGGAACTGACAACAAGAGACGAACGGTTTTTGCGGTGGGTGATCGCAAGCAATCGATATACAGTTTTCAGGGAGCCGACCCGCAAAAGTTTGATATGATGTCAAAATATTTCAAACAACAAGCCGGTGCAAATTTTAAGAAAGTCGATATGGAATATTCTTTTCGCTCGACGCCGGCAATATTGGAATGTGTAAACACGGTATTTGCCGATAAAAGCGTTGCCGAGGGAGTAATTTCGCCCGATGCTCCGGTGGAACATATAGCCGTGCGAGCCGGAGAATACGGTAAGGTTGAAGTATGGCCGTTATATGTTGCCGAAAAAGGCGAAGAGATTAGCGATGAAGATAAATTGTTGCCGCCGATGGAGATGACCAAGAAAGTATCGGTAAGAACGCAAATGGCTCGCAAAATTGCGGAGAAAATAAAACAAATGATATCGGAGAGCCAAAATTCCGTAAATCCGCTTCATTACAGAGATTTTATGGTGTTAGTCAGACATCGTAACGCATTCGTCGAGGAATTTATAAGAGAATGCAAAAAAAATCATGTTAATATTTCCGGTGCCGACAAAATGGTATTATCCGAGCAAATTGCCGTACAGGATTTAATATCATTGGGAAAATTTTTATTGTTGCCGAACGATGATTTATCTCTGGCGGAAGTATTGAAATCACCGCTGTTTAATTTAACGGATAAAGATTTGGAAATTATATGTTGCGAACGTCAAAATGCACCTCTGTGGACAAGTTTGGGAGATAAAACACAGTATAAACAGGTATATGACAACCTTAAGGAGTTATTTAATAAGTTGGATTTTATCCGTCCTTATGAACTGTTCAATTATGTTTTGGTTAATATGCGGGGGCGTGAGAGGTTCATTCGTCGCATGGGAGTTGAAGTTGAGGACGCAATAGACGAGTTTATAAATTTAACCTTGTTTTATGAACAAAATCAGACTCCTAGTTTACAAGGTTTTATATCTTGGTTTGAAAATGATAATACAGCGATTAAACGTGAAGGTGACGATGCCGAAAATGACGCCGTAAGATTGATGACGGTTCACCATTCAAAGGGTTTACAGGCAAGAGTCGTTTTTTTACCGGACAGTGTTCAATTGCCTAAAAACAGTTGTGAACAAAAACTGTTATTTGGTAATGACGGAACGGCCTTTTATCCGCTTCGCAGTGCCGATTATAATGATTTTTGTAAACAAATAAATACGGATGCCACAACCAAAATTCAGGAAGAATATCGTCGTTTGTTGTATGTGGCTTTGACAAGAGCCGAAGAGAGATTGATTGTTTGCGGGTATGCAAATAATGAAAAAACAGATGAAGCTTCATGGCTTAAAGTCTGCGAAAGAACGTTGGGTGCCAAAGCCGGTAAAGATAACGATGAAATTATAATTGAAAGTCCGGAAATGGTGAAAGTGAAATTATCAAAGAGATATTTTGCGGTTAATTCCAATACACCGGTTGCCGATTGGGCTGATAAAACCGCACCGGAAGAATCGCCTCTGGCGAAGCCTTATACTCCGTCCAGGTTACAAGAAGATGAAGAAGAACCCGATTCTTCTTCTCCGTTGGAAGATAATACTCGTTACTATCGTCGCGGTTCGCTTATTCATAAAATCTTGCAATTTTTACCTAATGAAGATGCAGACAGAACCCGGATAATTAAGAGTTATTTGCAAAAAAATGCTCCTGATTTTTCAAAGGCGGAACAAGAACAAATTTGCAGAGAAATCACCAATCTTTTAGAAAAAGAAGAATGTCGTCAGATATTTGGGGAAGATTCGCGTGCGGAAGTTCCAATTATAGGCGAGGCGGACGGTAAAATAATTTCAGCCCAAATTGACCGATTGGTGGTAAAAAAAGACAAAGTAATAATAGTCGATTTTAAGACCAACAGGCCGGCTAAAAAAACACCGGAAGAAACTCCGGAAGCATATATAAATCAGCTTAAAACTTATGAAAAGTTACTTCGTCTGATTTATCCGTCTCATAATATTGAAAGTTATATTTTATGGACCAACGAAGCTCGTTTGATGAGAGTTTGTTAAAAAAAATGTTGTAATTATTTCGTTTATCTTTAATATTATGAAGAACATAACTATATAATTGAAACAATAAATAACAGTGGGAGAAAAAAATGACACAACCTTTAACAGACAGTCAGTTTAATGAAAAAGTACCTAACTCAAAAGGTTTGGTTTTGGTTGATTTTTGGGCCGAATGGTGCGGTCCGTGCCGTCAATTGGGACCGATTTTGGAGTCTATTGATAATGAGATGGGCAATAACGTAAAGATTTACAAAATGAATGTAGACGATTCTCCGGAAGTTGCCAGTCAGTTCGGTATCAGAAGCATTCCTACCATGTTTTTGTTTAAGGACGGAAAACAGGTGGATATGAAAGTAGGGCTTAATTCCGAAGCAACCATCAAATCGTGGATTGAGTCGTACAAATAAGAAACAATGATAGTACGAAGCTCCGGAAGCAATTTCGGAGCTTTTTATCTATTTTAATAAAAATGCTTGATTTTATAAAATAATTATGTTACAAGTCTCACGAAATTGAGCGGCTTTTATGTATGAGCTTATATAGCAACCGTAGTAAGAGCCATGTATTAATCCGCTTTGTAAAGCAAAGCACAGAGAAAATGAAAGGACAACCATTATGAGACATGGTGACGCACATAGAAAATTTAGTATGCCGAAAAGCCAAAGAAGAGCTTTGTTCTCTAACCTGACTTCTGCATTGTTGACACATGAACAAATTACAATCACGTTAACTCGTGCCAAAGAATTAAGAACTTTTGCCGATAATATGATTACCTATGCTAAAAAAGGTGATTTAAACAGTCGCCGTTTGGCCGCAGGTTTCTTGCGCAATGATGAAGTTGTTTCTAAGCTTTTCTCGACTTTGGCCGAACGCTATAAAGATCGTAACGGTGGTTATACCCGCGTATTGAAAGCCGGTTTCCGTTATGGCGACTGCGCTCCGATGGCAATCATTGAATTGGTTGACAGAGATGTCAGTGCTAAAGGTGCTAAGGATTTAGCCCGCGTTGCTGCGGAAAAAGCTGCTGCGGAAGCTGCAGAGAAGGCAGAATCTTCTGAAGAAACAAGCGAAAAAGCCTAAGTTTTATAAAAGTACAAAAAAAGTCCCTGTTTGCAAAACGGGGACTTTTTTGTTATCAGTTAAACGGAAGTAAAAAAAACTCCCCGATGAGGGGAGTTAAAAGGAGAAAAACAATATAAAAAATTTTAAGAATACACATCCATTGTTTTTTGTAAAACAGGATTCTTTGTCGGAGCGCTCATCTTTAATATTTTAGCTTTGGCAGCGTCAGATACTTGGATCTTTTCGCAAAAACCTTCGGCTATCTTTTCTGCTTTTCCGTCCTTCAAAGCTTTGCGAGCCAAATATTCGTGGTACTTGGCGGTTCTGGCATTTTCAGCCGCCATTTGTTTTTTGGAAATGACATTGCCGAGCAAATTTAACTCTTTGCCATTCTTGTCGGTAGTGAAAATTACTTGTCCGTTGTACAACGCTGATGAAAAAGGCTTCCCCTCCACCATTGCATATATGGAGGTAGCAATTCGCTGTGCGCCTTTTGCTCTTTCGGTAACAATGCGCGCTCTTGATTTATTTTCTTTACTTTCTTCAGACATAGTCTATCCCTCAATTCTTCATGTTCTTATATTGGACATAACATGTACAAAATATTTTGTCAATAGTTTTTTCACGATATAATATTTATTTGTTATAAAATCAATAATTTTATTATACAATCTGTGTAAAATAAGGTAAAAACATAAATAAACGTAGAATTTTTGAGGGAAGTATGTCTTTATTCAAATCTGTGGCAACATTTGGCGGTTTGACTTTAGTCAGTCGAATTACGGGATTTTTCCGTGATATGGTTTTGGCTAATATGTTAGGAGCCGGAGCTATGGCTGATGCCTTTGTGGTGGCTTTTAAGTTGCCTAATTTGTTTCGCAGTTTATTTGCTGAAGGGGCTTTCACCAGTGCGTTTGTACCGCTTTTTTCGCAAAAATTGGTAGGAGACGGAAAGAAAAAAGCCATATTTTTTGCCGCTCAGGCCATGTCGGTTCTGGTGGTGATTGTCGGACTGTTCGTGGTACTTTTTGAAATAGGAATGCCATATGTTGTAGATGTTCTGGCTCCTGGATTCGCCGGTGATGCGGGCAAAACGGAATTGGCGGTTGAACTTTGCCGAATTACTTTCCCTTTCTTGTTGTTGATTTCAATAGTTTCCTTTCAAGGCGGAATTTTGAATTCTTTTGAAAAGTTTGCGGCACCGGCTGCAGCGCCGATTATTCTTAATTTAACAATGATTTTTTCGGCCTTTGTGATAGTGCCGTATATGCCTACGGCGGCACACGGAATTGCTTTGGGTATTACCATTGCCGGGTTTGTCGAGGTGTTGTGGTTGTATTTTTTCTTAAGAAGAATAGACGTAAAAATTCATCCTTATTTGCATATTATCAAAATTATGCATAATCCGGAAATTAAGACTTTATTTAAGCGAATTGCTCCGGGAGTGGTTGGCGCCGGAATATATCAGATAAATATGGCAGTAGATACGATTTTGGTATCGCTGGTGGGAACCGGTGCCATTTCTTGGTTATATTATGCAAATCGTCTGCAACAACTGCCGCTCGGTGTGGTGGGGGCGGCTATCAGTGTGGCCTTACTGCCGATATTATCTAAATATTTGAAAGCCGGAGATTTGCAAAATGCTCGCGATACCCAAGATAAAGCAGTGGAATACGGCTTACTCTTATCATTTCCTACCGCCGTGTTATTGATTGTTTTGGCCGAGCCGATTGTTAAGCTCTTATTCCAACATGGCAGATTTTTGACTTCTGACGCGCAAATGACGGCCAATGCGGTGATTGCTTATTCGGTGGGATTGCCTCTGTACGTTATGACTAAAGCATTAATGCCGAATTTTTTCGCCAGAGGAGATACGATAACACCGGTTAAATACAGTGCTTGGGTATTTGTTACCAATTTGGTATTTAATCTTATCCTGATGAGATATTACGGGCATGTGGGTATTGCCATGGCTACAACAATTGCGGCTTTTGTTTCTTTGGCGCAATATGTTGTGGGATTAAAAAGGCGTGGTTATTGGAGTTTCAAAAAAACGCTTATCAAAAAAATGTGCAAAATAATGGCGGTTTCCCTTCTTACCGGTTTTGTGGTGAAAATGGTCAACGTTCTTATTTATGAGTGTTTTCCCGGCTATGACGAGCATAAGCTAAGTCTGTTTTTGGTTTTGGGTATTTTGGGAATTACGGCTTTTGTTTTTTTTGTTACGGCCGCAGTGATGTGTTCAATAATTAATTATCGTGAAATTTTGCAAATGGTGAGGAATAAATATGGCAAAAATTGATAAAGCAGCTGCAAAGATAGCTAAATTAAAAAAATATTTTAATATTGACGGTATCAAAAAGTATTTTGCGGAAAAATTACCGAATGCCAAATTTGATTTTAAACGATTTGCGGAAAATTGCCGACAATCACCGCGATTGCTTTGGAATAAGGTCAGAAAAAACAAATTGAAGAAAACCAAGTTTTACGGTTTTTGTAAGAAAATTTTGAAAAAACTGTCAGATTCCTGGAAAGTATTATTAACGGTTGTTCCTTTGTTTTTGATTTTTTACTATGTACTCGGCAGTAAAATGGTCGAAGAAATAGATGTCCATACCCAGTATAAACTGGAAGAAAATGATAATGCGCCGTTTTTCAGAACTACCGAAGCAATGGCTTTTTTGATAAGACGTGAAGTTGATGATAAAATGTGGACACCTAATTTGCCGGTGATTTTTCCTGCATATATTCTTGATAATATGCCTAATTTTCAAAAGGGAATAATTGCCGCGATTAAAGATATTACCGGAACTATGCGGTACTTAAAATCAAATACTGAAGCACAGAAAAAAGATATTAATGAAGCATATGAGCTGTTAAGTTATCCGCCTGATATTTGGATAATGTCGCGTAAGGGGAAATTTAATTTGGCCCCGTCCTCCAATTCACAATATCGTAAAGCGGGAGGAGAATTACGCAAGTTTACGCGTGACGGAATATATAAAGCCGATGGTGATGATTTGCTCCTTATATTGAAAAAAATGAGTGCAAAACTGCAAAAATTAACGCTTAACAGTGAGGTTTACCAACAAGAAAATTCATCTAAGTGGGTTGGCGACGAGGCCGATGATTTGTTTTACTATAATAAAGGATACTCTTTTGCTTTGTGGCAAATAAGCAAAGTTTTGTGTCGTGATTATAAGGAAGTAATTGTCAATAATAATTTGTATGAAGATTGGATACGAATGAGTTCATCTTTACAAAAGGCTGCCGAATATTCCGTTTGGGTTATTCGTAACGGCAATATTAACAGTATATTTACTCCAAATCATTTAATTATACAGAATTATTACCTGTTGCGAAGCATATCCGCAGCTCTGAAAATAAGCAATCGATTGGCGGAGCATACCGATGTTGATTAAAATTGAGCAATCGGAGGCAAAAAATATAATCAATTTTTATTTACCGAAACCGATGGTTAAGGCCGGTAACGCGTTGCTGTTTTCCGCTACGGATAGTGCGACGAACGAATTCGTCGGAGAAATATTCGAAATTGGAGGAGTCAACAGGCTTTTAGTGACTGAAAAGACAGTTTCGATAAAATATGACGCAAATGCGGCTAAGGAAGACATTAAGGCTCTTGTTATGGCAAGCATTGATGACTATCTTCAAAATAATGTATTATTGGACGCCAATGACAATGCAGACAACCTTGAAAAATGCGAGGCGGTTGCAGATGCTTTGATTCGCCCGACACTAAACAGAGATAACGGAGACATAACTATAAATTATTTAAGCGAAGGAGTTGTCGAAGTTCAATTTACCGGTCACTGTGCCGGTTGTCCGTATGCCCATAATACTTTACAAAACGTGATAATACGTACTTTCAGGCAAAATTTACCGCAAATAAAAGAGGTTAAACTAAAGGAATGATGTGATGCGTATTTGGGGATTGTTTTTCATGGTATTCTGTTTTATTTCTGAGGCATACGCGATAGAATCGGAAATAGAAGACGGTGCCGTTTATGTGAGTGAAGCAACAACCGCCGAAGTCGAAAAATTATTTCGCCTGAATCATTTTGATAAATACAATGTTCCTTATGGAAAATATCCGCGTATATATTTGAAAAATATGCCGACAGATTGGAAAGAAGTCAAAGAAAACAAGGCTAAACATCGTACGTTTATTCGTATATTGTTACCGTTGGTGTTAAAGGTTAATGAAACCATCTCGGCAGAGAGGGCTTTAATTGAAAATATCGGAGATAAACATAAAAATGGTTTGCCTTTGAATGAGGCTGATTTAAAAATATTGGAAGATATGGCGGTAAAATATAATGTTTTCACCAGAATGAAAGGTGAAACACGAACAGCTTTGTTAATCGACGGATTGTTAAATAATATTGATATTGTACCGCCATCAATTATGATTGCTTCGGCAGCCGTTTATACCGATTGGGGAACGTCACGTTTGGCTTTGCAGGCTAATTCTCTTTATTTGGATGAAATTTGGTATCAAAATGAAGGTTTGAAACCGCTTGACGATGAAAATGCCGATTACAGATATAAAACATTTTCTTCACTTGAAGAATGTATAGCGGCACATGCTTTAAAGATAAATTCCGATGTAAATTATGAATATTTACGAGCCGGAAGACGTATGAGTCGGGAAATGAAGCGTCCACCATACGGAGAACAATTAATAGTTCATATGTTAAACGATAATAATATGCGTAATATCATCGGTCTTTTAGATTACACCATGACACATTACGGTTTAGCTAAAACGGATTATTTTCCGCAATTGAGCAATATTAAATAAGAGGAGAGTGCCATGTATTTTAATCTTAATAAAAAAATTATATACAGCATGCTTTGTCTCTTGACAATTTTAGTGGTGATATTTTTTGTAATTTTCATTAATCTGTACTCGCAAAAATTACAAGATAACCAAAATTCGGTATATATTCGTAATCAATACGTAGTGAGTCTGTTATATGACAAAGTAAGAATGCAACAACAGTTGGCTGAGATATCCGAAAAATACCCGAATATAGCGAAAGAAGTCGGTGTTTTACCGCCTCCGGAAGGTTTAAGTGTTGTCCGACAAGAATTAAGTAATGAAGAAAAGCTCAGTGAAGAATTGCGCCAAAATTACAGTAACAACCGTGAAGCTATTATCGCCGGAGCGAAAATAGTCGGTATCAGTATATTGTTTGTGATATTTTTTATATTGTTAATGCTGTTTTTATTAAACCGTTGGGTAATTATTCCGGTAGAGAAATTAATTAAGATCAGTAAAAATGTATCGGCCGGAATATTTTCAAGCCGACTGGAAATGAGTGGCAGGAGACTCTTTAAAGACGAATTTGATATCTTATTTCGCACTTTTAATAAAATGCTTTCCAACACCGAACAAAATATTGAAGAATCAAAATTGAGAGAGAATTTTTTACAACATCTGATTGATGCGATACCTGACGGCATCAGGGTTATTGACAAGGATTTTAACGTAGTAATGGTAAACAAGGCATTTTATTCTTTATTCGATATTGATGAAAAGACAATCGGTAAGAAATGCTATGAGGCGTACGGTTATAAAAACTGCGAAGGGTGTCCGATGAGCAGATATAACTGTCCGGTACGACATTTTATTGATAATAATGATGACTTACACACGATTCATGAAGTGGGTAGAATGCCGGTATATGTCAATGCTTCACGATTGATTTTCGGAAAGAAAAGCGATGATTACTATATAGTGGAAGCTATACATGATTTGAGCGGAGACGTACGCTTTTCGCACCAACAAAAAGTTTCATCGTTAGCTTTTCTGTCAACCTCGATAGCCCATGAAATGAAAAACAATTTGGGAGCTATTCGTTTGATAATGGAAGGGTTGCTTAATGATGGAAATGCAATCAGTGAAGAGTATCGAAAAAAATATTTAACCATGGCATATAATCAATTGGTTGAAACGGTTAAAACTCCGGAAAGACTGTTGAGATTAGCTCGATATTCCGATGTTGAAGTTAATGAAATTAATATAGCATCTACCGTAAAAGATATGATGTTGATGATAGATTATGAGGCAAAACATTCCGGTATTGTGGTTAAGACTGATATTAATTCCGAGTTGATACTGAGAGGAAACGAAGCTGACTTCAAAATGATTATTTTAAATTTGGCACAGAATGCGATTAAAGCAATGCCTAACGGTGGGGAATTAAGTATATTCGGTGAGAAAAAATCATCTAATATAGTATTACGAATAAGAGATAACGGAATAGGCATTGATGAAGAACATATAAAACATATTTTCGAACCTTTTTACTCGGCTAATAATCATATTAAAAGTTCCGGTTTGGGATTGGCTATTGTTAACAGTTTGGTTGAGAAAATGAACGGACAAATAAGTGTTAAAAGCAAAATCGGCAAAGGAACCGAATTCATTTTGAAAATACCCGACGGTTTAAAAAGAAAGAAAAAGAAGTCAGAAAAAGCTTGATTCATTTAGGCTGTGATCAAGACGATTTTCATTCAGTCCGTGAGGATCCTGATGGATAATCACTTGCGCGTGGGGAATAATCGATGTTATCCGTTGCTCGGCCGCATCAGAAATTTGATGAGCTTCAAACAAGGTTAAATTGCCGTCAAGCTCCAAATGCAATTCAATAAAATATAAACTTCCGGATATGCGTGAACGTAAATCATGACACCCTAAAACACCCGGAGTGTCGTTTACTGTTTTAATTATTTTTTGGCGTGTTTCGTCGTTGATTTCCTTATCGGTGATTTCTTCTAAGGCGTCTTTGGTAATATTCCAAGCGCTGTACAGCAAATAAACGGCAATTGCGATGGCTGTTGCTATATCAAACCAGAACCAATGTAAATATTTTACTGCCAAAAGCGATAAAATAACCGAACCGTTAGATAATAAATCAACGGTGTAATGCCCGCTGTCAGCTTTGATTGCTTGTGAATGAACCAGTTTGATAATATATTTTTGAAATATAATAAGAGCCAGAGTTATAAACCAACATACCAGCATAATAATAACACCGAATACCGTTTGTTCGATTTGTATCGGGTAGAAAAAGCGATAAAAACCGTCATAGAGAACAAATATTGCCGAACCGGCGATGAAAGCAGCTTGAAACAAAGCGCTCACCGCTTCGGCTTTACCATAACCGAAACGATGATTTTTGTTAAAAGGTCTGCCGGAATATCTTACGGCTATATATGTAACCAATGAGGCAAAAATATCCGATAAACTGTCAATCATTGATGATAACACGGAAAGAGAACCGGTTATGAAAGCCGCATACATTTTAATCAAAGTTAAAACACAAGCCGTAATTATGCTGACAATCGAGGCCGATTTTTTTAACGAATCTTCTTTTTCTCTATTTATTGATAATGTCAACGATTTTCTCCATTTTTTCGTTGTTTATGACTACGGCCTT
>Ga0310696_10002951_pt1 | contig 21828 bp, 19 predicted proteins | sample AusTroGonzalo_MG_4_FD_203885 | JGI IMG/M metagenome (GOLD analysis project Ga0310696, IMG submission 203885) | Bovine rumen microbial communities from tropical cattle in Woodstock, Queensland, Australia - Gonzalo_02 (v2) (version 2) | ecosystem: Host-associated > Mammals > Digestive system >...
AATCACAGTTGTGAAGGTATGCACAAGGGCGGATTCCTATGTTCTCATCCTGAACCTGTTCGGAGAAGTTTCTTATGAATGTGGCATATGCAAACGCCTGATAGGATGGGTGATTCACAATACGCTTTGCCCCACCAGTGAATGCGCGGACACTGTGCAGCATGATGTCATCCACCTTTTCGGCTTTTTCCCATTGTTTCAGCTCCACCACGATGACGTTGCTGTTGTTGTCCTTATCAGCTCCGGCAAGCATGAAATCAACGCGCTTTGATGTTCTGGGGATCTGATACTCGATTGCCACCTCAACATCATTCGGAATTTCAGGGTCATCAATTGCCGAACGCATGAAATGAAGGGAATTCTGCCAGGAACGATACTCTGCCTCCTGACCACCGGATATGTTCTTTTCCCTGAGGTTTTTCTGAATGATATCGGAAATGCGGTTCAGATTCACATCATCGTTGAACTGCGCTTTCGTGGCACTGTAGACAATCACCTTTCTTCCTCACCCATATGATTTCAGCAAATGATAACACACTTTTGCTTGCTTCACATAAAAGAAGACAGTAAGGACAAGAGTAATCTGATATGAGTTCTGTCAGCCCAGGATCTTCTTCACCATCTCAGGGGCATCGCCGTAGTAGTCGGATGCATCCAGGCAGCGGAGGATCTGGTCCTTGTCCATGTACTTCAGGATCTCGGGGTCTTGGGAAAGAAGGTCCTTGAGGGGGTTTGCCCTGCCCTCCTGGACTTCGGCCCAGGCCTTGAGACTGCTGTTGCGGATCACCTCGTGCATTGCCTGACGGTCGGCACCGCGGCGTCCGAGCTCCATGAGAAGGCGCTCTGTGGCGGCAAAGACTCCGTAGGCTTCCAGGTTGCGCCTGATGGCAGCTTCGTGGACGTTCATGCCGCTTACGACCTTCTTGGCTGTGATGAGAATCTCATCGGCGGCAAGGAAGGCCTGCGGCAGGAAGAGCCTTCTGTTGGCACTGTCGTCCAGAGTCCTTTCAAGGATGCTCAAAGAGGCGTTGTCCCATGCGTTGGGGACCAGGGAGTGCACATAGCGGCACAGGCTGTCGATCTTCTCGCAGTTGATGGGGTTGCGCTTGAAGGGCATTGCGGAAGATCCCACCTGGGACTTTCCGAAAGGCTCGCTCCACTCACCTATGGCGGTGCTCTGAAGCATGCGGAAGTCAAGGGCGAACTTGGCAAGGGCGCAGCTCAGGCTGTCCAGGGCGTGCATGACCCTTAGGTCCTGCATCCTGGGATAGACCTGTGTGGCTCCGTCGAAGGCCTTGAGGCCTATCTCGTCCATGACGGCCTTGTCCATTTCCTGTGAGCTGAGTTTTGTTCCCTCAAGAAGACACTTGTAGCTTGCGCGTGTTCCAACGGCACCCTTCATGCCCTTGCCGCGGATGTCCAGGGTCTCGAGCTCCCTGATGCACTCATCCAGATCCTGGACCGCAAGGGCCAGACGGTACCCGACGGTTGTGACCTCGGCGCTCTGGATGTGGGTGAAGGCCATGCAGGGCACGTCCTTGTATTTCATTGCCTGCTCGGCAAATGTCTTTCTAAGGTCCCTGGCCTTATCGAGGATCAGCTTGATCGAGTCCCTGAGTCTTATGGCATCGGCATTGTCAAGCACATCCATGCTCGTGGCTCCGAGGTGGATCACTCCTCCTCCGACCTTGCACTGCTCGGCGTATGTCCTGATCTCGGCCATCAGGTCGTGATGGATCGTGGCCTCGATCTCAAGGGCACGCTCTATGTCCACGTCTGCGGCATGGGACCTGAGGTCCTCAAGCTGAGCATCGGAGACAAGGCCGGCCTTGTTCTGGACCTTGGCCAGGGCGACCCAGATGCGTCTGAGAATCAGGCGCTTGTTGCGCTCCGACCAGATCTCCTTCATGTCCTGGGATCCGTATCTCCAGGTGAGCGGTGAGATGAATGTGTCGAATCCGAAATCCATGGCTTTCCCCGTGATGTTACAGGATGATTATCTGATCCCTCTCAGGTCCGACAGAGACGCAGGAGACGGGACAGTGGGCGAACTCTCCGATGGCCTTCACGTACTCGCGGGCGGCCTTGGGGAGGTCCTCCCACTTGCGGCAGCCGGTGGTATCGGTCTTCCAGCCCTTGAATGTCTTGAAGACGGGCTTTGCCCTTTCCTGGCCCTTTGTGTCGGGCAGGTATGTGGTGGTCTGACCGTCCAGTTCGTAGGCGACGCAGACCTTGATCTCGTCGAATGTGTCAAGGACATCGAGCTTGGTGACGGCAATGGATGTGAAGCCGTTGATGTAGGACGAATAGTCCAGTGCCACGGCATCGAGCCATCCGCAGCGTCTGGGACGGCCGGTTGTGGCTCCGAATTCGGCACCGATCTCACGCAGCTTCTTTCCGTTCTCGTCGAAGAGCTCGGCCGTGAAGGGTCCGCCGCCCACGCTTGTCGAGTAGGCCTTGGTGACTCCGATGATCTCCTTGATGTTGTTGGGAGCGATTCCGGAGACGTTTGCAGCTCCTCCGCTTGTGGGGTTGCTGGATGTGGTGTAAGGGTAGATTCCCCAGTCCAGGTCCCTCATGATTCCGAGCTGGCCCTCGAGGACGATCTTCTTCCTGGCATCGACGGCCTTTCTGACGATGGGGATGGTGTCCACGATCCTGGAACCGAACTCGTCCTTCCATTTCATGCACTTTTCCATCAGCTCGTCGACGGTGAACTGCTTCAGGCCGTAGTACTCAAGCTCGCGGTTCTTCTTGGGAAGGATCGTCTCGATGTGGGCTCTGAGTCCTTCCGCGTCGAGCAGCTCGCCGGCTCTGATTCCGGTTCTGGCGGCCTTGTCGCTGTAGCAGGGTCCGATTCCCCTCTTCGTGGTTCCGATCTTCTCGTGCTCGGACCTCTTGGACTCCTCGGCTCCGTCAAGAAGGCAGTGGTAAGGCATGATCAGGTGGGCCCTGACGTCGATTCTGAGGTTCTTGTGAAGCTCGGCGGGGATGGCCTGCAGCTCTGTGGCCATGGTGTCGAAGTTGACGACGGCACCGACGCCTACGATGCTGATGGCCTTGGGATTGAAGATTCCCGAGGGGATGATGTGGAGGGCGAACTTTCCGTAGTCGTTGACGACCGTGTGTCCGGCGTTGTCTCCGCCCTGATATCTGATGACGACATCGGCATCGGTAGCCAGATAATCGACTATCCTGCCTTTTCCTTCATCGCCCCACTGGGCGCCGATGATTGAAATGACTGACATATGGGCCTCCGTTTTACTGCGGGATCTTCATTTCCGCGATATAGGGTAAGGTTCTGTACTGCTCGCCGTAATCCAGGCCGTAACCGACGACCCAGACATCGGGAATGGTGAATCCCACGTACTTGAGGTCAACCTTGACCTTGTGGCGGTCCGGCTTCTCAAGAAGAACGGTGGTGTTGACCGATTTCGTTCCCCTGGCTTTGAAGTTGCGCACCAGGTAGTCCAGCGTGTAGCCGGTGTCCAGGATGTCCTCGACGATCAGGACGTGGTGGTGCTCAAGGCTGCGCCTTGTGTCCATGAGAAGTCTGACGTTTCCGGTGGACTCGGAACCGCTGCCGTAGCTGGAGACTGCGATGAAGTCGATGACGTGCGGCACGACGAGCTTCCTGCACAGATCGGCAAGGTAGATGAACGAGCCCTTCAGGACTCCGACAAGGATCAGAGGCTCTGTGATGCCTGCATAATCGTTGTTGATCTGGTTGGCAAGTTCGGTGACGCGTCTCTGAATTGTATCTGCATCAATCAGGACCCTCTCAAGATCCGGCGTAAGCGGCGGAATCGCAATAGAACGAATGGTTTCCATAAATACTCCCAAGAAAGAATAATTCTTTAGTCTATTGGAGGTCAATATGAGAATCAGATTCCCAGGTCCAGAAGGGCCTTTCTGGCATGCTCGTCACCTGTGTATACAATGCCCTCCATCCCCACCGAGACGGCCCCTTCCACGTTGACCTTCATGTCGTCGATGAAGACGCACTCCTCAGCCTTCAGGCCGTATCTCTCAAGCAGGATTCCGTAGATCCTGGGATCGGGTTTCATACATTTCTCATAGGCCGATACAACCCAGCCCTTGGCCTTGCTGAAGAACGGGAACTTGCGGCTTATGTACTCAAAGCCGTCGGCGGCATAATTCGAGAGTATGTAGATATTTGCACCTCTTTCATAAACCCAGTCGTACAGCCTTCGCTCCGTCTCCTCCCTGAGTGTGTAGACATCCATCCAGCCGGGGCTGAAGAACGTCCTGATCTCCTTTTCAAGGGACGGATGGCGGGCGATGAAATTGGGCAGGGCCTCCTGGTACGTCATGTACTTGCCCATGTCCATCTCAACCCAGACAGGGTCGAGGAAGATGGCCTCGCAGAGGAGCTTTGATGTCTCGGGGTCATAGCCCATTGCATCGATGAACTGCCTGGGGTTGTAGTTGATCATCACACCGCCCAGGTCGAAGACGACATTTCGGATACCCATGGGTCGATTGTAGCATTAGTTCAAGGGTCGTGGGTATACTTCCCAAAAAAAGCAAATTGTAATAATATGCAAAAATACTGTATCTTCATTCACACCGGAGGCACAAAGTGACAGTAGACAAAGGAGCGGCACACCTGATCCTGCCCAAAGGCACGGACATCCCCCTCGATGTCATCACAGACAACATGGGTAAAAGCAGCATCGACATCGAAAAGCTGCGCGCCCAGACAGGCTACATCACATACGACCCGGGCTTCGGCAACACCGGATCCTGTCAGTCCTCCATCTGCTACATCGACGGAGAACAGGGAATCCTGCGCTACCGCGGCTATGACATAGAGGATCTGGTCGAGAACTGCGACTTCATCGAGGTGGCACACCTTCTGGTAAAGGGAGTTCTGCCCAACGCCGCAGAGAGAAAGAACTACCAGCAGCTTCTTAACAAGCACTCCATGCTGCACTACAACATGCAGAACTTCTTCCGCTCCTACCCTCAGGATGCCCACCCCATGTCGATCCTGGCCAGCATGGTCGCCTCCCTTTCGGCCTTCTATCCCGAGATGGAAGAGCGAGACCCTGAGGAGAACATCGACCTAACCGTCACGAGGATGCTCTCCAAGATGAGAACCATCGCCGCCTTCATCTACAGGCAGGCCAACGGACTTCAGTTCGTGGACCCCAAGTGGGAGTACACATACTGCGAGAACTTTTTGAACATGATGTTCTACACACCGGTGAACAACTACCATCCCGATCCGGTGCATGTGGACCTTCTGAACAAGCTTCTGATCCTGCACGGCGACCATGAGCAGAACTGCTCCACCACCGCAGTCAGGCTCGTAGGCTCGTCCGAGGCCAACCTCTACGCATCGGTCGCAGCAGGTGTCTGCGCCCTGTGGGGACCCAAGCACGGCGGAGCCAACCAGGCTGTCATGGCCATGCTCAAAGACATTGTGGACAACGACATACCAATTGAGAAGGTGATCGAGAAGGCAAAGAAGAAGGACAATCCGTTCGTGCTTTCAGGCTTCGGCCACAGGGTCTACAAGACGCTTGACCCCAGGGCAAGGATCGCCAAGAAGATGAACATGAGCATGCTCAACGCCTCGCATCATGAGGACAAGCTTCTGGAAGTCGCACTTAAGCTTGAGGAGAAGGCCCTGACCGACGATTACTTCATCGAAAGGCACCTGTATCCCAACATCGACTTCTACACGGGAATCATGTTCCACATGATGGGCTTCCCCCAGCAGATGTTCACAGTCCTGTTCGCCATGGGAAGAACCCCCGGCTGGATCGCCCACTGGCTCGAGTGGAGACACGACATACACCAGAAGCTGGGAAGACCCCGCCAGGTCTACGTCGGACCAGAGGTGCGCAAGGTCGTTCCCATCGACCAGAGACCGTAAGCTATCTGAGACTATCCTGATTTATTGTTTTCCTCTCAGAGGTTGGAGATGAGGATCTTTCCGAATTCCTTTGTTCCGACACAGGTGGCCTGTCGTCCTTCCCTGAGCATCAGCGTGTAGAAGTCCTTGGTCACATGTCCGTCGCTGATGGACTTCTTAACCGAATGAAGGACCATGTCCGCAGCCTCGGTGAAGCCTGCGTGCCTTAGGAGCATCTCACCCGACAGAACCAGAGACAGCGGATTGACGATGTCTTTTCCCGCAATGTCAGGAGCAATTCCGTGCGTTGCCTCGAAGATGGCGCAGCCCGTATCGTAATTGATGTTCGCTCCGGGAGATATTCCTATTCCTCCGACCTGGGCAGCCAAGGCGTCGGAGACATAGTCGCCGTTGAGGTTCAGCGTAGCGACCACATCGTAGTCCTCCGGCTTGAGCAGGATGTTCTGCAGGAAGGCATCGCAGATGCAGTCCTTGATCTCAAGGTCGGGCTCGCCTTCTCTGGGGATGAATGTCTTTCCATCACGGACAACAGCTCCGTACTTCTCCTTTGCAAGATCATAGCCCCAGCTTCTGAATCCGCCCTCGGTGAACTTCATTATGTTGCCCTTGTGGACAAGGGTGACGTTGCGTCTGTGGTTTGCAATGGCGTAGTCGATTGCGGATGAGATGAGTCTTTCCGAGCCCTCCTTGCTGACCGGTTTGATTCCGATGGCCGAAGTTTCGGGGAAGCGGATCTTCTTCACTCCCATCTCGTTCTGAAGGAAGGAAATGACCTTGGCCACCTCTTCCGTTCCCTTGGCCCACTCTATTCCGGCATAGATGTCCTCGGTGTTCTCACGGAAGACGACCATGTCGACCTTCTCCGGGTGTCTTACGGGAGAAGGAACGCCTTTGAAGTATGTGACGGGTCTGAGACATACGTAGAGGTCCAGAGTCTGTCTCAGGGCCACATTGATGCTTCTTGCACCCTTTCCGACGGGTGTCATCAGGGGGCCTTTGATTGCAAGACCGGTCTCACGGATGCGCTTGAGCGTGGATTCGGGAAGGTTCGTACCGAAAAGCATCTCCGCCTTTCCGCCTGCGTAGGCTTCTTCCCAGGCCAATGCCTTCTTTCCGCCGTAGGCCTTGTCCATGGCGGCATCCAGGACCGCTCTCATGACGGGAGTGATCTCCGATCCTACTCCGTCACCCTCGATGTATATCACCTTTGTGAAATCAGCCATTTGCAAGCTTCTCCCTGATCTGGTTGAGCCTTCCGCCTGCAAGGAGCATCTCCCTCTGGACGGGGCTTACGTCGAGATTCATCTCATAGGTGCACTTTTTTGTATTATTATGCACTTTTACAATGTCACCGTTCGTAATCTGGTTTATCACGTTCTTTATCTCAAGATCGTCGCCGGCCTCTATGCTTTCGTAGTCAGCAGGATTCTTGAAGGTCAGAGGCAGGATGCCGAAGTTGCAAAGGTTCGCCTGGTGGATTCTTTCGATCGAAAGAGCCATGACGACCTTCACTCCCAGGAACATGGGACAGATGGCCGCATGCTCGCGCGAAGAACCCTGTCCGTAGCTCTGCCCGGCCACGATGACGTTGGCAATTCCGTTGTCCCTGTTCTCTGCAGCATGGATGTGGAACCTGGGATCGACATTCTCGAACACGAAGGTCGAGTACTTCTCTATGTTGGACCTGTACTTAAGCCTGGCACCGGCTGGCATGATGTGGTCGGTGGTGATCTTGTCCCCAACCTTTATGGTCACGACGGCCTTCATCTCATCGGAAGGCTTCTTGCAGTCAGGCGGATTTCCGATGTTGGGACCGCGCTTAATTTGGACCGAATTTCCATCCGATTTCGGAAATATGAAAAGATTATCGTCGTGTTTGAACTCTTTTATCTCAGGAACCCTGATTTCTTTCAGTCCCACCGATGTCGGGTCGGTGATCACTCCGTACAGGGTGCTGACGGCGGCAGTCTCGGGGCTTACCAGGTAGACCTGGGCATCCTTGGTGCCGCTTCTTCCCTCGAAGTTGCGGTTGTTCGTCCTGAGGCTGACACCGTTGGAATTGGGAGAGAAATGGTTTCCGATGCAGAAGCCGCAGGCACTTTCAAGGATCCTGGCTCCTGCGCTTATCATGGAAGTCAGGGTTCCGTCCTGAGCGATCATCCCCAGGACCTCCCTGGATCCGGGTGCAACTCCGAGGCAGAGCTCATCGGCAATCACCTTGCCCTTGAGGATCTGTCCGACCTTGTAGAGGTCTGCATAGGAGGAGTTGGTGCACGAACCTATGGCAACCTGGTTCACCTTCAGGCCGGAGAGCTCACTCACCTTCTTCACATTGCCCGGAGAATGGGGACAGGCGGCCATGGGAACTACCTTGGAAAGGTCTATCTCGAACAGTCCGTCGTAACGGGCATCATCGTCGGCCTTCAGCGGACTGTAGTCGTTTTCCCTTCCCTGGGCCTGAAGGAAGGCCTTTGTGGTCTCATCGGACGGGAAGACGGATGTGGTTACTCCGCACTCGGCTCCCATGTTGCAGATTGTGGCTCTCTCGGGGATGCTGAGGCTCTGAACTCCCTCTCCGGTGTACTCGAAGACCGTGTTCACGTTGCCTTTGACACCGAACTTCCCAAGGACCGTCAGAATGACGTCCTTTGCAGTGCAGAACGGTCTGAGCTTGCCTGAGAGGCGGATTTCTATCACACGGGGACAGATGATGGAGAACGGGACTCCAGCCATGGCAAGGGCCACGTCAAGGCCGCCGGCTCCTATAGCTACCATGCCTATTCCGCCGCCTGTGGGTGTGTGGGAATCCGAACCGATCAGGGTCTTTCCCGGGGCTCCGAAGCGCTCAAGATGGACCTGGTGGCAGATTCCGTTGCCCGGCTTGGAGAAGACGACGCCCTTGGATGCTGCAACGCTCTGAAGGTAGGCATGGTCGTCTGCGTTCTCAAAACCGACCTGGACTGTGTTGTGGTCCACATAGCTTACGGCAAGCTCGTTCCTGACATGATCGAGTCCCAGAGACTCGAACTGAAGGTAGGCCATGGTTCCCGTGGCATCCTGAGTGAGGGTCTGGTCCATGTGGATGTCGATGCTTTTGCCGCTTTCCAGTATGCCGCCCTCGAGGTGGCTTCTGAGTATCTTGTAGGTTGCAGAAAGTCCCATCTTTCCTCCGAAACAGAGCGTGGTATTTTTAATATTTATACCACAATTCTGTATTTCTATTCAACAATCAAAGGGATTTCAGGAACTCTTCAAGCTTCTTTGCGATAAGATGGTGTCCCTCGTCGTTGTAGTGAAGTCCGTCACCGGTGTACTTCTCGAAATCGGAGAGGTTGTTGGGGTCCACGCCCAGATCCTTGTAGAGGTTCAGAACAGGTACGTTGTAGGACTTGCAGATGGCCACAACTGCATCCACGTATTCGACAAGAGGTCTTCCCACGATTCCGCAGCGCTGGAGCTTGTCGTCCGAAGGAAGGGTGTCTCCCTGACGGTGTGCGGGAGTCATGAAAACCAGAAAGGCGTTCGGATAGAGTTCGCGGATCCTGTTGATCAGATAGTCGACGCTTCCGCAGAAGGTCGTTCTGTCCTTGTCTCCGACCTTTCCCAGAGGTGCATCACCGTGACCGTAGTCGTTCGTGCCGCCGAATACGACGATCACATCGGATGCGGGGTCCAGATCATAGCATCTTGCACAGAAGTTCAGATCGTGTCTGGCCTTCTCGCTCGGCTTGGTCTGGTGTGCGATCCTGGTTCCGCCGATTCCGTAGTTTTTTACTTTGGCAAAGCCCAGATCGCGTCCGACGATGTTGTCGTAACGGTTCGAGGCTATGTCCCTGACACAGGCGCCCTCTGTTATGCTGTCGCCCAGAAAACTGATTGTCTTGCCTTTGAAATCCATAGAGACAGATTACACAAAAACGTTTCGTTTTTAAAGCGACTTATTCTTCTTTTCCGGTCTGATTCAGACGGGCAAGTTTGGTCATGTACTCAGGTATATCTATACCCTGCGGGCAGTTGGATGCACAGCTTCCGCATCCGATGCACTGTGAGGGAAGTTTGTCCTCTGCAAAATCCTTCAGCGCCCTTCTGCTCCAGCTTCCCTCGTACTTGTAGTCGTTGTAGACCTTCAGAAGCTCGGGAATGGGAAGGCCCTTGGGACAGCCGGGCGTGCAGTAGTGGCAGGCCGTACAGGGAACGCTGAAGCTCTTCTTGAAATCATGCGTCACTTCCTTCAGAAGTGCCATGTCCTTGTCCGACAGGGCGTTGTCGCTTGCGAAGGTCTTCAGGTTGTCCTGAACCTGCTCCATGGTGGACATGCCGCTGAGCATGGTAATGATGTTGTCGTGCGTCATGAGCCATCTGAAGGCCCAGGATGTGACCGACCGGTCCGGATGGGCCTTCTTCAGCTTTGCATCAAGATCCGGAGTCAGGCTCGAAAGCCTTCCGCCGCGCACCGATTCCATGACCACTATGGGGATGTTCCTCTCAGTGAGGATGTTGTATTCCTCCTCGGTTGTGGAGAACTCCCAGTCCAGGTAGTTCATCTGGATCTGGGCGAAATCCCACTTGTGGGCATCGGCAAAGCGCCTGAGGGTATCGGTGGAAGCATGTGAGGAGAAACCAAGATACCTGATCTTGCCTTCACGTCTCATCTGCTCGAAGAACTCGATGCAGCCGCAGTTGAGGTAGTTGTCTATGTTGCTGTCCAGAAGGCAGTGAAGGAGATAGAAATCGATGCGGTCCATCTGAAGGCGCTTCAGCTGCTCGGCAAAGACGGCCTTGTAGTCGGGATTGGCCATGTAGTTGAACTTGGTGGCCACATAGAAGCTGTCGCGTGGGAACTTCTTCATCGCTTCTCCGACACAGCGCTCCGAATCTCCGTCCTGATAGACGTAGGCCGTGTCGTAGTAGTTCACACCGCCCTTCATGGCCTCTTCGATCATTTTGGCCGAGTCACTGTAATCCAAAGGAGCCTCTCCCTTCTGATCGGGGCCCTTGAGAGACGGAAGGCGCATGTTTCCCATTCCGAGTTTGGATATTCTGATGTCCTTGAAGCTGCTGTAGATCATATGATTCTCCCCCCAGGCGGCATTATAGCATAAAAAAGGCCGCAGTATGTTACGTACTGCAGCCTTTGTCGGTCAAGGTCGGGCTTATTTGGCCTTTCCCTGGTTGGCGACGGCGGCCATCTTGGCTGCAAGGGCCTCCTGGTCACCGAGATAGTACTTGTTCACGACGTTGAAGTCGTCGTCGAAGACGTAGACAAGGGGAACTCCGGTGGGGATGTTCACGCCCAGAATCTCGTCGTTGGACATCTTGTCGAAGTACTTCACAAGGGCTCTGAGGGAGTTGCCGTGTGCGGCGATGATGACTCTCTTTCCTTCCTTCATGTCCTTCTTGATGACCTTCTCGAAGTAAGGCACGACACGCTCGATTGTGGTCTCAAGGCTCTCCGTAAGGGGAAGCTCGGACTTGTCCACGCCGGCGTAGATGGCCTGGTTGGCGGGGTTGCGCTTGTCGTCTGCCTCGAGTTTGGGCGGCTTGACGTCAAAGGACCTTCTCCAGATCTTGACCTGGTCCTCGCCGTACTTCTCTGCGGTCTCGGCCTTGTTCAGGCCCTGGAGGGCGCCGTAATGTCTCTCGTTGAGCTTCCATGTCTTGGTGACGGGCAGCCAGACACGGTCCATCTCGTCCAGGATGTGGTTGAGGGTGTGGATGGCCCTCTTAAGGTATGATGTGTAGCAGACATCGAAATCAAATCCTTCAGCGACAAGGAGTTTTCCTGCGGCCTTTGCTTCCTCGTGGCCCTTTTCACTCAGATCGACATCCGTCCATCCGGTGAACAGATTCAACTTGTTCCATTCGCTTTCTCCGTGTCTTACCAACACAAGCTTCATCATATTGTTACCTCCGAATTAAGAAGAATCAGTTCTTCTTGACTATAGTAAGCTGGTTCTGTCCGTTTACGCGGACGTATTTGACATCGTCCATGGACTTCTTGACCATGTAGATTCCCAGGCCGCCGATCTTGCGCTTCTCGGCACTGAGGGTCACATCAGGATCCTCCCTCTCAAGCGGGTTGAAAGGCTTTCCGTTGTCGATGAAGGAGATTGCGAACTCCTTCTTCGCGGGACGATAGGAGATTTCGATGTGTGCATGGCCCTTCTGGTCGCCGTAGGCGTAGTGGGCTATGTTCACGAAGATCTCCTCCACGGCGATGTCTATCTGCATCCTGGCCTTCATGTTGCAGCCGTTGGCATCGAGGAAAGAACCCACGAAGTCCTGAACCGCAGCCAGATGCTCGTCATCGGCCTCGACATCGATCTTGTCGTTGATGATCACCTCGTCGGAGGGACCGTTGTACTTGAAGCAGAGCATTGTAATGTCGTCGAACTGCTCGGCATTCTTGACGAATCCGTCGATTCCCTTGGCGACCGTCTTGATGACGTGCTCGGGGTCGTCTCCGCCGTCGTTCAGTGCCTTGAGCAGCCTTTCCATTCCGAAGAGCTGCATGTCGCTTCTGGTGGCCTCGGTGACGCCGTCCGTGTACTCGAACAGCACGTCGCCGGGACGAAGCTTGAATGCGTGCTCCTGGAAGTTAAGATTCTCCATCATCGCCAGAGCGGGAGAATGCTTGTAGATATGGAACTCGAACTCTCCTTTCTTGTGTTTCAGCGCAGGATGCTCGTGGCCGGCGTTGGCCGCCACTCCCTCGCCTGTGGTGACATCGATTATGGCCAGCCAGACGGTCACGAAGAACTCGACCTCGTTTCCGACGCAGAGCTGGTTGTTAACGTCGAACAGGATCTCGGCCGGAGTTCCGCCCATCTGGGTGCGTGTCTTGATCAGGGTCTTTGCAATGACCATGAACAGGGCTGCGGGAACTCCTTTTCCTGAGACATCGGCCATGACAAGGGCAATGTGCCTGTCATCGACCATGAAGAAGTCGTAGAAGTCACCTCCGACCTCCTTGGCCGGGACCATGGATGCGTAGAGGTCGAACTCCTTGCGGTCCGGATAGGCCGGGAAGACGTTGGGGAGCATGTCGGCCTGAATGCGGGTCGCGATATTGAGCTCCGCTCCGATCCTCTCCTTGTCGGATGTGATCTCCTTGATCTCCCTGATGTATTTGCGTGTCCTGTCGGAGAGGTCGGCAAAGGCCCTTGCCAGAAGCTCGACCTCGTCGTTGGTGTTGAACTCCTGCTCCATCTTGAAGTTGAAGTTCTCACCGTGGATGTTCTTTATCTTCTTGGTGATCAGCGTAAGCGGGCTGACAATCTTCTTCGCAAGCAGCATGACGGCCATCAGACCCAGAGTGACGACGACAATCAGGACGACGATGAGCGTGCTTCTCGCGTTGGTCATTCCCTCGTCGAAATCATCCTCCGCCTCTTCCGCGATGGTGTTCAGGGCCTTGGTCATGGAAATGATCGGTTCCTCGGTCAGATCCTTGTCGATGGCGGTGACCAGAACCCATCCTGTGGATTCGATCTTGGATCCGGCCATGTAGTAGACATCATCGCCGACATTGACGTAGAACATTCCCTGTGCGCCGTCAAGCGCATTTGAAACGAAATGAGCCAGGCCTTCCTCTTCGCATTCTCTGAGGTCCTGGGCTTCTCCGACGGGCTTTGCCTCCAGAAGGCCCTTTCCGTTGGGGGAAAGGATGACGGTACCGTCGGTGTTGAGGATGAACATGAACGACCCGTCGTCGGCCTGGATCAGGATGTTCTCCGCAAGGCTGTCCAGAAAGAGGTCTGAACCGACGACTCCGACCAGCTCGCCGTTGTCGTACACGGGAAGGACGACCACAACCTCCAGCTTTCCAGTGAAGGAATCGGCATCCACATCGGAGAAAAAGATCTCAGCACCGGAATTCACGGCTTCCTTGTACCAGTTCCTCTGCCTGAAGTCGTAGTTCTTCAGATAGCCTTCGTCATTGTATTTCGAGGCCGAGTACTCATCCGCAATGATCATGATTCCGTCGGCAGTGGCGACGAAGGCGGAGTTGAGATATCCGTTTCTGACGGTGGACTGGAGCTTGGATGAGAAGGCCTTTGCAAGCCTGTTGGCACTGCTTTTGACATCGGGATCGCTCATGTCCACGTCCGGGGCCACTATGAGCTGTGGGATGACCACTCCGTCAAGTGCCTTGTCCGGATTCCACATGGATGCGTCCGTCGAATCGCTGAATGAAAGAGGGAAACGGTGCAGGAGGATCAGGTCGAGCGTGTACATCTGAAGCTGCTTGATCATGTACCTGATCACTTCATCGGACATGGCCGCTTCAAGTCTGGCCGTGTAGACCATGTTAGTCTCGACGATCTCGACAGTGGATTCAAGGGCCGTCTCGGTTACGGCCATCTGCTGCCTCTTGTTGGCGGATCTGACTATGTCGTTGAGTTCCTCCATCTGGAAGAAGATGACGATGGTGAACAGCGAAGCGACGATGAGCATTGTCACGAGGAAGAGATTGAAGATCTTGTGTTCTATTCCACCGAAAAGCCAGTTGAAGAACTTCTTCATGTGCACCTCCTCATTTGCGCGTTCATATAAGGATACCACAGTTGGAGTCGGTTTCTCAACCACAAGTGTGAAATGGGCCTATGAATTGTCCCTGCCGCTTACAAGGTCTTCCCACCTGTCTCCGACGGACACGTCGGGACCCAGTCTGTAGTGTTTGTAAATCCTGTAGGTCTCCGGAATTCCGTTCTCCGATGTGCCTATCATGAAATTGCGGATCCTGATGGTTTTAGGCAGCGGGATTTCCGAGATGCGTTCGAAGGCCGGCTTCAGATCGGCCCTGCTGTCCATGAAGACGGTCGAATGGAAGATGAAGACGGGATCAAGCTCGTGAGGCTCTATGGAGAAACGGCTCTGCATCATGTCCACCATGTGGTTGTGGATCTCCCTGAGCTTTGCATTCTCCTTCATCCTCAGCCAGATTATCCCCTCTCCCAGCTCAAAACCCTCCACATCGACGGAAAACGGCTCGACCGATGAATAGTAGTCGCAGATGGCCCTGACCACGTCGTCCATGCTGTTGGACCCGAGATCGACCGATTTGCGGATGGAGATGTGCATGGGAAGGACCTTGAGAGGACACAGAACCCCTGTCTCCTCCCCGATGCGGATAGCCTCTTCCCTGAGTTGTCTGAATGAGTCCTCGATGTAGAACGCCGAAAGAAGGAACATTACTTCTTCGTGATGTATCCCAGCTTGACCAGCATCTCGGCAGCTTCCACTCCGCCGCCTGCGGCACCGCGAAGCGTGTTGTGCGACAGTCCCACGAACTTATAGTCGTAGATGCTGTCCTCTCTGAGCCTTCCGATGGAGATGCCCATTCCGTTCTCGTAGTTCACATCCAGGGCGACCTGGGGCCTGTTGTCATCCTCAAGGTACTGGATGAACTGCTTGGGGGCCGAGGGAAGGCCGTACTTCTGGGGAAGTCCGCTGAAGGCTCTGAGCTTCTCGATCAGGACCTCCTTGGAGACCTTCTTTCTGAACTTCACGAATGTGGCGGCCGTATGTCCGTTCAGAACGGGCACGCGGATGCACTGTGCCGTGATGGAGAGACTGTCGTCGGCGACAATCTGGGATCCGGAGATCTTTCCAAGGACCTTCAGAGGCTCCTGCTCCGACTTCTCCTCCTCGCCTCCGATGTACGGGATGATGTTTCCGACCATCTCGGGCCAGGACTCGAAGTTCTTTCCTGCACCGGAGATAGCCTGGTATGTGCAGACCACCACCTCATAGGGCTCGAACTCGCGCCATGCGGCCAGAGCCGGTGTGTAGGACTGGATCGAGCAGTTGGGTTTGACGGCGATGAAACCGCGCTTCGTGCCCAGTCTCTTCTTCTGGGCGTCGATGATCTTGTAGTGCTCGGCGTTGATCTCGGGGATGACCATGGGGACGTCCGGAGTCCATCTGTGTGCCGAGTTGTTGGAGACGACGGGGACCTCGGCCTTGGCGTACTCTTCCTCGATGGCCCTGATCTCGTCCTTCTTCATGTCAACGGCGGAGAAGACGAAATCGACCTTGGAGGCCACCTCCTCCACCTTGGAGACGTCTGTGACTATCATCTTCCGGACGCTTTCGGGCATGGGCTCCTCAAGCTTCCACTTGCCTTCGACGGACTGCTCGTATGTCTTTCCTGCCGATCTGGGCGATGCGGCCAGGACCGCGATTTCAAACCAGGGATGACCTGCCAGAAGCGTGACGAAACGCTGGCCCACCATGCCCGTTGCACCTAAAATACCGACTTTGAGCTTATCCATGCGTATACCTCCGGAAAACGATGTTTCTATGTATGATAACGAAGAGGGCCATCCTCTTCAAGAGAGAACGGCCCCCTGTTTCGAATCGGCTCTGACGACTTCTCAGTCTTCCTTAAGCTCGACCGTGATGTGAAGGTTCGAATCGACCGTGATCTGTGCGGTCTTCTTCTCGTAGACCTCCTCGGGATTCCAGGCGTGGCCGTAATCCAGGCTTGCTGTTGTGCTTCCTGCTCCGACTGCCTTGAACTTGATGTGGTCCACTCCGCCTACTCCGACCATTCCGGCGGGATTCTCATCCGGCTGGTACTCGATGCTTTCAACAACTGCGACGTTCTCGTCGGCGACCTTTACCATCCATGAACATCCCGTTGTGGGGTTGGACTTGAGTGTGAGGACTGCTGTATCCTCGCCGTTCTTCACGGTCTTGCATGATGCCAGTGCGAAAAGCGCGGCGATTGCCAGAACAATGATAAGTGCTTTCTTCATATGATTTCTCCCTGCTTTTGCAGCATTCGTTACTCAAAATATAGCCACAAAAACCGATTTCAGCAACCTCGGGACCCCTTTGACAGGCATTTTGCGCACAGTCCGTAGATGACCGATCCCTTGCACTGGATCTTAAATCCATGCTCGGCAAGGACATGGCGCGCAATCTCACCCATGAAGCCGCAGTCCAGGTGCTCTATGGTCCCGCATTCGGTGCACTGAAGATGAAGATGGGCATCGCAGCCGTGGTTCTTCTCCACGAACTGGTAGACGGCCCTCATCCCGTTGCGCTCGTTGTACTTCATCACCTGCCCTTCCTCGGAGAGCTTCTCCAGAAAGCGGTAGACGGTGGTGATGCTCATCACATTTCCTTCGCGTGAAAGGCTTTCGTGTATCTCCTGCACTCCGACGGCACGGGTGCTGTTGTGTTTCAGAAACTCCAGGATCCTGCCCCTGGAAGACGTGTTGTAACTTACCGGCATGACCCCTCCTAGAACACGATGTTCGAGAACCCGATCAGACAACCCCATGCAACTGCAAGGACATAGAGGATGATCAGCACGCGCGCCTTGTCCGAAGGACGCGCATCGGTTCTGAAGAGGACCATGAGTCCCACTCCGCTGTTGACCAGAAGACCTGCGAACATGGGTCCGGGTCCGATGATTCCGTCAAGAAACAGCTCCGTGATTACGACGCTTGAGGCGCAGTTGGGCACAAGGCCGATCAGGGCCGAAATCAGCTCGCCCACAACGGGAACCGAGTTGAACAGACCCGCGATTGTGTCCTCGCCTATCTGGCTAATGACGGCGTTCATAGCGAACGAGAAGAAGAACACGTAGACGAAGATCTCTATCACATGCCTCAGGGCGCAGATGAAGATGTTTCCCTCGTGCTCGGCCTCATCGGCGAACTCGTCCTCCGCCTTCTCCCTGCTGCTTTCGTCCGCAGACGGCCTTTTTCTTATCACGAGGTCCACCAGATAGCCGCTGACTATGCCGATGAGGATCTTGGAGCCCACGATCTTCACGATTCTCAAAAACGGTTCGGCCCTTGAGATCATGATCGGAAGCATCTCGTCGGACGAGGAAAGGAAAACCGCGATCAGGGTACCCATTGTTATCACCCTGCCCGCATACAGGCCGGACGATGCCGCTGCCAGGCCGCACTGGGGGAAGGCTCCGATGACTCCTCCGGCAAGGGGACCCACCGCGGCGGTCTTTCCCAGCATCGCAGGGAACCTGTGCCCCGCCTTGCGCTCCAGGTATTCCATCAGCAGGTATATCAGATAGAGGAAAGGAAGCATCTTGGCACTGTCGATCAGTGCATCAAGAAACGAATCTAACAGAAATGAAAACATCTTCTCTCCAATTTGCAAACGGTTTGCATTTGCAACCGATTTGCAAATTTACCTGCCACCGGGTGTTTTGTCAAGCGCTTATCTTCGCATAAAATGCCCTTTGTGATAGAATCATGGCGTTACATCCACACACAAAGGAGAACGACATGCTTAACATCGAGCATCTTACAAAGAAGTACGGGGACAACGTCGCTGTAGACGACCTGACCCTTGAGATCAAGTCCGGTGAAATCTACGGATTCATCGGCCATAACGGAGCCGGAAAGACCACCACGATCAAATCCGTCGTGGGCATTCTGGGCTTCGAAGGCGGAAAGATCGAGATCGACGGAATCTCCGTCAAGGACAATCCGCTTGCCTGCAAGAAGATTCTGGCTTACATCCCGGACAACCCGGACCTCTTCGACTACATGTCGGGAATCAAGTATCTGAACTTCATCGCCGATGTCTTCGGCGTAAGTGCGGAAGAGAGGCAGGAGCGCATCAAGAAGTACGCTGACCTCTTCGAGCTCACCGCCGACCTGGCACAGCCTATCAATGCCTACTCGCACGGAATGAAGCAGAAGCTTGCCGTCATCGCAGCCTTCATCCACAATCCCAAGCTGATCGTCATGGACGAGCCGTTCGTCGGACTGGACCCCAAGGCATCCCATACGCTGAAGATCCTCATGCGCGAGCTTTGCGATAAAGGCGGAGCCATATTCTTCTCCACCCACGTCCTGGACGTTGCCGAGAAGCTCTGCGACAAGGTCGCCATCATCAAGAACGGAAAGCTGATCAAGAGCGGAACCATGGAAGAGGTCAAGGGTGACTCCTCTCTGGAGAACGTCTTCCTCGAGCTTGAGGAAGAGAAGGAAGGATCGGAGGACTGAGATGCTCAAGACCTTACTCAAGAAACAGTTTCTGGAGCTGGGCAAAGGCTTCTTCTATGACGCCAAGAAAGGGCGCAACAGAAGCAAGAAGGGCGCGATTGCATTCATCGTCATGTACGCCCTGCTCCTCTTCGGATTCCTCGGAGGAACATTCGCCTTCCTGTCCTACACCATGTGCCCGACCATGGTCGGTGCAGGCATGGGATGGATGTACTTCCTGATTCTGGGATCCGTTGCCGTGATCCTCGGCATCTTCGGAAGCGTGTTCAGCACGTACAGCTCGCTGTACCTCTCGCAGGACAACGACCTGCTTCTCTCAATGCCCATCCCGGTAAAGTACATCCTGATCTCCAGACTCGCCGCGGTCTACATCGTGGGCCTGGTGTTCTCGGCCATAGTCATGCTTCCGGCGACAATCGTCTACTACATCTGTGCACCGATCACGTCGTTCTGGAGCATCTTCTGCCCGTTCGTCTTCCTGGTCGACATCTCGATCCTGGTGTTCGTACTTTCGGCCGCCCTGGGCTGGGTAGTGGCAAAGATCAGCACAAAGGTCAAGAACAAGAGCCTGATCACAACCGCAGCCGCCCTTGCGGGAATCGGAATCTACTACTACGTGTACTTCAAGGCCATCAACGTCCTTGAGGCCTTCCTTGCCAACATCACCTCGACCAACATCGAAATCAAGGGAGCCGTGAAGATCCTCTACACCATAGGATCGGCCGGAGATGCCAATCCCATGTCCCTTCTCATCGTCACGGTGATCTCACTCGCCATCTGCGCCCTGGTGTTCTTCATCCTGGACAAGACCTTCATCAAGATCGTCACCACCAAGACCGGTGCCGCCAGGATCGAGTACAAGGAGAAGAAGGCAAAGTCCAGAGGCGTCATGAAGGCCCTGGTGTTCAGAGAGACGAAGAGGTTCACATCGAACACCAACTATCTTCTGAACAGCGGACTTTCCATCGTGATTACCCCGATTGCAGCCGTGTTCCTTCTGATCAAGAAGGACGTGGTCTACGAGGGCATGCAATACCTGTTTACCAGAGGAACCACCTTCTACGCCATCATCGGCTGTGCCGCGATCATGCTCCTCCAGTCGATGATAGACATCACGGCCCCTTCGGTCTCACTGGATGCGAAGAACCTATGGCTCCTCAAGTCCCTGCCCGTGAAGACGCAGCAGATCCTCAGGGCCAAGGTTCTCAACCAGCTCATGTTCTCTCTCCCCACTTCCCTGCTCATAGCGATCTGCTCCGCAATCGCACTGAGACTGGAAATCCTCGAGATCGTTCTGCTTCTGGTCTTCACGCTGGCCTACTGCATGTTCTCTGCGGACTTCGGGCTCTGGGCCAACCTGATGAAGCCCAACCTCCACTGGACAAGCGAGATCATGGTCATCAAGAACAGCTTCGCCGTGTTCATCGCCATCTTCGGCGGCTGGATCATCTGCGCACTCATCATCGTAAGCGCACTGTTCCTCACACCGGTCATCGGAGACATGCCGGTCCTGCTCTTCTGGGTCCTGCTCACGGTCGTGATGACCGTCGTGCTGGAGATCTGGCTGAGGAAAGGCGGCTCGGCAAGGTACGACAACCTCTGATTTCTTAGTCATTCATCCAAGGCAGTCCCGACGGGGCTGCCTTTTCTTTGTCCGAATGAACAAAGATTTACAAGGCTCTTTTGTCATAAAAACCCATATCGTTGTTTCAATGCTAAACAATGCCGTTTTACGCAAAAAAAATCTTTGTTTTTTCAGACAAATCCATTGACTAAGACGGGCGTTTTAACTATAAGGGAATACAACTTTTGAAAGAGAGGTGGAAACCATGAGAAAAACAGTCATCGCAATCCTATTGGTTATGGTAATGGCCTGCAGCGCCGTATTCGCCGGCGGAAGCAAGGAGTCATCCTCGGCCAAGACATATAAGATCGGCATCTGCCAGTTCGTCCAGCACGTGGCCCTCGATGCCGCGACACAGGGCTTCATCGACGCAGTGAAGGCTGAGCTCGGAGACAGCGTCACATTCGACAACCAGAACGCTTCGGCGGACATGGCCACGGTCACCACGATCGTCAACGGCCTTGTCTCCTCCAACGTGGACCTGATCCTTGCAAACGCAACTCCCCCGCTCCAGGTCGCAGCCGCAGCAACCGGAGACATCCCCATCCTGGGAACATCCGTCACCGATTACGAGACCGCACTGGATCTGAAGCTTTCAGCCGGCGCCACCGGAATCAACGTCTCGGGAGCCTGTGACCTTGCTCCGCTGGACAAGCAGGCCGAGATGATCAGGGAACTCTTCCCCAACGTCAAGAACGTCGGACTTCTGTACTGCTCCGCCGAGCCCAACTCGGTCTACCAGATCACACAGATCGAGGGATACCTTGACGGCATGGGAATCAAGCACACCAGATACGCCTTCACGGACTCCAACGACGTGGCATCCGTCACAGCCGCAGCCTGCCAGGGCGCCGATGTCATCTACATCCCCACAGACAACACCGCTGCCTCCTGCACAGAGGCCATCCGCAATGTCGTGGAACCTGCAAAGGTCCCCGTCATCGCCGGTGAGGAAGGAATCTGCAAGGGATGCGGAGTCGCAACGCTTTCGATCAACTACTACGACCTTGGAGTCACGACCGGCCAGATGGCAGTCGAGATCCTGAAGAACGGTGCGGATGTCTCGAAGATGGCCATCAGATATGCAGCCAACCCCGTCAGGAAGTACAACGCAGAGCTCTGTGAGATCCTGGGAGTCAAGGTTCCCTCGGACTACACAGCAATCTGATCCGGAGGCATTGTTTTGAACATAGGATCTTTGATCAGTGCACTTCCGGGAGCCGTGGCACAGGGACTCATCTGGGGCGTGATGGCGATCGGAGTGTATCTGACCTACAAAGTATTGGACATAGCGGATCTTACCGTAG
>Ga0310696_10002952_pt1 | contig 21808 bp, 16 predicted proteins | sample AusTroGonzalo_MG_4_FD_203885 | JGI IMG/M metagenome (GOLD analysis project Ga0310696, IMG submission 203885) | Bovine rumen microbial communities from tropical cattle in Woodstock, Queensland, Australia - Gonzalo_02 (v2) (version 2) | ecosystem: Host-associated > Mammals > Digestive system >...
CTTCTTCATCCTCCAGGCCCACTACCGCAGCACCCTGGACTTCTCCAACGAAGCCCTTGCCGCCGCAGAAAAAGGCTACAAGAGGCTCATGCAAGCCTGGCGCATGATGGCCGATGTCCCCGCAGGGGCAGGAGAACCTTCCCCGGAAGTCAAGGCCATAATCGAAGCCGTAGAAGACGCCCTGTGCGACGACCTTAACACTCCCATCGCCATTGCTCATCTGTTTGACGCCGTAAAACTTATCAACGGCGGCAAGCTGGCCGATAATGACAAGGCCGCCCTCAAAAAGCTGTTCGACGAAATCGTAGGCGGCGTCCTGGGTCTGAAAGACGAGGAAGCCGGCGCATCAGGAAAGGCCGAAAAAGCCCTGGAAGGCGCTATGCAGATAGTTCTGGAATCCCGCAAAAAGGCCAGGGAAGAAAAGAACTGGGCCGAGAGCGACCGCATCCGCGACCTGCTTGCCTCCTACGGCATTACAGTAAAAGACACCAAGGAAGGCGCCACCTGGAATTTGGAATAGTATGAAATTCATAAGCTGGAATGTAAATGGCCTTAGGGCTGTGGCGGGCAAAGGCTTTGCCGATATCTTCGTAAATCTGGATGCCGATTTCTTCTGCCTCCAGGAAACCAAGATGCAGGAAGGCCAGCTGGATCTGGAGTTCCCCGGATACCAGTCGTACTGGAATTATGCCGAAAAAAAGGGTTACTCCGGCACAGCCATTTACACAAAGCACACTCCGCTTTCCGTAAAATACGGCATGGGAATCCAGGAGCACGATAATGAAGGCCGATTAATCACCCTGGAGTACGACAAGTTCTTCCTTGTGTGCGCATACGTTCCAAACTCTCAGGAAGGCCTCAAAAGGCTGGACTACCGCATGGAATGGGAAGATGCCCTAAGGGCATACCTTACCAGCCTTCCCAAGCCAGTGATTTACTGCGGAGACCTTAATGTCGCTCATGAAGAGATAGACCTCAAAAACCCCTCTACAAATCACCAGAATGCCGGTTTTACGGATCAGGAAAGGGAAAAGATGTCGGCCCTTCTGGCAGCTGGATTTGTGGACAGCTGGCGATATCAGCATCCCGCGGAAGTTAAATACTCCTGGTGGAGCTATCGCATGAACGCAAGGGCCAGGAACGCCGGCTGGCGCATAGACTATTTCCTGGTAGGGGAGGCCCTGAAGGAAAATATCGGCACAACCGAAATCCATAACGAAATATTCGGCTCGGATCATTGCCCTGTGGAACTGAATCTAAACCTTTAATTATTGTAATATGGAGAACAAACTTAACTTCCAGAATGCCATCGTCGATGGTTTTAAGCTTGGCATCGCCAATGCCCTGAACCTGCTTCTCACCGTTGTCCTGTATGTTTTTACCTTTTGGATTCCTTATCTTAACGTTGGAACCACTATCGGCCTTTACAAGATTATCGTGGCCCTTAGCAAAGGCGAGGAGATTAAGCCCCTCAGTATCTTCAGTAAACAGAACTACAAAGGCCTTGGAGACTTCTTCCTCCTGTTAGGCCTCGAGACCGCCGGCCTTGGCGCTGCAGGCGTGTTCTTCTTCGCGCCGGCAATAGTGCTGGGAATTGCTTGGAGATATGCCATGTATTTCTTTGTGGACAAGGGCCTCTCTCCGCTCAAGTCCCTTAGCACCAGCTACAACACCACCTGTGGAGAAAAATGGATGATCTTCTTCATCTATCTTGCCGCCTGCCTGGCAATCTGCATTGTGGCTGGTCTCTTTGCTTCCATCCCCAAGGTTGGCTGGCTGTTCGCTTTAATCGTAGTTCTTGCCGCTATCGCATTCCTGCTAGGCCTGGAAGCTGTAATGTACAAGCACTTCGCTTCCAAGCTTGAGGCTACTCCTGCGGAATAGTTTTATTTCGCCAATTGAATAGCGCCATCCACGCCTAAAGAGGCAACAAGCATTATGGCGCCTGCAAGAAGCACTCCTGCCAGAACGGCAAGGGTGCTTTTCTTGAAATCCATATCGAGTATGCTGGCGGCGAGCATGCCGGTCCAGGCTCCGGTGCCGGGCAGCGGAATGCCCACGAACAGGAACAGGGCCCAGAAGAGTCCGCGGCCAGCTTTAGCCTCCAGTTTTCGGCCTCCTTTTTCTCCTTTTTCAAGGCACCATGTAAAGAACGGGCCTATGACTTTCTTATCCTTTCCCCATTCAAGAATCTTGCGGGCAAAAAGGTAAATGAACGGCACGGGAATCATGTTGCCTATAACGGCCACAATGATGGACGGCACCAAAGGAAGGCCCCACAGCACGGCATAGGGAATTGCTCCGCGAATTTCTATAAGCGGAAGCATGGAAATGAGAAAGACCCAGATATATTTTTTCATCGGTCGGTATATACAGGAGTATTGGCGGCGATGAGGGCCTTGATCTCTTCTTTGGCGGTGCGCCAGCGTGGTATGTCAATCTTGGTGCCGATAACCTCCACCACCTTGGCGGCGATGATGGAACCCACTTCTCCGCAAACTCTCAGAGGCATACCAAGTGAGTGGGCATATAGGAAGCCGGCGGCGTATGTGTCCCCGGCGCCGGTGGCGTCGATGGGATTTGCAGGCCAGGGTTCAATGAAGTGATATTCATCCCCTGCCTTTACCATTGAGCCGGACTTGCCAACCTTGAGGACTGCAATCTTGCAGTGCTTTGCCAGTTCCACAATTGCTTCCTGAGGTTCTTTCTTTGTGAAAGCCTTGGCCTCTGACTCGTTGGCAAAGACAATGTCCACGTAGTTTTCTACCAGATTGTGGAAGAAAGCGTCGTTGGATTCTACCACGTTATAGGAAGCCATGTCTATTGAAATGATGCAGCCGGCCTGCTTTGCCAGGCGTGCAGCCTTGGAGATAAGTTCCTGGTTCTGCACCAGATAGCCTTCTATATGGAAGTAGTCGTAGCCTTGGAACTGCTCCAGGCGCAGATCGTCCGGACCAAGCTCCAGGGTGGCGCCCATGTAATCGGCAAATGTACGCTCGGCATTGGCACCGGTGATGAACACCATGCAGCGGCCGCTGGACTTTTGGCTGTAAAGCATTTGCGCACGTACACCATACTGCTCCATGGTGCTTTTGAAAAGGTTGCCAAGGTCGTCGTTGCCTATCTTTCCAATAAAACCGGAAGGCATGCCAAAAATGGCCGTACAGGTTATTGTATTTGCTGCGCTGCCGCCGGGAACGTACTTTACGCCATACTCTTTGAGGGCTTCCCAGATGCGGTCTCCGGTTTCCATATCCACATGCTGCATGCTGCCAAGTGGCAGGTGATATTTTTGCAGAAGAGAGTCGTCCGGAAGGACGGCCAGGATGTCGGTGAGGGCATTGCCAATGCCAAGGATAGATTTCATAGCCGATTGATTGTCTGGTAACAGACAAAAATAGTGATTTTTTGCCTATTTTCCATTATATTTGCGTGAACATGGACAAGAAAACCAAAAATATTATCCAATATATCTTCTGGATTGCCGTGGCGGTGGTCCTGGTGTACTTTTGTCTCAAGAGCATAGACTGGGAGCAGTTTGTGCAGGCCATGGAAGTATGCCGCTGGGAATATGTCATTCTTTCCATGATTCTTGGCGCTTTGGTTTTTTACATAAGAGGCTGCCGGTGGCGCATGCTGCTATTGCCATTCGACCCGTCCACTTCAAGAATCACCTGCTTCAACGCATATAATATTTGCATGGCCGTGAACCTTGCCCTTCCCCGTGCCGGAGAGGTAGTTAAACTGGGCTATGTGGTAAAACACTCGGCCGTGGATCAGGACGGAAAAAGGCTTCTCACATTCGACAAGGCCCTTGGTACGCTGCTTATAGAGCGTGCCTGGGATGCCATTGTAACAGTTGCCATGGCTGCAGTTTTTGTTGCAGTAATGTGGGAAAGCTTTGGCGGATACCTTTTGGAAAGCATAGAGGGAATAGGCGGAACCAGCACACTCATCTGGGCGGCCATAGGGCTGCTGGCCATTATCGGCATCCTTATTTACCTGTCTTATACTTTCCGTGAGAGAGGCAAGGTATGGGGGAAAATCTGGGGCTTCCTGGCCGGCATTGGCAATGGCCTGGGGTCTTTTACAAAGATGGAGAGATGGTGGCTTTTCCTTGCCTACACGGTCATTATCTGGATTATTTACTGGCTAATGAGCGCCTGCATTATTTGGGCGCTGCAGGACATAGAGGCATTCTCTAATCTTACAATGGCCGATGCTTTCTTCTTTATGATAGCCGGCAGCATAAGTTCAGTTGTACCGGTTCCTGGCGGCTTTGGCGCATACCACGGACTTGTCTGTGGAGCCATGCTAAGCATTTGGGGCATTCCCATTGGCACGGGCATGATATACGCCACTTTGAACCACGAGTCTCAGGTAATTACGCAGGCCCTGTGCGGTCTGTGCTCATATATTCACGAAAGTTTTATCAGAAAAGACTGATGCGCAAATTCGCTCTCATAGGCCATCCGGTGGCGGGTTCTCTGAGTCCCCGCATGATAGAGGCCGCATACGGGGGCCGATACCGCTACGATCTTATCGACAGGGATAACTTTGACGATGCCTGGAATACCTTCCTGAACGGTTATTATGGCATAAACGTCACCGCTCCGTTCAAGCAGGACGCCTTTGCACGTGTGGACAAACTGTCTCCGAACGCCCTTGCTACCGGCGCCGTTAATCTGGTGGTACCAGCGCCGGATGGCGGTTTTATCGGCCATAATACAGACGTTGACGGCGTTATTGGAGCATTGAAGGAAACCGGTTTCACATTTGCCGATGCTCTTGTGGTGGGAACAGGCGGCGCTGCCCGCGCTGCGGTTTTTGCGGCCAAGCAGCTTGGCTGCCGCGTTACCGTGGCCGGCCGTTCGCTGGAGAAAGCCGCCGCCCTTGGCTGCCAGGCAGTAACTTTGGAACAGGCCTCAAAGCTTAGTCCGGACCTTATTATATACACACTTCCTGGCAGTGCTCCCGTTCCTCCAGGCCTGCCCTTTGCCGGAGCCGTGGTTCTTGAAGCCGAATATCGCATTCCGGCCCTGAGCGGCGTAAAATGCCGATTATACGTAAGCGGACGCAGGTGGATGCTATACCAGGCTGCGGCCGGATACAAACTCTTTACTGACGAAGAACCCTCCGTGCAGGAAATGTTGCGCGCTTTATAATTTCATTTAATTTTATAGTATTATGTCACTGAACAAAGTCATGCTCATCGGTAACGTTGGAAAAGACCCGGATGTACGTTACCTCGAGAACAATCCGCAAACCCCGGGCAACAACACAAAAGTGGCTTCATTCCCCCTTGCCACGTCGGAACGCTACAGGGACCGTAACGGAGAACTCCGTGAAAACACCGAATGGCACAACATAGTAGCGTGGAGAGGAAATGCCGACGTATGTGAAAAATTCGTCCGCAAAGGCACCCAGCTGTATATCGAAGGCCGTCTTCGCACCCGCCAGTGGACCGATCAGACCGGTGCCAAGCGTTACACCACGGAAGTAATTGCCGATACCCTCCAGCTCCTTGGCAAACGTCCGGAAGCAGAAGGCGCTCAAGGCGCTGCAGCTCCTCAGAGCGGCTATCAGGGCGGTTATGCCCAGCAGACTCCTGCTGCTCAGCCCGCTCCGCAAAGTGCTCCGGCCCAGCAGCCCGTCAACCCGGACTACCAGGGTCCCATGCCTGCCGCCGAGCCCTCGGACGATCTTCCGTTCTAATTATTTGATTTTACCTTATTCTTGGCGCTGCCGAACTGCTTCGAATAGCAGGATGGCGGCGCTAACTGACACATTAAGGCTGTCAAGTCGGCCCAGCATTGGAATGCGTATGTGGGCCGATGCCGCCTGCCGCCACTGGGGCGTGAGGCCGGTTGACTCGGTGCCCATAACCAGCGCCGTGCCGCGCTTCATATCCACATCGTAATAAAGTGACGAATCCTGCAGCTGGGCAGTAAGTATCTGAATATTACGCTCTTTCAAATAGGCAATAATTTCGGCCGATGGCGCAGCCACAACCGGCACCGTGAACACGGCCCCGATGGATGCGCGGATAAGATTTGGATTGTATAGGTCCGTGAGCGGATCCCCAATTAACACTGCATCAGCCCCGGCAGCATCGGCGCTGCGAAGCACCGCCCCCAGGTTCCCCGGCTTCTCCACGCTCTCCAGCACCACCACCAAAGGATTTTCAGGCAACTGCAAATCCTCCAGCGTGAGCGACTTATACTCCACCTCGGCAATAATACCCTCCGTACTGTCCCGGTATGCTACCTTGCGGTAAAGCTCCAAGGGAATTTCTATGCCTAAAATAGATTCTTCGCTTCGCTCAGAATGACAGTTGCTTGTCATTCTGAGGAGGTTGCAGACCTCCGAAGAATCTATAATATCAGGACAATAGAAAACGGTGCGTACCGCAAACCCTCCTTCCAGGCAGTGTTCCAGTTCCCTTCGGCCTTCTACCACAAACAGCCCCTGCTCCCGCCTTGCCTTGGACTTCTCCTGAAGCAGCAGCAGATTCTTAATCTTAGGATTCTGGGCCGATGTGATTGTTTCCGTTCGCATCAGAATTTTTCGGGCCTCATCATGGGGAAGAAGAGCACGTCCTGGATGCTTTCCTGGCCGGTCATGAACATGGTAAGGCGGTCGATGCCGATGCCGATACCGGAGGTGGGAGGCATGCCGTATTCGAGGGCGCGCACGAAGTCGTAGTCGATGTACATGGCTTCGTCGTCGCCTTTGCTCTTGAGGGCGGCCTGCTCTTCGAAGCGTTCCAGCTGGTCAATAGGGTCATTCAGCTCGGAATAGGCATTGGCCAGTTCCTTGCCGTTTACGAACAGTTCAAAGCGCTCTGTAAGGGTATCGTCGTGACGGCAGCGCTTGGTGAGGGGAGACATCTCCACCGGATAGTCAATCACAAATGTGGGCTGAATGAGCTGATGCTCACAGTATTCGCCAAAGATGGCGTCAATCAGTTTGCCAACGCCCATTTCGGGACTCACTTCCACGTTGAGTTTCTTGCAAACCTCACGCAGCTGAGCCTCGTTCATGCCTTTTACGTCCACTCCTGCGTACTCCTTGATGGCGTCCAGAATTGGCAGACGGCGGAACGGTCCGGCAAAGGAAATCTCATTGCCGCCGATCACTTTCTTTACGCCGCCGGTAGCTTCGGCCACCCTTTGGAGCATCTTCTCCGTGAACTCCATCATCCAGATGTAGTCTTTGTAGGCGATGTACATCTCTACGCAGGTGAATTCCGGATTGTGGGTTTTGTCCATGCCTTCGTTGCGGAAGTTCTTGGCAAACTCATACACACCGGCAAAGCCGCCCACAATAAGGCGCTTGAGGTACAGTTCGTTTGCAATACGCATGTACATGTCCACGTCCAGAGCATTGTGGTGGGTGATGAAAGGACGGGCCGTTGCACCGCCGGGAATTGCCTGAAGGATAGGAGTTTCCACTTCCAGGCAGCCAACCTCGTTGAAGCACTGCCGCATGCAGTTGATAATCTGGGTGCGCTTGACAAAGGTCTCTTTCACCTGCGGGTTAACCACAAGGTCCACATACCTTTGGCGATAGCGCAGTTCGGGATCTTCGAAACTGTCGTGCACGGTACCGTCGGCATCCGTTTTAACGATGGGCAGAACGCGCAGGGACTTGCTAAGGACGGTGAGTTCCTTGGCGTGAACCGACAGCTGGCCGGTCTGGGTGAAGAAAGCGAAGCCCTTGATACCTACAAAGTCGCCAATGTCAAGAAGTTTCTTGAACACGGTGTTGTACATGGTTTTGTCTTCTCCGGGGCAAATCTCGTCACGTTTTACGTACACCTGGATGCGGCCGGCATGGTCCTGCAGCTCCATGAAGGAGGCGGCGCCCATTATGCGGCGGCTCATGATTCGGCCGGCAATGCACACATCCTGGAAGTTGCCTTCTTCCGGCTTATAGCCGGCAGCAATTTCGGCCGATGTGGTATTTACCGGATACATGGGTGCCGGGTACGGATTGATACCCAGTTCACGTAACTTAGTCAAAGATTCTCTGCGTCCGAGCTCCTGCTCGTTAAACTCTGCGTATGCCATAATTAAACTTGTTTCCTCTTATAAAGCGCACAAAGATACGAAAAAAAACTCACATCGGCCCCCACTCGGCGGCCCTGCTTTTCCACTCGTCCCTAAAAAGGGCACAGGCGTTGGAATTGCCACAGAATTTTTGTATCATTGTATGATTAAAGAAACTAATAACAACATCAATATGAAAAAGATTCTTATAGCATTTGCGGCTCTTGCCCTTCTTTTCTCCTGCAAAGAAAAAGAAACAACCCCTGCCCATCCGGACTGGACCTATAACACTGTGGTGTATGAAGTTAACATACGTCAGTTCTCGCCGGAAGGCACTTTCAAAGGCGTTGAGGAACAGCTTCCCCGCCTGAAAGTCCTGGGAGTGGACATCGTGTGGCTCATGCCCATGTACGAAATCGGCACGGAAGGCCGTAAGGGAACCCTCGGCTCCTACTATGCAATATCGGATTACAAGAAGGTGAATCCGGAGTTCGGTACAATGGAAGACTTCGAACACCTTGTAAAAACAGCCCACATGCTGGACATGAAGGTTATTCTGGACTGGGTTGCCAACCAGACCGCCCCGGACCATGTATGGATGACAGAAAAACCGGCCGATTTCTATGAAAGGGACAAGGACGGCAACGCCATCTGGGAATATGACTGGACCGACACCCGCAGCCTGAACTATGAGAACAAGGACGTTTGGGCCGCCCAGGACGATGCAATGCGCTTCTGGCTGGAAAAAGGCGTTGACGGCTTCCGCTGCGACGCCGCCGGCGAAGTTCCCGCCAAGTTCTGGAAAGCCATCCTTCCCAAAATGAATCAGGACTACCCGGAGATTTACCTGCTGGCCGAGGCCGAAAGGGATAATCTGGCCGATTCCCGCAAAACCTTCGACGCCAACTACGCCTGGGAGCTTCATCATCTGCTAAACGGCCTCGCACAGGGCGCAAAGACCGTCCAGGACCTCAAGGACTACATTGCCCGCGACGCCAAGCGCTTCCCCAAGGAGGCATTCCGCTTAACCTTCACCTCCAACCACGACGAAAACTCCTGGGCCGGTACTGAATTCGAGCGTGAAGGCGCTGCAGCCAACGCCTGCGCCGTTCTTTGCTTCACCCTTCCCGGTTCCCAGCCCCTCATCTACACCGGTCAGGAAATCGGCCTGGACCGCCGCCTGGAATTCTTCGAAAAAGATCCAATCGAGGACTGGAGCGTAAATGAGTACACCCTTTTCTGGCATAAACTTGCCCAGTTAAAGCACAACAATCCTGCCCTGGACGCAGGTGAAAGAGGTGGTGCAATCAAGTACCTGGACGCTCCGGAAGGCGTTATGGCATTCTCCCGTGAGGTGGAAGGCAACAAGGTTATAGTGCTTGCCAACTTCGGCATTCCCGTTCCTGCTGACGAGGCAGCCGAAGTTAAGGCCGAAGATGCCAACGACAACCGTCCCCAGGGCGAAAAAGCCGCACAGCCTTTCAAGAATCTGGAGGCCGATGCTGCCGATGTGGTGCTTGAACTTGACGGCGAATATACGGAAGCTTTCACCGACGAGGTATATTCCGGCCCCGCCACCTTCACCCTCAAACCCGGCGAATACATTGTCTTAACCAAGTAAATGATGAAAAAGCTCATACTGATGGCTGCCGTTGCGCTCACTGTTTCCTGCTCGTCGTCCAAAACTCCGGATCCTTCCACGGTTCCGGATGCAACAGGCAAGGATGTGGCCAGGGTAGAACCCCTTAGCTGGTGGACCGGAATGAAAACGGATCTCCAGCTCATGATCCAGGGTCCGGATGTGTCGTCCTGCGACATTGCCATTTCGGGCAAAGGCCTAACCGTAAAGGCCATTCATAAGGCCGACAGCCCCAATTTCGTCTTTGTGGATGTAGAGGTGGCATCATCGGCCAAGGCCGGTACGTATTACCTGATCTTCTCCCGCGACGGACAGTCGTTCAAGTACCCGTACCTTATTCAGGACAGGGAGCAGGGGAGTGCCGCCAGGAACAGTTTTACATCGGCCGATATGATATATCTTATCATGCCGGACCGTTTTGCATCGGCTACCCCGGCCAACGACAAAGGCTGGCCAGGCGGGCAGTATGTGGATGGCTCTCTTGTGCCCTGGTACGTTCCCCAAACCCCGGACAAGGTGGACAGGCAAGACCCTGTGGCCCGTCACGGCGGTGATATCCAGGGCATGATAGACCATCTGGATTATATTGCCGATCTTGGCGCAACCGCCATCTGGTGCACTCCGCTTCTGCTGGACAACCAGCCTCACGAGTCTTATCACGGCTATGCCTGTGCCGATTATTATCACATAGACCCCCGCTTTGGCGACAATGCGCTGTACAAGGAGTTTGTGGATCAAGCCCACAAGCGCGGCATCAAGGTTATAATGGACATTGTTACCAACCACTGCGGCACATCGCACTGGTGGATGAAAGAGGCTCCGTTCAAAGACTGGTATCATGTGAACGAGCCCTACATGCAAATGAACGCCCTGTTCTCTGTGTACATGGATCCCCATGCATCAAATGCCGACAGGGACCGTCAGGAAAGCGGCTGGTTTGTGCCTTCAATGCCGGATATGAACCTTGATAACCCGTTTGTGCTCAAATACTTCCAGCAGTGGGCAGTATGGTGGACAGAATATGCCGGTCTGGACGGACTGCGTGTGGATACCTATCCTTACAACGAGCCCGAACCCATGTCAAAGTGGTGCAAGGCCGTTACGGACGAGTATCCCAACATGAACATAGTAGGGGAGTGCTGGGACTACAACATTCCGCAGGTGGCATACTGGCAAAAGGACAATCCCAACAGGAACGGCTTCAACTCCAACCTGCCGTCAGTTATGGATTTCCCTCTGGAGCATGCCATCCATCAGGCTCTTAACGAGGAACAGGTTTTCTGGGACGAAGGTCTTACCCGTGTGTACACCGTCCTGGCACAGGACTTCGTGTATCAGGACCTTAACAACCTGTTAATCTTCTTTGCCAACCACGACCATGCCCGCAGCGGCGACACATGGGGTGAGGATCCTGCAAAGATGAAACTTGCACTTACTCTCCTTGCCACCGTGCGCGGCATACCTCAGCTCTATTACGGCGACGAAATGATGTTCCTGGAGCGCAAGGACTGCCCCGGCCACGACGGCTCCAAGCGTATAGACTTCCCCGGCGGATGGGTTGGTGACGGATGCAACCTGTTCACTGCCATCGGCCGTGCATCGGCCCCCGAAATGTATGCAACTGCGGCCGAATTACACGACTACACCCGCACCCTGTTCCAGTGGAGAAAAAGCTGCAAGGCCGTACAGGAAGGCAAAACCCTGCACTTCCTTTCCCGCCGGAACGTTGGCTCCCGCAACATTACGGACAACAGCTATTCCTTCTTCCGCTATACGGATACGGACGCGGTGTTCGTTTACATTAACAATAACTCCGAACCCCGCGCTCTGGACTGGGACCACTACCGCGAATTTGTTGACGGTCCGGTAACGGGAACGGAAATCCTAAGCGGCGAAACCGTCACCCTTAAAAACGGCTTCTCCGTGGCTCCAAAGAGCGCTATCGTAGTAGAATTTAAGCGATAACCACTTATGAAAAAATTGAGTATTGTTCTTCTTGGCGTGGCCGCAGCCGCCCTTTGCGCCTGCAGCCGCCCGTCCGTGAGTTTCACCCAGGCCGATATAATCCAGAGCCCGGACGGCACCCTGGAGCTTACGTTTGGCCTTACCCCGGAAGGTACGCCCGTTTACAGCCTTTCTATGGACGGGGAAGAGGTAATCAAGCCCTCCAGGCTAGGCTATAAGCTTATCGGCCAAACAGATCTGGACAAAGGCTTCGAAGTCAAAGAGACATCTAAAGACAGCTTTGACGAGACCTGGGAGCCTGTCTGGGGCGAGGAAGCTTCCATACGCAACCATTATAACCAGCTTCTGGTAGCACTGGAACGTGAAGACGGCGTTGCCATGAACCTGCGCTTCCGCCTTTACGACGACGGCCTTGGCTTCCGCTACGAATTCCCCATGGAGAACAAGCTCACATATTTCAAAGTGGCCGATGAACTCACGGAATTTGCCCTTACGGGGAACCATACCGCATGGTGGATACCGGGAGACTTCGATACCCAGGAGTACAATTACCACGAATCCAAGCTGTCGGAGGTGCGTGCGCTCAATTCTGTTGACCGCCCCTACAATGCATCTCAGACAGTAGCTTCGCCCATGTCTGTACAGACTGCGCTCCAGATGAAGACCGACGACGGCCTTTACATCAATATCCACGAGGCCCGTGTATTGGACTATCCCACCACAAGCCTTGAACTGGACGACAAAAACTTTGTTTTCACAACCCTCCTTACCCCCGATGCACAAGGCGTAAAGGGCCGTCTGCAGGCCCCTTGCGTAAGTCCCTGGCGCACGGTGCAGGTATGCAGGAAGGCAACGGACGTGCTTGCCTCACGCCTTATCCTTAACCTTAACGACCCTTGCGTGCTGGAAGATGTTTCCTGGATTCATCCCACAAAGTACATGGGCGTATGGTGGGAGATGATCACCGGCAAAACCCACTGGTCATACACCTCGGACTATCCTTCCGTACAGCTTGGCATAACGGATTATTCCAAGTCCAAGCCCCACGGTCGTCATGGCGCCAACAATGAGAATGTGCGCAAGTACATTGATTTTGCGGCCGACAACGGCTTTGACGCCATTCTTGTGGAAGGCTGGAACGAAGGCTGGGAGGACTGGTTCGGCGCCCAGAAGGACTATGTCTTTGACTTTGTCACTCCTTATCCGGACTTTGACCTTCCCGCCCTTAACGACTATGCCCACAGCAAGGGTATCAGGATAATAATGCACCATGAGAGCTCCTCGTCCACAGTTAATTACGAGCGCCACATGGAAGCCGCCTACAACCTTATGAACCAGTATGGCTACGATGCAGTAAAGAGCGGTTATGTGGGCGACATTATCCCTTACGGAGAGCATCACTACAGCCAGCCTCTGATTAACCATTATCACTATGCTGTTGTAGAGGCTGCAAAGCATCACATTATGGTGAATGCCCACGAGGCCGTGCGTCCCACCGGCCTGTGCCGTACCTGGCCAAACATGATAGGCAACGAAAGCGCCATGGGTAACGAGTTCCGCAGCGACATCAATCCCGGCCACACCACAATTCTGCCGTTCACGCGTGAGCAGGGCGGTCCCATGGACTACACCCCCGGCATCTTCGAGCAGGATATGTCCGTCACCGCTCCCGGCGAAACCGGCAAGATGCGTCATACTATCGGCAACCAGCTGGGCCTGTACGTTACCTTCTACAGTCCTCTGCAAATGGCTGCCGACCTGCCGGAGAACTATGCCCGCTTCATGGACGCCTTCCAGTTCATAAAGGATGTTGCCGTTGATTGGGACAAGAGTATTTACCTTATGGCCGAACCCGGCGCATACGTTGTCACCGCCCGCCATCCAAAGCTCTCCACCCTTAACGCAGGCCGATTGAGCGGCACTTCCGGCGCCTACGACTTTGTGTACGCCGGCGGCAAGCCTCACGATGTCTGGTATGTTGGCGGCATAACCGACGAAACTGCCAGGGAAGTGGAAATACCTCTGGATTTCCTAAAGCCTGGCGTAGTATATGAGGCCACCCTTTATGCCGATGCTCCGGATGCCGACTTCGAAACCAATCCCCAGGCCTACGAGATTACCCACCATCTTCTGTCGGCCGACAGCACCCTTAAGGTGCGCATGGCCCGCTCCGGCGGCTTCGGCCTTACTCTTCGTGAGAAATAATTTATGGAAAAGATCCAGTTAACCTGCATAAACGACGGCCAAAACTACTTTTTGCCGCTTGGCGCGCCCATTTCAACCGTTGCGCCGCAAACTGTGAAAGACCCTAAAACCGGTAAGGAATATCCTGTGCTGGCGGCCCTTGTGGACCATCAGCTAACGGATCTGAACTATCCCATGTTCTATCCTCACCAGGTGGAATTCATAGGATACAACCATCCCCAGGGCCATAGCGTTTATATCCGCTCACTGTGCTTCCTGGCACAGAGGGCTGCCAGAAACCTTTTCCCGGACAAGACTTTCAAGATTAACCACTCGCTGCCCAGCGGCCTGTACTGCAAGTTCCGCGCAGAGCACGTGGCCGACGAATACATCATGCAGCTTCGTGAAGAAATGCGCCGCCTGGTGGCCCTGGATCTGCCTTTCAAGCTGGAGAAAATGTTATCGGCCGATGCCGAAGCCATTTTCCTTGCTCAGGACCAGAAACTGAAAGCCGGATTGCAGCACTCACTTGGAAACTTTTTCTGCACGGTAAACACCCTGGATGGAGTCGTGGACAATTTTTACGGCCCCCTGGTGCCATCCACCGGATATCTTAAAGTGTTTGACCTTATGCCTTTCCACCACGGCTTTTGCCTGCAGTATCCGTCGGAAGAGGATATTACCCGCACCATACCGCGCCAGAAACAGATGAAACTCACCGCCACCCTTAAGGAATACGGGTACTGGTGCAAAGCAACTGGAATAGTGAGCGTAGGTGCGCTTAATGAAAAGCTCCTTGCCGGAGATGCGGTGAACCTGATAAACCTTTGCGAGGCGCGTCAGGAAAGGGGATATGCCAATCTGGCCGATAAGATTTACGCAGCCAGAGACCACGTGAAGATAGTGTTCCTGGCCGGACCTTCTTCCAGCGGAAAGACTTCCTCTTCTTTGCGCGTTGCCCAGCAGTGCAAGGTGGTGGAACTGAATCCAAAGGTTATTGAACTGGACAACTATTTCCTGCCGCGTGAGCGCACGCCAAAGGACGAGGACGGCAATTACGATTATGAGTCTCTTGGAGCCATGGATTTGGAATTGCTGGGCCAGCACCTCAATACCCTGCTTGCAGGCGGTGAAGTAGAGCTGCCGCGCTTCGATTTCAAACAGGGCAAGCCCTTCTTTGTGGGCGACAAGATGCATTTGGAAGAGAACGACATCCTTGTGATGGAAGGCATCCACGCCCTGGATCCGGCAATGGTCCCTTCGGTGGACCAAAGCCGCATTTTCCGCATTTATGCATCGGCCCTTACCTCCTTAAAGCTGGACGAGAACTGCTGTATATCTACAACCGATAACCGCCTTTTGCGGCGCATGGTGCGCGATAACCGCGTAAGGGGCATAACCCCGGAAGACACCATCCTGCGCTGGCCCTCGGTGCGAAGGGGAGAGAACCGCTATATCTTCCCCTTCCAGGAGAATGCCGATGCCCAGTTCAACACAGCCCTGCTGTACGAACTTCCTATGCTGCGTTATTATGCCGAGCCCCTGCTCCGTCGCATAATGCCATCCTCTCCGGCCTTCCCGGAAGCAGTGCGTCTTTTGAAGTTCCTGTCCTACATAGTGCCCCTGCAGCCCTCCGAAATCGCCGCCATCCCGCCCACCAGCATCCTCCGCGAATTCATCGGCGGCCAAACGCTGTAATTAATGGCAAAGAAGGAGTACATACAGGTGCGGGGAGCGCGGGCTAACAACCTGCAAAACATAAGTGTGGATATCCCCAGGGGGGAATTTGTGGTTGTGACGGGCCTCAGTGGCAGCGGCAAAAGCTCGTTGGCCTTTGACACTATCTATGCCGAGGGACAGCGCCGCTACATGGATACTCTTTCCACTTACGCCAAGCACTTCATGGGTATATTGGAAAAGCCGGAGGTGGAGGAGATAACAGGCCTTAGCCCAATCATTGCCATAGAGCAAAAGACTACGGGCAACAACCCCCGAAGCACGGTTGGAACAATAACGGAAATATATGATTTCCTGCGCCTCCTGTATGCCAAAGGGTCGCGTGCCTTTTCCTCGGAAACGGGCCGTGAGATGGTGCGCTACACAGACGCTCAGATTGTGGATCTTATCCTAACCCAGTATGCAGGGCGCAAGTGTTACCTTCTGGCTCCGCTGGTAAGGGGCCGAAAAGGCCATTACCGTGAGCTGTTTGACCAGATGCGCAAGCGCGGCTACACGGAAGTTCGCATAGACGGGGAAATACAGGAACTGCAGCAAATTACGGCTCTGGACCGTTACAAGCCTCATTTCATAGAGCTTGTAGTGGACAGGCTTAAGCCCGAGGCCGGGGACGACCGCCGTGTGCGGGAGTCGGTGGCAAGGGCGCTCAATATCGGCAAAGGATCTGTTGCCATACTGGACATAGAAAGCGACAAACTGTCCCATTATTCCAAGCATCTGGTGGACCCGGAAAGCGGTCTTTCCCTGCAAGAGCCTCAGCCGCACAGCTTCTCCTTCAATTCGCCACAGGGTTACTGCCCCCATTGCAAGGGCCTTGGAACCATTGTAGACGTTAATTTGGATACGATTATTCCGGACCGCAGCAAGTCGGTGGCCGATGGCGCAATTGTGCCTCTTGGCAAGGTTAGGGAAAACCGCAAGTTCGACATTATCCACTCTATAGCCCGCAAGTATAATTTTAGCATCTACGACCCCGTGGAGGCCCTTCCGGATGAGGTCGTAAGCCTGCTGGTTTATGGTTCCGAAGACCTCTTCCGCGTAGGGGAAGGCAACCTGACGGAGATGGAAAGCTGGGACGGGGTTATTGACAATATCGAAGACACTATAGTGTGCCCTGTGTGTGGCGGAACACGCCTTAATGCCGATGCCCTTTGCTTCAGGGTAGATGGAAAAACCATCCCCGAGGTGGCTGCCATGGAGATGACAGAGCTGCGTGAGTGGCTGGATAAGATTCCTGAAGGCTTCACGGAACGCGAGAAAAACGTGTCACGCGACATTCTCAAAGAACTGCGCGAAAGGGTGCAGTTCATGCTGGACGTGGGCTTGGATTACCTGTCCTTGGACCGTGCCACCGGCTCACTTTCCGGCGGCGAGAGCCAGCGCATACGCCTCGCCACCCAGATTGGTTCCAAGCTGGTGAACGTGCTTTACATTCTGGACGAACCATCCATCGGCCTGCATCAAAGGGATAACCGGAAGCTTATAGCTTCGCTCAAGGCCCTTAGGGACGAGGGCAATTCCGTGATGGTTGTGGAGCACGATGCCGAGACAATGTTCAACGCCGACTGGCTGGTGGACGTTGGCCCCGGCGCCGGCGAAAACGGCGGAAGGATATGCCTGAACGCTCCTTTATCGGCCCTGCTTGACGATAAAAAAATAGATGCCGATACCCGGAAGCACGCTGTTGTGGGCCCGTCCGTAACGCTTGATTACCTTAAGGGAAAGAAGAGCATTCCCGTTCCGGGACTTCGCCGCCGCGGCAATGGCCTATACCTCACGCTAAAAGGCGCCTGTGGAAATAACCTTAAAAACGTGGATGTACGCTTCCCGCTTGGCTGCCTTATTGGTGTTGCAGGCGTATCGGGCAGTGGAAAGAGTTCCCTGGTGAACGAAACCCTGATGCCCATCCTTAAGCAAAAGTTCTATCGTTCAAAGGAAAAACCGCTTCCGTACAAGTCACTGGAGGGCATAGAGAACATTGACAAGCTCATAGAGATAGATCAGAGTCCTATCGGCCGCACTCCGCGTTCCAATCCGGCAACGTTCACGGCCGTTTTCAACGACATACGCCAGCTGTTCGAAGAAACTCAGGATGCCAAGGTTCGCGGCTTCAAGGCAGGCCGATTCTCCTTCAACGTCCCCGGAGGCCGATGCGAAGAGTGCAAAGGCGCCGGCATAAAGGTTATAGAAATGAACTTCCTGCCCTCTGTGCATGTGGCATGCGAAGTGTGCGGCGGAAAGCGTTACAAGGAAGACACCCTGGCTGTTAAGTATAAGGGGAAAAATATTAATGACGTTCTGGAAATGTCCATAAGCGAGGCATACGAATTCTTCAAACCTGTTCCTCGCATTGCAGCTAAACTAAAAGCCCTTGTGGACGTTGGCCTTGGTTATGTGCGCCTTGGACAAAGCGCCGTAACACTTAGCGGCGGTGAAAGCCAGCGCATGAAGCTTGCCGCGGAACTCTCACGCCCCTCCACCGGCAAAACCCTTTACATCCTGGACGAGCCCACCACCGGCCTGCATTTCGAAGACATAAATGTGCTTCTGGGCGTACTCCAGCGCCTGGTAGATGCCGGAAATACGGTGATTGTAATTGAGCACAATCTGGACGTGCTCAAATCCATGGACTACATATTTGACATGGGTCCCGACGGCGGCCGTGCCGGTGGCCGCATAGTAGCCGAAGGCACCCCCGAAGACCTTGTCCTTGACAAAAACTCCGTCACTGGCCCCTTCCTGAAAGAAGTTCTGTAGGATTACTTAAACTCCACACCCCACTCGGCACGCAACCGGTCCATGAGGTGCATCACATACAGTATCTCTGAGTGGGGCATTTGCGGGGCTTCCAGAAGGCCGGCAGCAATGGCGTCACGACAGGCGCGGAACTGATACTCAAAGCCTGTAATCTGTTCGGGGACAGATATTTCGCGCTCAACAACATGGCGCTTGCGGCACACGCGTATGTGCTGGGGATTAATCAGGTCGTCAAATTCAAGATATCCCGTTGTGCCGTCAATCGCAGCCCTGTTATCTCCCTGGCACCAGGCCGATGCCTGGATAGAGCAGAGGGTTCCATCGGCAAGAACCATGGTTATCACTTCCGATGCATCCACTCCCGAAGCGGCCTTGATACAGGTAGTGTTAATCTTTTCAATGGGTGAGTCTGTGAACATGCGAACGAAGTTGAGCACATACACGCCCAAATCCAGCAGCGCGCCGCCGCCAAGCGACAACTCCTGCACGCGCTCTTTGTCCGAAACGTTATAGGCCAGTGTGGCTGTTATCATTTTAGGCTGCCCTATAGCGCCTGAGCTCACAAGTTCCCGTCCCATGGCAACCATGGGCATATAGCGCGGCCATATTGCCTCGGCCACAAATACGCCTTTCTCGCGCGCCAGGGCAAGGATTGCGGCGGTTTCGGTGGCGTTTAGCATGAAACTTTTTTCCACCAGGCAGGGCTTTCCGGCAAGGATTGCATCCCGGCACACGGGGAAGTGAAAAGAGTGGGGGACAGCAATATAAACCAAGTCTATATCGCTGTCCTCCAGTAAAGCTGCATAAGAGCCGTATGCACGGGGAATTCCAAAACTGTTAGCAAACGCCTGCGCTTTGGAAAGGGTTCGGGAGCCAATTGCGAGGCATTGCATATCGTCCATCGCGGCCAGTGTTTTGGCCGCCTTTTCGGCAATGTGCCCGGCCCCTATAATCCCTACATTCACAGCGCCTTAAGGTTGCGGGGGTTGTGGATGTCTTTGCCTTCTACCGTGTAAAGGTAATCCAGAAGATCGGCATAGTGCTCTTCCACTTTGCCGCGGACTATCTTCATGGTAGAGTTCATCATCTTGTTGGCAATGGTGAATTCCTGGTCGCAGATGCCGATGGCCGACGGGAGCCAGCGCTCCGGGAACATTCCCTCGTGCTTGCCGCCTTTCTTGTATGAATCCACATCGGCCTGTATGAGGCTTAGCATGAACTTTTTGCCTTCCTCGCTCTCGGGGTCCAGGCCCTTGGCCTTGGCAGCCTCGGCCAAAGCGGTCTTGTCCGGAACCACCAGTGCTACGCAGAACGGCTTTTGGTCGTTGTGCAGAACGCAGGCGTTAACCCACTTGGAGGTTTCGGTCAAATTGTCTTCGAAGCCTTCCGGGGAATACTTTTCGCCGTCAGATGATATTAGCAGGCTCTTGAATCGGCCCACAACATAAAGGAATTCGGGATCGTCCGGGCAAATGTAGCCCATGTCGCCGGTGTGCAGCCAGCCGTCAATTACGGTATCGGCCGTGGCTTTGGGATTCTTCCAGTAGCCGGCCATTACGTTTTCGCCGCGAATTACAATTTCTCCGCGTGTGCCGCGGGGAACTTCCTTGCCCTCGGCATCCAGAATTACGCAGTCCATGGGTTTCACTATGCGGCCCGATGAACCGAATCGCGCGTGTCCGCCGGAGTTGGCGCAGATGATGGGCGTTGCTTCTGTTAAGCCATAACCCTGGAACATGGGCATGCCCACGGCGCAGAAAAAGCGCTGTAGCTCAATGTCCAGCAAGGCGCCGCCGCCAACAAAGAACTGCATCCGGCCGCCAAAGCTTTCGCGTACCTTTGAGAATATCAGTTTGTCAAACAGGGCCACCAGTGGCTTTCTCCAGAAAGTGCCGCCGGTTCCGCGGTTGTAGTATTCCTTATTATACTTAATGGCGTTGTCCAGGGCAAAATAGAACAGTTTTTCTGTAGCGCCGCCCTTTTTCTTGATGCCGCTTTCGATATTCTTCTTGAAGTTGCGCGCCAGAGCCGGTACGGAAAGCATGCAATGCGGGCGCGTTTCCATAATGGCCGACGGAATATTCCGCAGCGTGGCCATGGCATTCTTGCCGATGGGAACAAAAGCGATGGAGCCGCCGTAAATCATCATGGTGTACATGCCGGCAACGTGCGCAAAGCAGTGATCCAGCGGAAGGATGATGAGCATCACGGCATGTTCCTGGATATTGATAACGGAGCTGCCCTGCTCTACATTTGCAGTATAATTCCGGTGAGTGAGCAGAATACCCTTAGGATCGGCCGTTGTGCCGGAAGTATAGGAAATATTGGCGAAATCGTTGGGGCCGATAGATTTGTACCGTGCCTCGAATTCCGGCCGATGAGCTTTGAGGAATTCGTCGCCCATCTTCTGGATTTCCGACATCTTTATTTCCTTTGGCTCCAGTTTTTCGTAGTCAAAGGCATTGTCGTCAAACACTATCACCTTTTCCACAGCCGGACATTCCCCAATGATGGCGCGAATCTTGGGCAGGTGGTTGCCGGAAACCAGTATCCACTTGGCGTCCGAATGGTTAATACGGAAGATCAGGTCCTTGCCTTCGCCAAGGTTCACAGACAGCGGAACATCCACCGCACCGGCGTACAGGGCGCCAAGTTCGGCAATTACCCACATTGCGCGGCTCTCCGACAAAAGGGCAATCTTATCTCCTTTCTTGAGCCCAAGCGACATGAGGCCGGCACCAATGCGGTACGCCTCTTCACGGGTTTGGCTCTGTGACAGTTCCAGCCACTTGCCGTTTACTTTTTCGCGGAGGTAAGGATGATTTGGATATACTCTGGAATAATGCTCTACAAAATCAATGATTGTGGGTTTTTCTACCATAGCAGGTTCAGGTTTACTCAGTAGGGAAGAGGCCGAAGAGCTCGGCGTCTATTTTGTCGGTAATAAACTGGAAGCCTTCCGGATTATTCTCGAACTTTATATTGTCCACGTCTATAATGAGCAGACGGGCCTTGTAATCTTTGATCCAGTCTTCGTAGCGCTGGTTAAGGCCGGTGATATAGTCTATGCGGATGGAACGCTCGTACTCACGGCCGCGCTTTTGGATTTGGGCGATGAGGTTGGGGATAGAGCTGCGCAGGTAAATGAGCAGGTCCGGCGGGTTCACCAGCGACATCATAAGGTCGAACAGGTCGCTGTAGTTCTCGAAGTCCCTTGTGGACATCAGGCCCATGGCGTGGAGGTTTGGCGCAAAGATGCGGGCATCCTCGTAGATGGTGCGGTCCTGGATAATGACCTCTTTGTGCTTGGAAATTTCCACCACGTCCTGGAAGCGCTTGTTAAGGAAGTAAATCTGGAGGTTGAAGCTCCAGCGCTCCATGTCTTCGTAGAAATCGGCCAGATAGGGGTTGAAATCTACGGATTCGAACTTAGGGGTCCAGCCGTAATGGGCGGCCAGCATTTTGGTAAGGGTGG
>Ga0310696_10002953_pt1 | contig 21797 bp, 16 predicted proteins | sample AusTroGonzalo_MG_4_FD_203885 | JGI IMG/M metagenome (GOLD analysis project Ga0310696, IMG submission 203885) | Bovine rumen microbial communities from tropical cattle in Woodstock, Queensland, Australia - Gonzalo_02 (v2) (version 2) | ecosystem: Host-associated > Mammals > Digestive system >...
CGAGGTATCCCTTCTTCAGGCAGGCCTCGTACAGGTTCTTCCATGTGCATCCGGCCTGGACCCTGACGTACATCTCCTCGGTGTTGATCTCGAGGACCTTCTTGAACTTGGAGGTCATGTCGATGATGATTCCGCCCGCGGTGGGCATGGAGCCTCCGAGACCCCAGGTGGAGTTCCCTCTGGGGGTCACGGGGATGCCGTACTTGTAGGCGATCTTCATGACGGCGGCGATGTGGGCGACGCTCTCGACCCTCGCGATAACATCGGGGACGTTGTTGAATGCGAGACCCGCCATCTTCGGGAGAGGAGCGAGGTCGTGGCTGTAGATCAGCCTGTCCATGTATCCGTCGTTGACGTTCTTGGCTCCGATGGCCTCCTTCAGGAGGGCGATGATCTCGGGAGTGACCTGGCGGCCGAGGCCCTTGGGCTCAGCGGGCATCTTGCCCATGAATCCGTCCTCGATCCTCTTCATGAAGGTCTTGGTCTCCTCGGTGCGGAACTTGCTCTTGCACCTGCAGCAGCTCCTTCCGCCCATCTCGATCGCCTTGTCGGCAGCGGCGTAGTAGTCCTCGGCCTTCACATCGCCGAACAGCTTGACGACGGCGGTGCTGCGGTCGGGGATGTTTCCGCCGATGGAGAAGTCGGCGATTCCCTTGCATGCCTCGATGTAGGCGGCCAGGTCCTTCAGGCCGATGTAGGCGGTGGGGACCTTGAGGGCGACGGTCTGGTCGTCCTGAATGCCGCTCCAGAAGTCGCCGTCGAGCTTGGATCCGCCGAGCTCGGTGCAGATAGCATCGGTGGCCTCGATGTCGGCATTGACGAAGGACTCCTCTCCCTGGAAGGCCATGAGGATGGCGGTCCTGGCGAAGGAGATGTGCAGGGGCTTGACCGAGGGCTCCTGGACAATCTTGTTCAGGGCGGCGGCCATGGAAGCGATGTCGGGGAACTCGTACGCGACGGGCTTGGTGACTCCGGCGGGGTAGAGCTTGAAGGTGACCTCGGTGACCAGGGCGAGCTTTCCGTTGGAAGCGGCCAGGGTCTGGATCAGGTTGTATCCGGACATGTAGTATCCGATCCTGTCGTATCCGGACTCGATGATGTCGCCGCTTGCTCCGACGGCCACGATGTTGTAGACGTTGTCCTTCACGGTGCCGTACTTGTAGGAACCGACTCCGGGCTCCTCCTTGTACACCCAATCCTCGACGGTGGAATCGGAACCGGCGGGGATCGCTCCGAGGGTCAGGCCCTTCTCCTCTGCGGCGGCGATGATCTCGCTGATCTTGCATCCGGCCTGGGCCCTGACGGTCATGGCGACCTCGTCCAGGAAGACGATGGAGTTCATGGCGGACATGTCCACGAGGATGTCTGCGGTGGTGTGCTTGTTCTTGGCGGCGAGGGTGGTGATCTCCCCTCCGGCCCTCATGGTGATGATGACAGCCTTGGAGAGCTCCTCGGAGTTGGCGGGCTTGATGACGGGTTTTCCCTCGCACTCGGAGCATTTCCCTCCGACTGCATCCTTGACCTGCTCGATGACCTCTGCGGTCATCTCATAATCGTTGATGGACTTCATTCGATATACCTCCGCTTATAGCGGTTGCTGTGAACCTTCGTACGCGCGGTGTATATAATAAGATACGTAGGGCCAGACAGATTGGAATGAGATTTAATGAGATTATTCGCCGGCCGGCGGATCGAATCTGCGGAGCCCGGCCCTGGCCACCAAAGCATCTTTGGAAGGCCCTTCGACTCTGAACAGATGAGTGGGGCAGCCGCAGTCGGAGCAGCCGAAGCCTTTGACGGCGGGCGCCATGCCGCATTCTGCGGCCATGCGGGCAAGCTCGCATTCGGGCACCGGATCGGGGAAGGACTCGTACGCCTCCATGGAATCCGCCACAATGGTCAGACGGTCTATGTGCCAGCGTATGGCCTTGTCCTTCCTCAGATGCCTCGACAGGCGCTGGTCGAGCCCGCCCATGGCGCTCCCGACGTACGCATAGGTGCCGGGATCAAAACGGATGATCCCCAGGGCGCCGACCTCGGTCTCGACGGCGGCGCCGAGGGTAATGAAGAGCACATAGGTGCCCTTGCGTTTCATCAGGCTCTCTTCCTGTCCTCGTCCTCGACCTCTGAACGGGTCTTGATGCGGATGATGACGCTACTGTTGTCGATCCTGGACGAGGAGATCCTCGCCACGTCTCCGAGCCTGCGGCCGTAGACCATGACGTTGTCGAGATACTCCCTGTGCTCCTCGTACGGGATCTTGACCCTAAGTCCGTCCAGGTGGAGGACTATGGGCGCGGGCCTGAGGCACATGTTGATGGGCTCGTAGTTCTCGAGGATCTGCTTGACCTCCGCGGGGTGCACGAACAGGGGGTCCTCCTCGAGGCTCCTCTTCTTATCCCTGAGCACCTCCTCGACGGTGTCCGCGGTCTCCTCCAGCTTGGCCCTCTCCGGCGGGAGCCTCATCCTGGAGGCCTTCCTTCCGACGCCGTCCACGATGGCCTCGCAGGCGTCGTCTATGCCCTCGGGCCTCGGTCCGCAGACCAGGACTGTGGGGACGTGGATGTCCCTGAGCAGGTCCGCCTTCTTCTCAACGCAGGGTTTGAAGTTGCCCAGCATGAACACGGCCGCGTCGTACTCGTCGATGATGTCCTTCTCCACCTTAGAGATCTGCGAGGTGAGCTTCCCCCTGCCGCGGGCCAGGCCCATGACCACGGTGATCGCACCGTAGCGCCTAAGCTCCTCGGCGATATCGCAGATGGGGTGCGGCATGTGATGCCTTCCCAGCGTGGGCCCGACGACGGCGATCTCGGTCCCTGCGAGGGGGACCTCCTTGACCACGCCGCCTATGTCGGTGCAGACCTTGGAGATCGCCTCCTTGTCCTCTCCCGGGATCGACATGATGACGGTGAGCATCTGCGAGCTCCTGTTCTTCTGGAGGACCACGCCTCCGACGTCCTCGATGATCTCGAACAGCTCCTCGGAGCGGTAGACTCCGCCGTCGTACATCATGACCTCAAACATCGATCTCGCCTCCCATGGATTTATGGACGTCCATTCCCTCCTCGATCATCTCCGTGCGGAGGATCTCCTCGGTGGCGATGACCGTGATGATATGGCCGTCTATCAGCGTCTTGCGGTTCTTGATGCCCTCGGGCATCGTCCTCCAGATGGCGCCCATGATCTCGCGCATGTCCTCCTCTCCGGAGGAGATCTCCATATTGGCGAGCTCCTCCTCGGAGGCTCCCTTCACGTCCAGGTCGAAACGGGTCTGCTGGACCACGTTGGCCCTCCCGTACTTCGCCCACAGCACCGACAGTATGTCCGGCGCGTAGCGCTCCTGGGTGATGGTCACGTGGACCCCCTCGATCTCCATCCTAACGGTGGCCGCGTCCGGGATGGTCTTCCTGGACGGCGCCGCCTTCAGCACCACGGAGAATATGAACAGGGGGACGTCCGGTTTGAGGACGAGCCTGACCCTGTCGATCAGGACCGCCTTGTTCAGGTCCCCCATTATCTCCTCGAACAGTTTCTCGTAGGCCGCTGTGCCGTACGGATCCAGTCCGATGACCTCTATATCCATTGGATCGCCTCACAGGAATCCGGAGCTCAGCAGGGCCCCTCCGACCGCTCCGATGTACTGGGAGTCGGGCGGGACGATGGGCCTCTCGCCGAGCACGTCGCCTATGGCGGTGACCAGTCCGGAGATCAGCGATGTGCCTCCGACCTGGATGATCGGGTGCCTGACATCGATCTCCTGCAGCTGCTGCTCGTAGACCTGCTCGGCGACCGAGTGGCATGCGGCTGCTGCGACATCCTCGAAGCTCTTACCCTCTCCGAGGGTGGTGACCAGGTCCTGGATACCGAAGACAGAGCAGTAGGAGTTCATCTTGGCGTTCCTCCAGTTGCCCCTGTCGGCGATGGCGCCGAGCTCGGTGACGTCGACCTTGAGCCTCTTGGAGGTCATCTCGAGGAACCTTCCGGAGGCACCTGCGCAGATTCCGCCCATGGTGAAGTTGTCGGGCACTCCGTCCCTGACGGTGATGGCCTTGTTGTCCATTCCTCCGATATCGATGATGGTGGCCTCTCCCCTCTGCTTGTCCGCGAGCCATACCGCTCCCTTGGAGTTGACGGTCAGCTCCTCCTGGACGAGCTTGGCGCCGAAGTGGTCTCCCAATGTGAAACGCCCGTATCCGGTGGTACCGATGGCCTCGATCTGCTTCATCTCGACCCCGGCCATCTCCATGGCGGCCTCGAGGACCTGTGTGGCGGATGCCACGACGTCCCCCGAGGGGGTCCAGCTCTTTCCGATGATCTTGTTGTTCTCCATGATGACCGCTTTGGTCGTGGAGGATCCGGAGTCCAGACCGGCGGTGATGCCGGACTGCCTCTCCCTTGCGAGGAGCTCCTTCCTGGTGACGATGGTGACGAGGGCCTCCATCCTGGTGAGCAGCTGCGAGGCCTTGAGCCTCTCCGTGAACGAGTAGGTGACCACGGGGAGCCTGGTGTTCTCCTGGATGAACCTCCTGAGCTCGTTCCTCACCAGAGCGGCCTCGGCGCACCTGAAGCAGGTGGTGATGAACACCGCGTCGGCGTCGTACTTGCCGTCGGCCAGCTGGGCGGCCCTGGCGATCATCAGCTTGAGCTGCGGGGAGCGGGGGTTGAACCCGAACCTCTTGACAGCCTCGTCGATGTCGTTGGCGGACACGTCGGGGTAGACGATCTTGGCCCCGACCGACCTGGCGGCCTTCTCTATCTCGTACTGGACGCTGCTGTACTCCGTACCGCATGAGAGCTGTGCGATCTTGATGGTCATTCCAATCCCTCCAGGAACTCCTTGGTCTGAGCGACGAAGTTGGTTGCCTGCTCGTCGTCCTCAGGGTAGCTGACGTGCAGCGCGGGGATGCCGCGCCTCTTGATCAGGTACTTCACCATCAGGTTGGACCTCTCGCATCCGACGCATCCGAAGCTGTACGGGCAGTCGTCCATGATGATGGCGGCGTCGGCCTCCTCTATGAGCGGGCCCCAGAGCGCCATCCTCCCCCTTATTCCGGAGGGGACCTCCACTCCCGCGTACTTCAGTCCTTTGACGACATCGTCCAACGTGACGTTCATGGGCGGCATATCGACCTCGATGTTGTCCACCCTCTCCTGTATTGCCGCCATAGTACTGAGGGGCTGGTGGCCGAACCTCTCCACAAGGTCGAACAGCACCAGACTGTTTGGCGGATCAATGAAGACCTTCATCAGTGCACCTCGCATATCTTCTTGAAATCGTTTACCGGAATGCGTTTCTTCTCCGCGGGGGGAACGTATCTCGCGCCGGCGTCGACGCGGTCGAGCCCGACCTGTATGCGCGCCAGCAGCTCCCATTCCTCCTCCAGCTGCGCGAATCCCGGCCTGGTGCCGTGCTGTGCGCGGCACCTCCTGGGGTCGCTGCAGGGATACGCCCTGATCTTCGAGAAGACCTCGTTGGGGTACTCCTCCCTCACTTTCGCGAGGATCTCCAGGACGAGCTGCCTGGGCGCCTCGACGAGGCATCCGTAGCAGGTCTCCTTGACAATGGCCTTGTCCCCGAACGAGTGCACCATGCGGACCAGCTGATCCGGCGTGAGCATCGACCTGGGGGAAATCATGAACAGCCTGGTCTCCCTCTCTTCGCTCATAGGTCTTCCTCCGTGATGTATACGACGTCCTCCTCGTTCAGGTCCTTCATCAGCCTGTCGAGGTCGTCGGTGAACTTCCCGACTATGTTGGTCCCGTAGGGCTCCTCTCCGGTGGGCCCGAAGTCCTTGCTGTCCTCCAGCCTGATTCCGATGAGGCCGTGGTGGGGCCTCGCCTGGTTGGTGACTCCGATGTCCCCGCGCTTGACCTTCTTGAACGGGTCCTGCGGGTAGAGGTTCTTCCCTCTCATCTCGTCGCCGTAGAAGGTGACCATCGGGAGTCCCTCGAAGGTGAACTGGACCTTGATGGATCCCACCGGCTTGTGGTTCAGCCCGGTGACCTTCTTGAAGTAGTGCTTGCTGGTCTGGTCCTTGTCGGACAGCTCGATCTTGAAGACGCGGTCCCTCGGGACCCCGAAGGTCTCCACGGTGCCCTCGGTCAGGGCGTTGACGGTGTGCTCGGGGGTCTGCTCCACGATGATCGCATCGTCGGACTGGTCCCCGGTGCGGACCTGCTTGATGCCCCGCTCCTCGAGGAACGCGGCCCCTGCCTTCTGCGTCAGGCCGACGGCGAGCGCCCTCGGCGGCTCCGTCACCACGGTGAACCTGTCGCCCTGCTTGGCGTAGGCGATGATGGCCCTGCCGGACACGATCTGCCCGGCGGTGTTGATCGCGGGGGAGACCTGCCTGCGGTCCTTGTAGAACATCAGACGGCCGGTACCGATCCCCTCGTTCCTGACGGAGACGCATCCCTGGACCCTGGTCCCGGTGTCCTCCGCGGGGATGGTGACGTCCAGGTCCTCCTCGCATGCCACGAAGCTCCCCGCCACGTTGGTGGCCTCTATGGTCCCGTCGGACGCGAGGATCAGAAGGTGCTCGGCGGACTCGGGGGACTTGGGGTTGAGCTTCACGGTGACGTTGGTGAACACCTTGTAGCCTTCCTCCAGCTTGAACTTCAGGTCCTTGGTGACGACCACGTTCTCGGTGCTGGTCTCGGACATGACGGGGCGGACCTCCTTGACGCGGTCCCCTTCCCTGAGGAGGGCGAGGATGTGCCTTCCGACGGTGATCCTCCCGATGACGGCGGGACCGGCTCCGTAAGAGCCCTTGTGGGTGTCCCTGGCGATCATCAGGTACGTAGTCTGGTTGTCGAAACCTCCCAGGGAGAGGAAGCAGTCGTACGTCTTGTACATGTACTCCCCTCTGTCGACCTGGGCGTCCGTGGGGAACGATCCGAAGGCGGCGATGTTGTGCGTCACCCATCTGGCGTTGACCCCGGGAACGCTCCTCATCAGGAGGTCCCTCCATTTGGCGGTCTCGGTCCCGTCCTCCAGGTGGAGGACCATGACACCGCGGTCGGTGACCAGCTCGAAGTCGTTGGTCTCCTTGACGACCTTCTCCTCTGACAGGTACACAGCGATAAGCGTGTCCTTGATGTACTTCTCGTCGCCCAGGGCGGACTTGAGCGTGGAGCCGGCCTTGAGGTCCTTCTCCTTGCCGTTGATGTACACCTTCATCGGTTACCACGCTCCGGCAGCATCGACTGGACCTTGGAGACGATCTCGTCCAGCTTGTCCTGCGTGCAGGTGACTCCCCTGACGACGCCGGTGACGATCTGGACGATCTCCCCTTTGGTCTGTATCTTGTCCTCCGGGGGCATGACGACGGACGTCTTGATGCCTATGGCGGCGAAGTCCTCGTAGTCCACCGGGCACTGGGCCACGACAATGGCGGGGATGTCCACGTTCCTGAGGATCAGCCTCGCCTTGTAGATGATATGCATCCTGACATTCCCGAGGTGGATGAGGGCCACCTTGTACTGCTGGATCCTCTCGACCTCTATGGGATCGAGGCCGAAGTAGGATCCTGTCGTCATGTCGGGGGCGTCCGCGGGGACCCCTGACCCGGCGTTGACGACCAGGACGCTAGTATCGATGCCCTCCTCGCGGAGGGCGTACGTTATCTCGCAAACTGGCTTGGTGATGTGCCTTCTTCCGGGCCCCATCGCTATCGCGACGACGTCCCTCCCGGACTCGGAGATGGTGGCCCTCTGGGCCAGACCGCCCCCGACTCCGAGACCCATGGATTCTCTGCACTCCACGAAGCTCAGATGCCTCCCCATCTTCTGCTTCACTTTCATTCACCTTCCGGTACGGGCTCCATACCGAACTGCTCCAGAACCTCTTCCGGACTGCCCATGGTCACGACCTTGCCGCCCTTCATGAACACGGCGCGGTCGCTGCAATTGAGAACGAAGTCCATGTCGTGGCTGACCACGATGAACGTCTCGCCCAGGGTCTCCCTGGCCCTGATGACGGACTTCGCGACGATCGTCTTGGTGATCGGGTCCATCGTACCGGTGGGCTCGTCGAGGATGATGATACGGGGCTCCTTGATCAGGACCTGGGCGAACGCGATCCTCTGACATTCTCCCACGGAAAGGGAGTCGGGGTACGAGTAGAGGATCTTCTCGATGTCCTGCTTGGGGAATCCGACGCTGATCAGGACCTGGATAGCCTTGACCTTGGCCAGCTCCGCGGGCATCTTCATTCCGATGCAGGTGCTCAGGTTCTGGAGGACGGTGTCGAAGGGGTACAGGGTGTACTCCTGGTGGAGGAATCCTATGTAGGGGGTGGCGCGGCCCTTGCCGGCGAACCCGCTCTCGGACATGTCGATCCAATCGTCTCCGATCCTGATCTTGACCGACCCTCCGGTAGCGGGGGTCATTCCCGCGATCATACGGGAGGTGGTGGTCTTCCCGGCTCCGGAGTATCCGACCATGGCGAAGACCTCCCTCTCCTTGATGTCGAATGAGACACCGTCCACAGCTTTGACGACTCCTCTGACCACCGAGAAATAGTGCTTCTCAGCGTTCTCGAGAACGATCAGGGGCTCTCCGATGTCGCCGGCGGTCTTGCTCTTCTCGAAGTGATAGTCCTTCATGAACTCGTCTGCGACCTTCTTGGGCTCTCCCTGCATCTTGACGTTGCCCGCATCCATGAGCATGGCCTCGTCTGCCATCCTGGTGATGGCCTCGGGCCAGTGGGATGCGAACATCATGCAGATGCCGTGGTCGCGGACGTAGTTGACCAGTCCCTCGTGGACGATCTCGGCGGTGGTCGGGTCCAGGGTTCCCGTGGGCTCGTCGGCGAGGAAGAACAGCGGGCTCTTGGCGAGCTGCCTGGCCATGACGACCCTCTGCTTCTCTCCTCCGGAGAGGTCCCTGGCGATGTGGGTGGTCCTGTGGGTCATGTTGACCAGCTCCAGCATCTTGATGGCGAGGTTGATGCGCTTGTCTCCCTGGACGTCGGCGGGGATCGCCTCCATGACGTTCTCCACCACAGTCATGTCTCCGAACAGGGCGAACGTCCTCTGCAGCATGATGGCGATGCGGGCCCTCACGGCGAGCCTCAGCGGGTCGTCGCTCTTGAGGGACCAGTAGTCCACATCGAGGGTCTCGGTCTCACCGCCGCACTCGCTGCACTTCTCCCCCTTGATGGGGAGGCCGAGGCGGCCGCATTTGCAGCAGCGGTTGACGTGATAGATGATACGGCCGCTGTCCGGGGCGTACTCCTCGTTGCCCCTGACCATGTGGATGAGAACGCTCTTACCTGCAGCGCTCTTTCCGATCAATCCGATGATCTTGCCGGATGTCAGTTTGGCGCTGACGTTGTTGAGAACGCATTTCCCATCAAAAGACTTGGAGACGTTCTCGATAGTAACCAGTTCGACCGATGATTTGTCCATGATGGGGTTAGTTCGTCCAACTATTAAAGACCAGGTGCACGCGCGCATTATTAGGAACCCTTGAATCTGGCCAGACCTGCCGGTGCAGCGCTTCGGGATGCGGAAGATGGCATGTCCTCGGCGGAGGCGCGACAGAATATCCGCGTATATCTCGCGGTCCCTGTCGAGGAAGACGTCGAAGACCACGCGGTCGATCCTCTCCCCTCTGGAATCGAGCCATCCCTTGACCGATTTGACGGCGATCTCCGCAGCCTCGCGGGCGGGATAGCCGTACTCCCCGGTGGATATGCAGCAGAAAGCGACGGTGCGTATGCGACGGGAGGAGCACATGTCAAGGACGTTCATGTAGCACTGTGCCAGCGTATCAGCGTGATGCTGCTCCGGCTCCCCTTCTACCACCGGCCCGGCGACATGAATGACGTACTCCGACGGGAGATTGTAGGCGGGAGTCATCATAGGTATGGACACAGGCCATTCGGTGGCACCCATGAACTCCTCCATGGCCCTGACCTGGCGGTCGCATTCCAGGCGCAGCTGCATCCCGGCGTATGTGTGGATGCAGTTGTCGATGCACAGGTGCATAGGCGCGAAACACCCCCTCATGCCGGGATTGGCCGCGTTGACGACCGCGCCTATCCTCAGCGCCGTCATGTCCCCCTGCCACAGGGATATCTTCCCGGCGTGGCGGGACTTGGATCCGGAGTCGGCCAGCGTCGGTATGTCCTCCCAATCGACGATCCCCCTCGAGCCGATCTCCTCGGAGAGGTACTCGTCCTGGATCGCCAGGACGTCGGGAGGGACCTCGGATGGCTGGCGGACGTTCATCAGCGACCTGAGCTCCGTCCAGGGATCATCGCTGAAGACCGGCCCCTCCGATCCCCTCTCCGACCTCAGAGCGTCAATCAATGCATCCAACCTTTCCGCCTGATCCATGGATGATGAATGGCGCACAGGTTGAAATAGGAACCGTTGCCGATGCTGAGTAACATCCAATTAACATTGATAATAATGTCCAATTACTAAACCAATATCTTAAATGTTTACACACCATTTAAATACAGAGTACAAACATGGTTTTACATTAATGAACGGAGGTAGGATAAAAATGACGCCTAGGTACATCAACAACGCAGTCGTGGACTCCATAGTTGACGTTTACTGGTCGATGTTTGAAAAGGGCGACACCACCTCCATCAACAGCTACGATGTCTGCGTGATGGGCAACATCGACCGCAACACGTTCGACAAATACTTCGAGAGCGCGAGCGACATCCTTGCCCATGTCGAAGAGGAACAGCTCTACAGGCTGGAGAAGTTCTTCGAATCCACCGAGGGAATGACCCGCCATTACGTGCGCTTCGTGAAGATCTTCAGGGAGTACTTCCTGTCGAACGCCAGGTACCTGGTGCCCCTGGTGCTGGACTATCGCGACCCCGCATTCTCCTTCGAGTACCGCTCCATGCTGGAGGACCGGATGTTCAAGGACCTGGATGTGGTCCTCTTCAAGAGGGACGAGAGATCCGTTCAGGTGATAGACATAGTGATCTCCGGCATCATCGACATCTTCCTCCGCAGCGTGGCCGTCAAGGAATTGAGCGACGATGACCTGATAATCATCCTCGAGGGCTACATGGACAGGGGATTGCGCATGACGCTCAAGGACAACTTCGGGATCTACGTGTCCATGAACCATTACGAGTGATGTCCAGACCAGGTCCCGCTGGATGCATAGTCAGATTTATTTAAATATTGGATGAATGATTCATCCAGTATGTTGGACGGCGGCGTTAGAGCAGGTGGACCGATTCCCAAGTTCAACGACTACCACATCTGGAAGGCGCTGAACTACCTGGATGACAAGAACCCCGTGGGGAGGAAGAAGCTGGCCTCAGTGCTGGGGATAGGCGAGGGCAGCACCCGCACCATCCTCAACATCATGCAGGACGAGAACCTCATATCCATCGGCAAGAGCGGGATATTCCTCACCGACGAAGGCATGGAGCTGAAGAAGAAGCTCCACATGGACGTCGTCCGCCTTCCCGCAGGGGACCTCACCATCGGCGAATGGGACTGCGCCGTCCGTGTCCCCCGCATGGCCCGCAACGTGAAGTTCGGATGCGAGGAGAGGGACCGCGCCATCATCTCCGGGGCCAAGGGCGCCACCACCCTGGTCTACACCAACAACAAGCTGATGTTCGCCGGATCGGAATACGCCGTCGACGCCGAGATGGAGGAGAAGATCAAGGCCGTCATGAACCTGAAGAACGACGACGTCGTGATCATCGGAACCGGCCCCGACATAGAGTCCGCCGAGAACGGCGCCGTGGCCGCCGGACTTTCCATCATGGGCGGGCTGGGATTCGGCAGGAACGAGGAGAAGACGATGCTCTCGCCCAACATTTCCGGCAACGAGCTGATCTCCCTGGCGTTCGCCATCCACGACCTTGTCGGAGGCCTCCCGGTATGCGCCAAGAGCAAGAACAACCTGGGCATCAGGATAGAGAACGGCACCGTCATCGACAACGCCTACACCGGTGCGGTCCTCGAGGAGGTCATCGAGGTAGGGACCACCATCAGGAGGATCGCCGTTTCCGGACCCTACAAGGGCATCCGCGTCATCGTCACCCCGATCGAGTTCGACAGCCATGTCATCGCCGCCATCGGAGTCGTGGACATCAGGTCCATGGCCGGACAGGACAACCTCATAAGGCTCAGTGATGACGATGACCGATTGCAAGATCTGCGTCGATGCGGGCGTGTGCAAGATGCGCACGCTCATAACCGCCACCACCGACGACATGGGGATGGTGAGGGTGAAGCTGCAGAGCGACTGCCCTAACGTCCTGAAGCTCTCGTGGGTGCTCGAGGAGGAGGCCCTGAGCCCGTACGGCGAGGCGGAGGTCGATTTCTCCGAATCGACTGTGTACAGGCTTTCCGAGGGGAGGCTCCCCCACACCGCGTGCCCCGTTCCCGGGGCGATAATCAAGGCCCTCGAGGTGGCCGGCGATATCGGCCTGAAGAGGGATGTCACCATCAGGTTCGTCGATTGATATCGCCTGCAAGATGACTCGTTTTACAGCAACCTATTAATATAGGGTCTATCTGTACTTCGCCATATAGCTCCGGCTCCATAACCAGGAGGGATAATGAGATGGCAAAGAAACAATTCAAAGCAGAGTCCAAGCAACTCCTGAACCTTATGATCAACTCCATCTACACGCACAGGGAGATCTTCCTGAGGGAGATCATCTCCAACGCGTCGGATGCCATCGACAAGCTCCACTACAGGTCAATCACCGAGCCCGACATCGCCGTGGCGAGGGAGGACTTCAGGATCAAGGTGTCCATCGACAAGGACGCCCGCACGGTGACCGTCTCCGACAACGGCATAGGCATGACCAAGGAGGAGATGGACGCCAACCTGGGGGTCATCGCCCACAGCGGCTCCCTGGACTTCAAGAAAGGGATCGAGTCCGACGACATCGACATCATAGGGCAGTTCGGAGTCGGATTCTACTCGTCCTTCCTCGTCTCCGACAGGGTCACCGTCAGGTCCAAGGCCTTCGGCCAGGACCAGGCCTGGGAGTGGAAGAGCGAGGGTGCCGACGGATACTCCATCAGGGAGTGCGAAAAGGACTCCTACGGCACCGATGTGATCATGCACATCCGCCCCGACGACGGGGACGAGGATTTCGACCAGTACCTCGACGAATACACCATCAAGAGCCTCATCAAGAAGTACTCCGACTACGTCCGCTGGCCGATCCACATGGACCTCGAGAAGGGGGCCATGGAGGAGACCGGCGAGACCGAGGAGGACGGCACCCCCAAGAAGGAATGGAGGACGCACATCGAGGACACCGTCGTCAACAGCATGGTGCCCATCTGGCAGCGCCCCAAGGACGAGGTCGGGGACGAGGAGTGCATCCAGTTCTACAAGGAGAAGTTCCGCGACTACGAGGACCCTGCGGCCGTCATCAGGGTCAACGCCGAAGGTACCGTGAGCTACAAGGCCATGCTGTTCATCCCCAGGGTTGCCCCGTACAACTTCTACAGCAGGAACTTCGAGCCCGGGCTGCAGCTGTACTCCTCCGGCGTCATGATCATGGACAAGTGCAAGGACGTCCTCCCCGAATGCTTCAGGTTCGTCAGGGGCGTCGTCGACTCCCCGGACCTGTCGCTCAACATATCGAGGGAGATCCTCCAGCACGACAGGCAGCTGGCCACCATCAGGAGCAACATCGAGAAGAAGGTGAAGAACGAGCTCCTCCGCCTCATGGAGGAGGAGCCCGAGAAGTACGCCGAGTTCTACAAGAACTTCGGGACTCAGCTGAAGTACTCGGTGGTGGATGACTTCGGGGCCAAGGCCGATGTCCTCAAGGACCTGCTGATGTTCCATTCCTTCGAGAAGGACTCGCAGATCTCCCTGAAGAGCTACGTCGATTCCATGCCCGAAGGGCAGGAGAGGATCTTCTACGCATCCGCGGACACCGTCGCCAGGGCCAAGCAGCTCCCCCAGACCGAGCAGGTCAGGGACAAGGGATACGATATCCTGTGCATGAGCGAGGAGGCCGACGACTTCGTGGTGAAGACCCTGAGGGAGTACGACGGCAAGCAGTTCTGCGACGTTGCCGGCGGGGACCTGGGCCTGGAGACCGATGAGGAGAGGAAGGAGGCCGACGAGAGGGACGAGTCCGAGAAGGACGTCATCGCGTTCGTGAAGGAATCCCTCGGGGACAGGGTGGCCGACGTGAAGCTCTCCCGCAAGCTGAAGACGCACGCCGTTTGCCTGAGCACCGAGGGCGAGGTCTCCCTCGAGATGGAGAAGTACTTCAGCAGCCTGCCCGGAGACAGCGAGGCCAACAAGGTCAGGGCGCAGAGGGTGCTGGAGATCAACGCCGACCATCCCGCCTACGCGGCCCTGAAGGATGCCTATTCTGCCGATAAGGAGAAGGCGAAGCTCCTGGCCGAGATCATGTACGGACAGGCCGTGCTGATCGCCGGGATGCCTATGGACGACGTCCTGTCCTATTCCGACAGCGTGTTCAAGCTCTTCTGATGACCGAGGCCCGGGACACCGGGCCTCCCATCCTTATTCCGGTGACCTCTCGTAGGTTGGCCTTCTCCGACTATATCCCTTTTCTATATTCAACTGCATCCCGTCACTCATCGGACTGCTGACGTCATAGCACAGCGGAAGGGTCGGGCACATCGGACCTGTACCGCTGACATGGAACGATATGGGAGGAGGACAGACGATATGGGAGGAGAACGCGGACCGTCCCGCAGAGGCATCATGAAAAGGCGCAGAATGGTCGCCGCACTGACGCTTGCGGTGCTGACGGCGATGGTATGTCTTGCGGTGCCGACCGCCAGCTCGGATGAGGCTTACGCCATAGAACACGATGACTTCAAGGTCATGGTGCCGTTCCATGACCCCACGGCTGGAATCCCCAACATCGTGGAGAACGGAAAATCGGCCACCTACTCGATATACATCTCCAACTTCTCCGACCACGTTCTGGACATCTCGTTCGTCGGCTCGGTCAGCGACTCCTATCTGAGCTTCGACACGCCGGAAAGCCTGACGGTCATGCGTGCCGGCGACCCCGAAGGCAGGGACATGGTCAAGACCAGCTTCACGATCTATGTCGAAGAGGTGACCACCTCCCACAAAGGCGGTATGGTCTATCTCCATGTCCGCATCGCCGATGTGGATGACGAGTCGATAGACCTGGTGCCAATCACCTTCGGCATCGATGTGAAGTCCAACTTCGACACCTCCGGGAACTTCAACAGATTCTTCGGGATAATCGACAACACCCTACCGGCGCCGTACGACACGCCCTTCGTCCCGTTCATCGTCACCCTCCTGGGGGTTCTGGCCTTAGCGTTCGTCGCGGTAAGGCTCGTGATCCCGCTGTTCTCCAAATACGTCGAGGACGACAAGCGCCGCTACGAGAACATCATGACCCTCCTTGTCCTCATAATAGCCGTCGCGCTGTTCATCGACCCTGGGCTCAGGATCCTCGGGGCCGACCTCAACCTGATCCTGCAGGTGCAGAAGCTGAGCGTGACCCTGCTGGTGGTCATGATATGCGTCACGATATGGAAGCTCTTCATGATGCTGGCAGAGGGGCTCCTGAGGAAGCTCGGGGAGAAGGAGAACTCGCCTCTCGACTCCACATTCCTGCCCCTGTTCTCCATGATCGCGAAGTTCGTCCTATGGATAGGAGGAATCGGTGTGATCCTGCACGTGTTCGGATTCGATCTCACCGGCATCCTCATCAGCGCGGGCATAGTGACATTGGGGATCACCCTGGGCGCGCAGAGCGTTCTGTCACAGCTGTTCAACGGAATCTCCCTCCTGCTGACGAGACCGTTCAACGAGGGGGATTACCTGCTGATCGACGGCACCACGTATGTCGTGAGACAGGTGAAGCTGATGTACACGGAGTTCACCAGCGAGGATACTGACAGGATCATCACCATCCCGAACAACACGGTGGCGGCGGCTACCATAGTCAACATGAGCAAGTATGACAAGGCCTACAGGATGAAGATCACCTTCCAGGTCCCGTATGGGGAGGATATCAAGAAGGTGGAGAGGGTGCTCCTGGAGATGGCCGATGAGAACGAGTACGTCATGCACAACTACAGGAAGTACAAGAAGCCCGCCGTCAGACTCATCGAGTTCGAGGATTCTGGTATCCTCATGAGGCTGGATGTGACGGTCACCGACTACGCCAACACCCCGACCATCATGTCGGACATCAAGAAGGCACTGTACGCCACGCTGAGGGAGGAGAACATCGAGATGCCCTTCAACAGGCTGGAGGTCTCCATCATGGAAGGCGGGTACGAGACGGACCCGACCGCCTGACGGCGACCATGCAGGGGGCGGCCCCCGCCCCTTGCATCCCTTATCCTTCCCGGCTTATCACAAATCGCTTTAACCATCTTCTCCCATACGGGGGCGTATGCGTCCGTTTTCCGAGCGTACCGAATTCTCTCCCGGAGAGCATTTCCTGGAGGACATGGCTGCCTATTCAGGCGAAGCCCGCGAGGAATGCGAGGCGATCCCCAGCGAACTGAACCGCCCGGATTACAGGATCCTCAGCAGGGCGCAGCTGGACTACTACTTCTACTGGAGGTCGCGCCTCGCCGAGGGCGACCTCCCCCTTGTGGACGAGGGCTACATGTGGCTGAGGATGTGCGAGATAGTGAACCTCGACATCGACCCCGATCAGGGCCTGAAGGAGCTAATGACCATGCTCGACAAGGGCGGATACAAGAGGGTCAGGGACACCGTTACCGTGACCCTGATAGACTGGTGCCTGGAGCATGATCTCCCCATACCCCCCATTTGGATATGGGGATGGGACAAGAGGGTCGACATAGTCACCACCAGCATCATGTCCCCCGCACCCGACTACCTGCCGCTGGCGACCATCAGGCGCATGGGAAAAGTGGAGGAGCTCTACTACACCGACGAGGACGGGCTCGAGAGGATGTGCAACGCGGTGGTCCAAGCGCTGGACAGACATCTGATCATGACCACCGGCAGAGGGATGCTGGAGACGTACTCCCGCAGGGTCTCCGGGATCTTCCCGGCCTACACCGGCCTGGTGCTGGCGGAGGACAGGGCCCTCAACGTCAGCTACCTGGAGCCCAACGCCGACTTCACGACGATAATGCGTTCCGTCATCAGATACTCCGAGAAGATCCTTCTCAAGAGAATAGGATACGAGGGCCCGAGATGCCCCGGCCTGTTCACCAATTCGTACAGGAAGGTGGCCGATGACGCCAGCATGCTGATGGGGCACGACGACATGCCCGCGATCCTCCCGAAGAGCGAGCTGCTGCAGAAGGCGGAGCGCGTGTCGAGGAGGGAGCGCATGCTCATCGAGGTCGGCGATGCCCTGTCCTCCGAAGGATACGAAGGGAGGGTCATCGAGGACATCACCGCCATGCCCACCCCGGTCACGAGCAGGTTCAGGGGCGTGCTCGCCAAGATCGGGAAGATGTCGCATCCGTATCCCGAGAGATACATCCCGTCGGGGACCACCAACTTCATCCCCTACCCGGAAGACGATGACGAGAGGCTGAGGTACTATCTGAGATGGAGGGACTACGCCAAGGACGGGGAGTATATGGACACCGACCGCGGGTACATATGGCTGTTCCTCTGCGAGCTCATCAACAGCGATTCTGACGAGACATCGACGGTAGCCTCCCTGGCCAGGGCCTACGAGAAGGGCGACGAGCGCCCGTTCATCGGCACCACCTATCTCGACCTGCTGCTTGTGCGCGGGAGGAGGGATGCCGACCCCACGGTGTTCCGCAGCGGCATGACCATGAACCTCGCGATCGACAACGTGTTCTCCGAGGACTGGAAGCCCCTGGACCTGGAGACGCTCTCGTACGCCACGGGCATGAAGACATACACTGCGCTCAGGCAATTCGACGACGTGTGCATGCAGACCCTGATGCTGTCCCTCAGGGAGATAGACCGCAGGAGGTCAATCATAGCGACCTGCGGTGTGAGGTACAGGAGGTACTCCGACAGGGCGTTCAAGCGCCTGAGGTACTACGGCGACCTGCCGCAGCAGTTCGACGTCGAGTTCCCCGACTACCTCTCCAACGATGCCTTCTGCGACGGGCTGAAGGCGCTGGTGAAATGCACCATGCAGTCCGTGAAGAAGGTCCGCGGCAGCAAGGCCGCGGTGACGAGGACGGAGGAGTTCGGGATGCTCTGCAACCCCATAGTGGAGGAGTGCGCGAGGAACGCGGTGGCATCGCCGAGCACCATGGGCGCCAGAAAGGTCAGCATCGACATGACCGCTGTCGTCAGGGCGGAGGACGACCTGCGCTCGGTCACGGCCATGATGGCCACGGAGGATGCCGAGGAGCCCGAGGAGGAGGCCCCCGCTCTAACTGGATCCGCCAGAGCGGACGACCCGTGGACGGCGCTGTCCGCGATGCTGGATGAAGATGAGAGAGGATACCTGTCATCCGCCCTGGAGGGGAACGGCAGGAGATACGGCCCCAAGGCTTCCCGTCTGGAGGATTCGATCAACGGGAAGGCCATAGATGCGATGGGGGACTCCATCGTGGAGGACGGGGCCGTGGTTCCGGATTACATTGATGATGTTAGGAGGATGCTGCGATGAGCGAAGTGAAGATACCGCCCAGGATACTGACCACACTGATGAACGCGCTCTCGTCCGGAGTCGTCCCGAGACGCGGCCTGGAGTACATAGCGGTCGGACGCAAGAAGGAGACGGAGACGTTCGTCAACGACCTCGATGACACCGCCGCCGGAGGAGGCGCCTTCAGGTTCATCTCCGGAAGGTTCGGGAACGGGAAGAGCTTCATGACGCAGATGGTCAGGAACTACGCCATGGACAGGGGGTTCGTCGTCATGGATGCGGACCTCGCCACCGACCGCAGGCTATCCGGGACGAAGGACGAGGGACTGAACACCTACAGGGAGCTGATCAAGAACACCGCCTACAAGCCCCGCCCCGAGGGAGGGGCCATGGAGGCCATCATCCGCAACTGGGTGCTATCGGCCCAGGAATCCATCGCAGAGAGAAGGGGATGCGACCCCTCCGACGTGGAACCCCAATCCGTCGCGAAGGAGCTCCGCAGGATCACCTCCGAGATGTCGTCCATGCAGTTCTATCAGGACTTCATCAAAGCGGTGGCGCTGTTCGCCGAGGACATCATCAGGGACAGCGACTCCAGCCCCGCCCTCAGATGGCTGAAGGGCGAGTACAGGCTGAAGGGGGAGTCCCGCACGGAGACCGGGATCAGCAACATCATCTCCGACGGCAACTGGTACGAGTTCATCAAGCTCTGGACCGGGCTGTTCGTCTGCTTCGGGTTCAAAGGGCTCGTGGTATTCCTGGACGAGGGCGTCGTGCTCTACAAGATTCAGAACAAGGTCTCCAGGTCCAACAACTACGAGAGGCTGCTCTCGATGTTCAACGACATCATGCAGGGGAAGTCCTCCCATCTCTCAATGTACGTGTGCGGCACCCCCGAGTTCATAGAGGATCCCAACCGCGGGCTCTACAGCTACGAGGCCCTCAGGTCGAGGCTGGTGGCCGGGAGGTACGAGAACGGATACGACAACTACCTCGGACCCGTGATCAACCTACACCCCCTTTCCGACGAGGAGATATTCGTCCTCATCAGAAGGATAAGGGATCTCCACGAGCAGCGCTACGGATACGATTCCGGGATCGACGACGATATGATGCTCGAGTACCTGAGGGTGGTCCTCGGCAGCTCGATCTCCTCATCGATGATCACCCCCAGGGAGATCACCCGTGACTTCATCAGCCTGCTGGACACCCTGCATCAGAACCCCGATGCGGACTTCATGGATATGATCTCCGGGAGGAAGGTCGCCGCCGACGACAACCCCGACGACGACATCATCGAGGACCTCGAGATATGACCGATCACTTCTCCGAGCTGCCGTGGTTCCTGAAGGAGTACGTCCACAGGAACGGATGGAACGGATTCAGGGAGATACAGAGCCGGACGTTCGACCTGTTCAAGGGGACCGACGACCACATCCTAATCTCCGCAGGGACCTCCAGCGGAAAGACGGAGGCGGCGATGTTTCCCGTGATCTCGTCGCTGTACAACAACCACTGCGACGGGATCGGGGCGATGTACATCGGACCGCTCAAGGCGCTCATCGACGACCAGTTCTCAAGGATGGACCTGCTCCTCAGGGACTCGTACATCCCGGTGACGGGATGGCACGGGGACATCTCCAAGAGCGTGAAGGACCGCCTCATGAGGAACCCCGAGGGGATACTACAGATCACGCCAGAATCCCTGCAGATCATCGTCTCGGAGAGCCCGGAGATCCTCAGGCAGGTGTTCGGTTCCCTGAGGTTCGTCGTCATCGACGAGGTCCATGCGTTCATGGATTCCGAGAGGGGACAGCAGCTCCAGTGCTGCCTGCAGAGGCTGGAGCTGATCGCAGGATGCGACCCAAGGAGGATCGGGCTCTCGGCCACCATATCCGATCCAGAAAGGGCGATGGCCTGGATGACCGCAGACACGGGCAGGAGGACATCGCTGGTGTCCGACCCCATGGTGGGCAGGAGGTCCATCTCCATCCAGTACAACGACATCCCGGGTCCGGACGAGGAGACGGATTCCATAGACCGCAAGCGGGGGATCACCCGCTACTACCGCAGGCTGTACGAGGACATCCGCGGGAAGGACTGCATCGTCTTCGTGAACAGCAGGTCGGAGGCCGAGATAACCGGAAGGTCGCTGAAGAAGGTGGCCGAGACCTACGGCCAGAAGGACGGGATCCACGTACACCACGGGAGCATCTCTGCGGAGTTCCGCAGAGCGGCGGAGGAGGATCTGAAGGACCCTTCCAAGAAGACCACGGTCATCGCGACCGTCACCCTGGAGCTCGGGATCGACATCGGCGGATTGGACAGCATCATCCAGATCGAGCCGCCGCTGACCTGCTCCAGCATGGTCCAGAGACTGGGCAGATCCGGAAGGCGCGGGAACTCGCAGAACATGACCATCATATGCAACGGGGACGGGTCCAAATGGTGGACGTACGTCGAGGGCATCGACATGTCCCTCGTCAAGGCCGTGGCCATGACCAAGCTGGTCTCCGAGGACAATTGGACCGAGCCGCCGGCCTCGTCCGAGCTCCCCTACGGACTCCTCTACCATCAGACAATGGAGTACCTGAAGTCTGGCATCGGCGCCAAGTTCCCTTCGCTCGCATCGGATGTGCTCTCGATGCATCCGTTCAGGAACATCACCAGGGACGAGTACAAGATGCTGCTCAGGCACATGGTTGCGGAGGAGCAGCTGATCAGGATGTCCGACGGGACGCTGCTCATAGGACCGAAGGGCGAGAAGGTCGCCTTCGGCCGCGACTTCTGCTCTGTGTTCAAGGTCAGGAAGGAGGTTGAGGTCACCTGCGAGGGGAAGTCCATCGGCTCCATCCAGGAGATGCCCGAGGTCGGCGACCTCATACAGCTGGCCGGCCGGATATGGGAGGTCGTGGAGACCAAGGAGTCGCAGATGAGCGTCTCCGTCGTGGAGACCGACGGCAGCGCCAACAACCCGTGGAAGTCGGGAACCCCGGGCACGGCTCCCGAGGTCATGGCGATGATGAGATCCGTTCTTGACTCCGATGACCGCTACGACTTCCTGGATGACGCGGGCAACGACATGCTCGACTCCTACCGCCGCGCGGCAAAGGAGAACGGCACCACAGAGACGTTCGTCTACCTGGACAACGACATCGTCCGCATCCACCCGTGGATCGGGACGAGGCAGTTCGACACCCTCAGGAGGATAATATCATCGCTGGAGGGCGTGAGC
>Ga0310696_10002954_pt1 | contig 21797 bp, 26 predicted proteins | sample AusTroGonzalo_MG_4_FD_203885 | JGI IMG/M metagenome (GOLD analysis project Ga0310696, IMG submission 203885) | Bovine rumen microbial communities from tropical cattle in Woodstock, Queensland, Australia - Gonzalo_02 (v2) (version 2) | ecosystem: Host-associated > Mammals > Digestive system >...
GCGCCGCTCAAATGTTCAAACGGAACATAGAACCTGCTTCTCTCAAGCATTGGTCCGACTTTGATTGCCATTCCGGCCCCCATGACATCTTTCTTCAGATAAGGAATATTGTTCTGTTTCAGCATATCCTCAAGGATTCCTGAAGAAATATAATCCTGTTCCGTAAGATAGCATGGATCATTTGCCTTTGGTTCCCTGATTCTCCTGCTTTTGCAGACGGGACAGGGATCAGCCTCAATGATGCGATTACATTTTTCACAAAACATTCCTTTCACCATCCTGATCTCGCTGTCATCTTTCTGATTCCCGGAATCAGTTATTGAGGACTCTTCCTGCAGCAATATTCCCGAATCACAAATAATCATGCCCCGAAATATCCTGGTGTATTCTGTTCCCGTATCAGCAATCAGGTATACATAAACCGTATCGTCTGTCTGTTTGTAGAAGGAGACATTTCTGCGGTCGCTAACCACCATTCTGCAGCCAAGGCTGTTAAGCCACGGATCAGGCGTCAGCGATCCCAAATCCGGAAAAGACTGAAGTCGCTCCAATGAATCGAGGATTGTGTTTGTAACCTTTTCCGCTGTTTTCTTATCAAACGCTTCCGTAACATGATGTTTGATTTTCAGCAATCCTTCCCAGGCAAAAGGAAGCAACTCAACCGATCGGATCATCTGTTTTTCAGTTCCTCCCGGGCTTCCTGAATACTGATGGTTTTTGCTTCATAAATTCGCTGTTCTTCAGCCAGAAGGATTTGCGCTCTGAGTTTAAGCAGTTCCTCTCGCTTTTCATAAGCTTCCAGACTCATAAATACTCCGTCGCCCTCACCGTTCACCGTGATGAATACGGGCTCCTGTGTCTTCTTTGCGTAGGCGGAAATGGCATTGTAGTTATTTCTGAGAGAGGATGACGACCTGATTTCCATTGAACATTCTCCCTTCGCCACACTTTTGTTATGCAAATGTTATCAGAATATTGATATAAAGTCAATAATACTTTTCCATTATCGACGCTTCATGTTACGCTTTTGCAACGTCTTGTCCGTTACAATATCCACCCGACTCAGTCCCAGGCTTGCCGCCAGTGCCTCCAGTTGAGCACCCTCCGCAGGACCCGGACTAAAAGCCTGATTGCTCTCCCCCACCATTGCCTTCAGCTCCGTCACCTGACGAAGCATTTCCGTGGCAAGCACCATAAAGCGCTGTTTCTCCCCGGGTGCTTCCGGGAAAAAGAGTAAGATTATTTTCGGGAGTCAGGGTAGCCTCCTGTATTTCAAAAAAGTATTTTGACAGCTCAATGAAGCCTACGCTAAAATAGAAAAAAAAGAGAGGAGTTCCACTATGAAGAAAATATGTGCTTTGATCCTGGCCCTGATGCTCATCTTTACGGCTACGGCCGCCTTAGCCGATCTCAACTGGAGTGACAATGAAAAGAACGCCGCGCAGATTGAGGGAGAATATCACACATATGATGAACCCGGGCTGAAATGCTGGATTCCCACTGTACTGCGGCAGGTGGAACTGACCGAAGATGATCAAAAAAACGGATTTATCGATTATTTCGCCACTGCGGATAATTCTTCTGCCGTTGCCGTTCAGTATGTGAGCGCCGGCATTAACACAACGGAAGATTATTGCACAATGTTGAATACAATCTCCGAAGTAAACGATATTGAGACCATAAGCATCAACGGCCTGCCCGCCGTCATCTACACCATGGAAGCGACAGATATCTCCTGTGTCTCCATCCCCAAGGGCGACGGCTATATTTATGAGATGACATTCTTCCCCATGTCTGATGATGGGTTCTCCGCTATCGCGGTACTCATTGCCAGCTCAATCCAGGAAAAATAACGCTCAGTCACGGAACGTAATTGTCAATCCCGAAGATCGACCGATTTATGTGTAGACATATGCCAAAATACTGATTCATCGTTCGTCTGTGCTGTTCAGCGCTTCTTCTTTCATGCCTCCGAGTTTGTGGGCTGCTTCCAGTTCTTCAAACATGTTGTATGTCATGGTGCACGCTGTCATGTAGTTGATGGTAAAGACCCTGTAGATGATAAAGATACCGACCAGGTCTGTCGAGATTCCGAGGATTCCGAACAGGGTAGTCATGGCGTTGATGACGCCCGGGGAGGCCATGGACAGTTCAAAGGTCACGATCACCAGAATGAGAATAAAGGACGGAGTAATGCTCACGCCGCACATTTCTGCGGCCAGCATTGCGGATGTAATCAGCGTAATCGTCGTTTTCAGGCTCATCATTGCGGAATTCATGGAGACCCATAAAGAAGAGAATTCAGGCTTGATATTCAGTTCCTCTGATGATACCTCGCAGGCCGCCTGCACAGGGGCCGAATCCGAACCTGTCGAGAACGCGATCCTGATGACCGGTTTTATCCGTTTCAGGAAATCGGGAATCCTGACGCCTGTCACGGCGGAAGTTTTCACCGCTTTGATCACCACGCAGAGGGTGCTCACGATGTAGGATGCGGCGATAAACTTCCATCCGTTCAGGAGCGTGGAGAAATTGCCGCTTCCAATGGCTGAAACAAGGCTCAGAAACGGGACCACCGGTGTCGCCTTCAGGATAATCTTCATTGCCCGGAAAATCCACTGATGCACCTGGGTAATGATTTTCTTCAGTTCCGAGACCTTTTCCCCCAGCAAAAGCAGTGCGGAGCCCATCAGGAAACCGAGCACCACAATCTGAGCCGTATTGTTTTCGGTAAACGGCGTGATCGGGTTCGTGGGGATGATATTCAGCACAATATTCACGATCTGTTCCGGTGCGATGTTCAGGCTTTCGGTTCCGATAAAGTTGATAAAAAGAGCGGAAACCGCCATGGATAAAACGATCACAAACAGGATGATGACCGCAAAACGCCTCACGATCCTGAAGCCGAGATGTGTGAGATCGTCAATGCTGCCCATCGCGACAATGGAGGTTGTAATGGATATAAAAATCACCGGTCCCATAATCCCTGAGACCGCACCCAGGATTTTCGACCGGAGCGGCGATACAACGTTGTCAATGATAAAACTGTTTGCGGACTCCGGCAGATGCAGGCAGATCAATCCCACAACCACGCCGAACACAACCGCCAGGAACATAGGATCCTTGTAAAGCTTTTTCTTCTTTCTGTCCAGCGGAACGCTGATGAAAATAACATTGGCTCCGGATTGATATTTGTATGAGACGTCCGGCAGTTCCGTATTGAGATTGATGTGTGTAAGGGCCTCAATCATCCGTTTCTGCGCTTCGCTGCCGCTGGTGAATGGATCGAACTGTGCTCCCGGAATCTGGATCCTGAGTTCGATCTTCGTAAACTTTTTGATCAGGCGGTACTGAACCTCGGTTTTTTCCCCAATCAGCTCCGCATAATCATTCAGAATGCCGACAAGACTACCGGTAAAATGCCAGATATAGCTGTCGGCGAAGCCGGCGCCTTTCAGCCTGGAAACACTGTCTGTAACGATAATGTTCTCAGAATTGTCCTTCTGCAGAGAACTTCTGTTGTTCATACGCTTTATCAGATCTCCTGTTAATCATACCATTTTCTCTGTTTGTTCCGGTGTTGATCCCTGATCATCTGATCGCGTCGATTCTATCACAGAACATCAAGAATGAGAAGGAAAAGTTACCATGCATTGCCTTCTTTCGCAGTTTTCTGCGTTCAATCTGATTTTGCATGTTTTTCATCGTGTGTAAAATATACTTGACATTACGAAAAATAAGTTATACACTATGTCTGAACCCGGGAAATCGGATCGGCCGCCGGTTTCCTGCGGAAACTTATTACACAACACAGAATCGAGGTATGAATATGAACAGCGGAAGCGTAATGGTCCTTGGAATCATGGTCGGCATAATGATTGCCGCCTTTATCCTGACTCGCAAAAGCCGGAAAAAAGAATATGAATACGATGAGATGCAATTGAAAATCCGGGCAAAAGGATATCAGATCGGTTTCTTTACTGCGCTGATCCTGATCCTGTTGCTTGTCTTTGCGTTTGAAATGAACCTTCTCACCTTTGTTACTCCCGGGTTTGCCGCCTATGCCATCCTGATCATTTCCGTCACTGTATTTGCGATCTACTGTATCCTGCATGATGCTTTCCTGTCGATCAGCGGAAACGCAAAGAACTATCTGGGTATCTTCGGCATGGTGGTACTGATTGAAGGGTTTGTCACTGTTCGGTATGCAATAAAAGGTGAATTGCTTGAAAACGGACAGCTGACATTTGGCGGCGGCGCACCTGCTTTAATGTTTGTTTGCTTCCTGGCCATCCTGATCACGCTGATTGTGAAAACAATCCGAAACGGAAAAGAGGCGGAAGAATGAAAAACCTGAAGCTTAAGGCTGCCCGCGCCGCAAAGGATCTGTCCCAGGAACAGCTGGCGCAGATTTGCCACGTGTCCCGCCAGACGATCAACGCCATTGAAAAGGGAGATTACAATCCGACAATCAATCTGTGCATCGCGATCTGCAAGGCACTGGATCGGACATTGGATGAACTTTTCTGGGATGATTGACAGCGATACCGCTTAGATTTCGCCGGATTAGCCGTCTTTGGCTGATAATAATAGTTTGCGGGATTTATTTTGAAGTTATCCGGGCAATACTCTGAATTTGAGAGGACGATTGTCATGCTGAATTACAGAAAAATAGAACCGTCTGATGATGCAAGAATTGCAGAAATCATTCGGGCAAATTTGGAGAAAGCTCATCTGAACATTCCAGGAACCGCTTATTTTGATCCTGAATTGAATCATTTAAGCATATACTATAACAGCAACCCGTCCAAGAGAGTATATTTTATCGCGCTCGGAGAACAGGATGATGTGATCGGTGGGGTCGGGATAGCCGAATTTGACGGAATTGAAGATTGCGCGGAACTTCAAAAACTTTACCTGGATGATTCCGCCAAAGGCAAAGGTTGGGGAAAGGAATTAATGAAGCTCGCCATCAATTGGGCTGTATCGTCTGGTTATAAGAATATTTACCTGGAAACCCACACAAACCTGTCTGTTGCTCTGAAACTCTATGAAAAAATGGGATTTCGGCAAATAGAAAAACCTTGTTCGACGACACATAATACAATGAATCGCTTCTATTTGAAAATGCTTTCAGATGAATGAATTCCAAATTGACAAAAAAAACGATGTCCCGGAAACCCGAAAGTTATTTCCCGGTAATCTCCCAGTCAAAATCATTGCAAAGCTGTCCGGTATCGGCCAAGTCCACCGGCGGGGTTCCTTGTTATTTATGTTTGTTTTACAGCAAACTCTGTGATATAGTAATGGCAGAAGAAAAAAGCCGAATAATCACCCCGGTGATTACTTTGACAAATATACTCCAAAGTCTTTTGGCAATGTTTTTTGTAACAAATTGTTCACCTTTTAGCAATAAGCGTTGGCCCTGGGGTTTCAAGTCTGGTAACACGTTCCTATTCGCAGAGTTTTTCTTGATCTCATCATTTTATTACTTTTCCTGCTTTTACACACTTGCCTCGCATGACTACAGCTTCAGGCACTATGTCGTGTATCTTGTATGGATCAATACTGAACAAATCTTCGTTTAACACCATAAAATCAGCTGATTTGCCGGCTTCCACAGATCCAATCTGATCATCCAGCCTTAATGCTCTTGCACCGTTTATCGTATATCCTTTGATCAAATCTTCAATTGAAAGGCATTCTGACAACGGAGGAAATACGGCAGCGTTTCTTCCGCCTTTTGTCAGTTCCCGGCGTGTATGGCCTGTTTCAATTCCAAGGAAAGGATTCCATCTGTCCAACAGCTGGAGGGTAACTTCATCAGAAGAAAAAGTAACATTTGCTCCGGAATCCATCATCGATCTGGCCCTGAATAAATGCTCTGCACGCCTTGTGCCCAATAGTCTGGCGTTCTGTTCAGCAGTCCCGTAATCAATACCGCCGTGCCAGTGCGGAGTGAAGTTCGCAGTAATACCGAGTTTTCTGAATCTCGGAATGTCTTCATCCCGCTGGGTTTCCAGATGCGCCAAAGTCACACGAATTTTCAATTCTCCCTGTTCCTGGATAATGCGTTCTGCACAGTCAAGAATCATTTTCGATGCGCCTTCGCCTACTGTATGTGCATGAAAATCAATGCCTTCTCTGTTCAGTTCGCTCATGAGCCCGTAAAGCCGTTCTTCAGAGATCATTGTCCCGCCGGTTCCACCTGTATCATGATACGGTTCCACCAGTTTTGCCGTGTGCGCCCTATGCGTTCCGTCAAACATGATCTTTATGGTTTTAAATTTTATATTGTCTGTTTCATACAGGGATTTATATCGTTTGAATTCCTTTATGGCAATCTCTGCTTTTTCCGGTGTATTGATAATATACGTTGCTTCGTATCGGATCGGAAGTTCTCCCAAACGATCCATTTTCGCCAGAAGTTTATAGATCTTTTCCTCTTCAAAATAACAACCGGCATCGTAGACGGTCGTAACCCCTCTTGCCAGAAGGTAGCCTGCGATTTTCAATATGCCTGTTTTTAATTTTTTAGCCGAAATCCTGCCGTTCAGCCCAAGGAGAGGCAGCATGGTCATTTCTGTTATTTTCCCTGTAAGGTTTCCGGAAGCATCTCTTTCATAGTAACTGTATCCCGGAGCCATATCTTTGACACCTTCCCTGATTTTCAGCACCCTCATGGCTTTACTGTTAAGCCAGGCAGTATGACATTCCTTTTCCAGCAGAACCACAGGTCTGTACTTTACGATTTGATCAAGATCTGCTTTCGTCAGTTTTTCATCGATGAGCGCTTCTACTTGTCCGAAAAAAGCAACATAGTACAATCTGAATGGATGCTTTTTCACATGTTCCGTCAGTTTATGCAGAATTTCAGTTTTAGACCTGCAATCCCATATTGGAAAACTATTCTCGTCTCCATCCATCATTACGCTCAGCGCCATATGCGTATGCGAGTCTATGAATCCGGGAAGTACAAGTCTGCCTCCGAGGTCGACAGAATAAAAACAATCTGCTTCAGCCGGCAGATCCTTTTCATTTCCCACATAGGTGAATTTGCCGCCTTCTATCACCGCAGTATCAGCCCAGGGGGCTTCTTCATTGGAAGTGTAAATCCGCGCGTTCTTAATGATCGTATTCTCTTTCAAACACGATTTCCCCTTTAAATATTGTAGTCATAACCTTCGTTTCACAAAGATCTTCTACAGGAGTATGAAAGAGATCTCTGTCAAGGATTGCGAAGTCTGCTGACTTTCCGATTTCAATCGATCCCGCGTATTCTTCCGCGAAACTCTGATATGCACCACATATCGTTCTGCTTTTAATGACATTCGTCAGTTTCACCAGATCCTGCATCGGATTTTTCTTTGGCGCCAGCATAAAGTCTTTTGAATTCGCATAGTCCTTAAAGCGTCTACATGGCTTTCTTGTCATCGCATGCTGCATATCGATGAACGGATCAGGAGGAGGCATTACAGGGAAGTCAGTACCGGCTGAAACCAGAACCCCTGCCTTCAGGAACCTACCATATGGATAGAGCTGTTCTGACCGTTTTTTGCCCAATCCGAGTCTGATTGTCGCATATTCACCCTTTGTCATAGCAGTCCATGTGGGCTGAACACATGCAATAATGTCATTTTCCGCCATACGCGTAAAATCATCAGGCTGAACCAGCATTACATGCGCAATCACGTTTCTTGTTTTGTTTCCGGTAACATTTTGTGCATTGATATATCCATCAAGTGTGTGTTTAACAGAACCGTCACCCATCGCATGTGTATGCAGCTGAAAACCCGCAGCTACCAGTTTCGGCATAATTTCCTGCAGTTCAGCAGCCGTCCAGTGAGGGAAACCCTTGTGGCCAAAAGGGCGTTTCATAACGATAAGTGCAAGCGGGTTATACGGCTTAGTCAAATACATATCCGGTGTTCCTGATTCCATGAAAAACTTCACAGTTGTCCGCTGATACAGATCAGCCACATCACCGGAGCCCTTGTCAGCAATCATGTCATCAAACTGTGACAGCGGTTTTGCAGGGTCTGCATAGTAATTGTCGCGAACACGAAGCTTCAGCTTGCCTTCGCGCGCCAGCTCCCTGTAAGCTTTCTTTGCGTTTTCTGTGGACAATGCGTCAAAGATCATCGTCACGCCGTAAGCGTGTGCGTATTCGTGTTGATATATTTGAATAATCTCTTTATAATCTTCCACAGTATAATCATAGTCCGGAATTCCTTCTTTAACGATGTTAATTGCAGAGAACTCCGATAACAATCCTGTCGGTTCGCCGTTTTTATCTCTCCAGATCAGCCCCATATGCGGATTCGGCGTATCCTTTGTGATTCCCGCTATTTCCAATGCCTTTGAGTTGAGCCAGAGATGATGCTGACAGTATGATTCCAGAAAAACCGGTTTGTCCGGGCAAACTTCATCGATCATTTTCTTATCCGGAAGTGCCTTTATAAAATCAAAATAATCCCAGCCACATCCTTTGATCATCTTTTTGTCGGGATTTAATGCTATATATTCACCCAGCTTTTCCTGAACTTTTTTGACAATGTCTTTTTTGCCGCCGGCCTGCGCCAGATAGAATAAATCACAGGAGTACCTGGCGCTTCCGCTCCATGTTGCATGCACGTGGGCATCACACAGCCCCGGCAGAACAGTCCTTCCCCCTGCATCTATTACTTTTGCATCGGAAGATTCAAAGTCTCTGATCCCTTCATTTGAGCCTACATATACAATTTTTCCGTCATCTGCAGCGACAGCTTCCGCACGGACTTCAGTTCCGTTTAAATTCACGGAATATATGTTTGCATTCTTTATGATCAGCATAACCGGTTACCCCCTTAAGGAACGGAGGGTCGCCCCTCGTTTTGTTCCACTTAAACAGAACGGAGAAACGGAAAGGGTCTCTCCGTTCCATATATGATTCGGCTTTGATCTCAGCATCCTGACGTTCCTCCACGTATAGGCTCAGGAAATACTCGGCGGGTTCCCTGAGATTGTCCTCGTAGAAATCCCCATCATCCGGATCATCATTCTTCCCGATATTTTTCCATTGTTCCCCCGTTTTTACTGCAAAGCCAGTCCCTTCACCCAATCTGTGATCTCCTCCGCCGTGGCGCCCTTCCGGATGCCCATGCCTTCCTCCCAGACAACAGTATCATCAGTCAGCGCCTTCAGCGTTTTATCGCTGCTTCCGAAGCCGGAGGAATTGGACGTGGCAAAGGGAATCACCGTCTTTCCGCCCAGATCGACTCCCTCGATAAACGTGCAGAGAATCTTCGGCGTCTGGCCTCCCCAGATCGGGTAACAGAGAAACACGGTGTCATATTTGCTCATATCCTCCGGGAATCCGGCAACAGCCGGCCGGGAGGCACTGTCCCCCATCTCGACCATGGAGCGGGCCTTACGGTCCATATAGTTCAGATCGTCAGCTGTATAAGGTTCCTCCGGCACGATCTCAAACAGATCTGCCGACAGTGCAGAAGCGATTGTATACGCAGACGCCTTCACCGTATCTTCGCCGGGAGAGAAATATGCCACCAGAATGCCGTTATCCGCCTGTTCCACCAGCGGGAGCTTTTCAACGGCCAGCGTGGCGGAAGATACCGCATCCTCCGCAAAAGAAACACTGCAGATCAACAGTAAAGCCAAAAGAACAATCAGAAACTTCTTCATAAACCTGTCACTCCTCTTCAATCGGTTCCAGGCTGTATCCGGCATACACGGAATATGCTTTTGTTTCAGCCGATAAAAAAGCTAATGCGACTTCCATAGCCGCAGGAACGGAAGCCTTCAACTCAGTGCCATCTTCCATGGTAGCCGTACAGGTGATCACAACTGTATTATCTCTGAAACTGCAGATTATGGCAAGCCCAATTATGGCAGGCTGCAATTCCGGATACATCATTTGCAGCCTTCGTTTTGCAATCTTCCCGAAAGCATAGAAAACTAATAGAACAGACACAAAAAGCAATGGGAAGACTGCAATCCATCAGGTCACTCTGTCAGCATTTTTCTGGTTTTTATCATATAAACGGTCATCAGGAAAACGGTCATAATCACCCAGGAAACCGGTTCTGTCACGCAGACTCCGACAAATCCGAACGATGGAATCAGCCACAGGGCAGCAATGATTTTCATCAGCAGTTCGATGACGCTGGAAATAACCGGCGCGATTTTTTGCCCCATACTTTGCATGCTGACCCTCATTGCCAGCAGAATACCCAGCACCGGGAAGAAGGGGAAATGAATGCGCAGACTCATCACCGCATTGTCAAGAATTTCCGGGTTATGCGTTCCGGTCGTAAACTGAATGATGGCCCGTCCGAACAGGTAGACAATCAGGCAGGAAAACAGACCCCATGCAATTTGCATCCCCATGATTTTTTTCAGCGTATCCCGGATTCTCTGCTTATGCTTCGCACCCCAGTTCTGGCCCACAAAGGTTCCGGACGCGTTCATCATACTGCCCATGGGCTGCATCATGATATTGATGATCCGCCGGGCAGCGGTATGCGCCGCGATATACATTCCGCCCAGAGCATTGGCCGCGCCCTGGAACACTACGGAACCCAGATCCACTACGCTGTACATAAATCCCATGGCTCCGCCGGTGGTGAGCATCTCTTTTGTCAATCCTTTATCCAGACGGAAATCCTCCTTTGCCGGCAACATGCCGCGGTAATTCCGGTATACATAAATACCGGTCAGGATTCCGGAAACCGCCTGAGCCACAACCGTTGCCAGCGCCGCGCCGCCTACGCCCATATGGAACACCGCCACAAAGAGCAAATCCAGGGCGATGTTCAGCAGGCTCGAGAAGATCAGTAAATACAGAGGGGTTTTGCTGTTTCCGAATGCCCGCAGGATTGCGGCGAACATATTGTAGCAGATCGTCGCCGGCAAGCCTCCGAAAATGACCTCCATATAGCTGTATGCCTGGTTAAAGATGTTTTCAGGCGTGTTCATCAGTCGCATCAGGGAAGGAAGGAAGATCAGCGCCAGAAGAGTCATGACAGCTGTGATGATCCCGTCCAGCACCATCATGTGTCCAATGGATTGGCGGATCTTTCCCTGTTCATGAGCACCGAACGCCTGTGTCACAATCACGGCAAATCCACTGTTCAGTCCCCAGGCCAGATCAATGATCAGACTATACAGGGACGAGGTTGTCCCAATCGCGGCAATCGCCTGATCCCCCAGGCAGTATCCGGCTACCATGGTATCCACCATGGAATAAACCTGCTGGAAGATGTTCCCAATAAACAGGGGAATCACGAAAGTCAGAATTATCCTGACCGCGTTTCCCTTTGTCATATCCAGAACGGTTGCTTTTCTTTTCGACATCATTCTCAATTCCCTTAATCCGTCAGGCAAGCCGCCTACTATCCTCAAAGGATTATTCGCCAAAAAAAGAAATAAGCCCTGCTTCCGAAGATTTGCATTGACAGATAGCAACCTCCATTTCATAATAAAAATGACCTAAAGGCTTCTCCCGGGATTTTAAAATGACGAGGTGATTGATTATGAAACAAATCCAGATCGTATTGCTGTTGCTGGTTCTCATATCTGCATATACTGTCTGCCATGCTGAAAGCGGCGCCGATCAAACAGCAACTGAAGGTGAGACCTATATTATTCAGCGAATCAACAGATCACCGGAATGGGATAAGATTCCGACCCTTTTGATTGACAAAATTCTATGGACGGACGATACCGGAATAAGGGCAAAAGGGCAGCTTTGCTATGACGAAGAATACCTTTATGTTCATCTGTCCGCAGAAGAAAAAAATATTCGTGCAGAATATACCGAACCCCTCTCTCCTGTATGTGCGGACAGTTGTCTTGAATTTTTCTTTCAGCTCAACGAATCAGATAACTATTTCAACTTCGAAATAAACCCGAACGGCTGCCTCTGTATTCAATATGGTCCTTCAAAAACAGATCGTATCGATATCGTCAGAGATGATGCTGCAGAGTATTTTGATATTCACACGAACAGAGTTACAGACGGATGGGAAACCAGTTATCGCATCCCGCTGAGCTTTATAAATCTGTTTTACCCGGATACCCGTTTTGACGGCGAATGGCGGGCCAATTTCTACAAGTGCGGAGATAAAACCGTAAACAGACATTATTTATCATGGAGCAAAATTGATCTTGAAAAACCAAACTTTCATTGTCCCGAGTACTTTGGAACCATTATCTTTAAATAACAGTTTACAGAACTCATCACAAACCACAGATGCTCATATACCAGGGCTGGTCATGTATCTTCAGAAACGGATAAGGCCCGTCAACCTTCCGGAAATAATTGAGCGTATACAGAATCACCCTGTAGATAAAGGTGGGAATCACAGCCAGAAGAGCATCCTTCTTCCTCATCGGATGCAAAAACGGCAGGCAGGCAACAGCCAAAATCGGACAGAGCAGATGATGGAACAATCCGTTCGTTTCCAGCAGAAACCATTCCGCATGCCCGTATCAGGGAATCAAGATACGGCTAAACCGGTTCCAGAATGAAAAAGAAGCGCACCCTTCGGCACGCTCCCGAACTATTTCATACACTCTTCCGGAGTGCCGGTCCAGCCGTTCTTCAGACATTCCCGGTACCAGCTGTTGCAGCCGCCCAGGTCCCGCGGATACCCGACGTCCGCCATGCATTTCTCGACAAAAGCCTGGCAGTCCATCTCGTCATAACTACGACCGAGGTATTTATCCCCGGCCAGGGAAAAGTCCATTGCGCTGATCTTCATGTGGTTCTCACCCCCCGCTGAAATTGGGAATAGTTCTTTTACCGGAGCCGGCAATCCGCTGGCTCCTGTCACTGCTACTGTTCCGTTTTGATTGTCTGTCTCCACTGCTCCCGGCTTGATCTTTGCTACCACTTCGGGAACAGACCTATTCGTTCCATCCCAACTCCACCGAATCAACTTCTTTTGAATGAAATACCGGAAGACTTCATCTGTCACGGTAGCTCCGGCTGAAGTATCCAGCCGGCTCAGGCCTAAACTTGCCGCCAGCGCTTCCAGTTGTGCACCTTCTGAAGCAGCCGGTGCAAACGCCTCATTGATCAGCCCGATTACCGTCTGCAATTCCGTCACCTGCCGAAGCACTTCCGTTGCAAGTGACATAAAGCGCTGTTTCTCCCGGGTGCTTCAGGGAAAAAGAGTGAGATAATCCAACATAAACACCTCCGGCACATCAGATTTGTGATATATTGTTATGGGGTTCAACGACCTGATATGGAGAATGAAACGAAATGGAAAAGAAATTCAACCGTTTTTCTGTACCGCTGGGACTACTCGATTACGTCAACCCGATCCTGTACACCATTACCATGATCGAACTGTTCCGGCACTGGTATCCCCAAATGCAACCGCCTTATGGGATTCTCTTCCTGATCGGAGCAGGCATTTCGGTCTTTTTCGGTTTACTGATCCCGACCGGAAAAGTTCTGGTCGGCCTGAATGTCATCAAATTCCGGATGCCTGTCAGTCTGGTATTCTGTGTGAATGCCGGAATACTGATCTCCGGAATGATGCTTCTTCAGTCCGTAATGACTCTCCGGTCTCCCGTCCTGATCTTTCTGTTTCTGGTCATCTTCGCGAGCCTCGCTTTCCTGTATCATCAGTCGAAGAAGATCAATACAATTGCCGTTCTGACCGGGGCCGCCGGCTACCTGCTGACCTATGTTTCCCTGATCACACTGTCCGTCCGCCGGAATATGGTATTCCCGATTGTCCTGTATGCTATGGCCATCCTGCTGTTTGTCATGCTGTGCGGGATCGGCATCAAAGCGGATCTGAAGAATCCGAAAATCCACTGGATCATTGAAGCGTCCAACATCCTGTGCCAGTTTTTGGTCGCTGTCGGAACGATCATCCTGTTCCATACCTAACAGGGATGGATCTGAATCAGTCCATGTACGTAATCGTCAGACCGTCGCTGGCCAGAATCGATATCTTCCCGTTCCACGAGCACGTAATCTCATCCCTCGTATACTCGCTCTCCCCCTGCGCGTTCCCATAAATATCCGTCACGGCGAACGTTTTCGCCAGTTCCGGATCCGCGTTGTACGCGACAGCGTACAATCTCGGAATAATCAACGGATCCGCAACCCCAAACCCGTTGTTGATATACTCATTCACCGCCGCCTCCACCGCGTCGATACTCCCTGCCCCTTTCGAGGCCAGCGCCAGAGTGATCCGGTTCCGCACCGTTGCGTCGTCTTCCCCTGCCTCCCGGCTCAGCCCGTACAGCGGCATGATCAGATCCAAAGCCTGCCCGGGCATAGGCAGTGACAGACTCGCCATCTGCGAGGATCGTGAGCGTTCGGTCCATCTGATTTTGCATTGACAAGATCACACCTCGGATTCATAATAATGGCAGAAAAAACCGTAAACAAACGCTGGTACTTGGATCTGATATATAATGCTTTGCGGAACCTGAACAGCTGATCCACCAAGGAGGAAAACGATGGAAACAAAAGAATTACAGGCAGTTGTGAATCCAATTTACACCACAGCGAAGGGAACCGTATTGATGCTCAAGGGCGGGGGCGATCCGGACGCAAGAAAACTCGCGCCTTATCTTGATCTGTCTGAGCTTCAGAAGAGAGCTACTACCACACCACAGGAAATCAAGCGCTGCTATGTGGTGTCGCAGGAAGCCAGGTACGGGATTAATAATGAAGCAACCCTGAGAAGCGGAAAACCGGTCATTATCGATCTGCCCTGCGGTTACTCTCCCCGGGGGTTCCGCGTTACGGATGCGGGAAAGCGGTATTTCGGATTCGACCTGCCCATCGTCATTGACGAAATGAAGGACGCTTCAAAGAAAGCCATGTCGGAACAGCAATGGGCCGCGTCAACGTTTGCCGCTGTAGACGCCACGAATTATGAATCACTGCGGAATGCGCTGGGTGATGTAAAAGGCGAGCTGTGTATTATTACGGAAGGCCTGCTGGGATACTTCAGCGAATCGGAACTCGTGAGTATGTGCCAGGCAGTGCACCGGCTTCTTGCTGAGTTTGGCGGCTGCTGGATCACCGCCGATTCCGGAATCCTGGAGATTTATGGACTGACGTTCGGAGCACTGTTACAAAGTGATCAGAAAGCATTCCTCGAGCGAATAAAAGGTCATGCCACCCGTATGGCGGATGTGGATTTCTATCAGAACAGCCTGTTCCTCAACGGGCCGGACGGAGCAAAGGCTTTCCTGAAAAGTCAGGGCTTTGATGTGAAAGCTGAATCGGTCAGCGCTTACCTGCCCGAAATGCGTACTGTTTCCGGGGATGAGTATCATAAACTGAAAAATGCTTACCGGAAGATGGAAATCTGGACAATGACAGCAAATCAAACCGCTGGAAAGTCTGAAAAGCCTATCGATCTCAATCTGCCGTTTGAGGTCAGAAGCGAATTAACAGACGGCCTTTTCACCGTATCTGTTCAGGGACGCATGGATACGATCACTGCGCCTGAACTTCTGAAACAGTTTCAGGAAGCCGGAGAAGGAATCGAGGCGATTTGCGTGGATGTCAGCCGGATGCCTTATGTGTCCTCTGCCGGTCTGCGTGTTCTGCTGATGATGTATAAATCCCTGGCAGATAAGGACAAGTTCGAAATGAGAGGTGTGAGTGAGGATGTCCGGGAAATTCTGGAAACAACAGGATTTGATCAGTTTTTGCTGAAAGAGTAAAAAATATAATCCTCTCCTGCCGCAGCCGTTAAAAGATGAGAACGTCAGCGAAACATCCTTTGGTAACGGCGATCGCAAAGTCAAAATCATTGTACAGCTGTCCGGTATCGACCAATGGCGTCGTGCCGGACTTTCCTTTTACCTTCATAGGTTTTCTACTGACCGGGTTGCGCATCCATCCACCGGAGAGGGTGATCGGGCTGTTGGGCGGCGGGATTCCCTTGTCAATGTAGGTGTGGATGCCGTCCGCGCCGTCTTTGCCAGCAGCCTCCAAGGCGGAAGTGACTGCAAGCAGATCGCCGCTATTGGCTGCTTCGCAGGCTTCAAGCATCGCGGCGGACATTTCCGCCCGGGTGGAAGGCTGCGAGAGTGCGGGCTTCATCGCCGGCCAGGCAGGAATATGCATCGCCGGAGCACCGTGCTCATGGATCTCCAGTAGTATCCACGATCGCTCACTGGCCGTTCTTGTTAATCCTACCTCCACGGTATGTGTTGCCAGGTATTGCAGACACTGCAGGCGATCCAGAAGTTTTTCGGTTGCTTCGGTGAAAGTCAGATTAATCAAGAGATCTCTCCGCTTCGATCAGGATGACACAAAAAAAGCACGATAGAAAGATTTTTCAAAAGTACTGCCATCCGTTTTTTGAGCTGCGTATACACCAGTGCAGGAACCAATACGGAACCTGCCCCAAAGAGATAAAAGCAAGGAGGGAATAAAAAATGAACGAACTAAATCTGAACGAAATGGAAATGATTAACGGTGGCCACGGTGGTTCTCCCAGCAGGCTGCCTGACAAGCCCGGTTTCTGGGTATACCGGATTCAGAGCGGCGACTGCCTCTCCAAGATTGCCGGAAGGAATGGCACAACCGCGGAATATCTGAAGCGGATCAACCCCACGATCCATAACATCAACGATATCACCGCCGGATATTACATCTACATCCCGGATTAAGCATGACACATAACGGGTGATGCTGTAGAGCTTCAGAAGCGAGTACAGTTGCAGCCCGAAAGAGGTCTCGGTCAGGTCGGCAAGGTCTGTCTGAGTTAACATAGAGGAAGAGGAGGCCCCGGACGAATATGTCACGGAGACCTCCCCTTCTTTTTTGCTTGCGATCTTCTGCTGGCTCTGCACGGCCGCAGCAATAGCCGCTTTACTCGGTGTGGTGTTTTCCGGCAATGCGACACGGGCGTAGAGCGTCAGACGGTGGGCGGTGTAGAGGCAGCGGGCCTCTTCGGCGTCCTCGGGAGAGAAGGAAGAGAATCGGGCGTTCAGAATCAGAGCTTTATCAGTTCTTCCAGCGTCTTAAACAGGGTCTCTGGCTCTACTGGCTTCGAGAGATGGGCATTTAATCCGGCCTGCATACTGCGCTGGACATCCTCATCAAACGCATTGGCGGTCAGTGCAATGATGGGTATGGTTTTGGCGTCGTCCCGATCCATTGCACGGATAGTTCTCGTCGCCTCCAGTCCATCCATCACAGGCATCCTGATATCCATAAGGATGGCAGAATAATATCCAGGCTCATGTAAGGCATATTTTTCTACAGCGACCTGCCCATTCTCAGCATGATCTACCTCCATCTCCCGCATAGCGAGAACCATCATCATAATCTCAGCGTTTATCGGCATATCTTCTGTCAGCAGAATCCTGCGGCCCGTGAGATCGGCGGTTTCTTTTATAAGCCGGGCATTTTTCTTTTTGAATGCCTCACGGAATTCATCAAGCACACTTCCCACAAACAGCGGTTTTGCCACAAAGGTATCTACTCCTGCAGCCTTTGCCTCATCAGCGATATCCTCCCAGCTAAACGAGGTCAGGATAATGATAGGGGTTTCATCTCCAACTGCCGTGCGAATCTGTCTGGTGGTTTCCAAACCATCAATATCCGGCATTTTCCAATCAACGAGAATCAGATTGTAAGGTTCTCTTCTGGCATGCCGCAGCTTTACCATTTCAAGGCCGTCGGATCCGGACAGAGCCTTTTCACAGGAGATCCCAACCTGACCGAGGATGACCTGCGCATGTTCACAGGCAATCGGATCATCATCAATCACAAGAACGCAAATCTCCTCCGGGTGAGGCATATCTTCATCTGTCGCAGCCTTCCTGTCACAATCGAGCAACGTGACTGTGACTGTAAATGTCGTTCCCTTTCCTTTCTCACTTTTCACTTCAATATGGCCGTTCATCAGTTCAACAATGCTTTTGGTAATCGGCATACCGAGCCCGGTACTTCCGTACCTGTTGGTGGAAGAAGAATCTTCCTGGCTGAACGGTTCGAATATCCTGGGCAGGTACTCTTTGCTCATCCCTATGCCGGTATCGCTTACAGTGAGCCGAAGGGTTGACTTTCCTTCAAGATGCGCGGTTCCTTCCACGACAAAAAGAATATTCCCGCCTTTCGGAGTAAACTTGACAGCGTTGCCGAGGAGGTTCAGCATCACCTGCCGCAGTTTCATATCGTCGCCGATGTAATAATCATCAACCTTCCCTTTTACACGGCACTCATAATCCAGCCCCTTATCCTTACACTGATCGCTGATGATGCCATTAACCTGAGCGAGAACTCTTGCAAAAGAGAACTCCTCGTTTTTAATGATCATGCGTCCGGACTCAATTCTGCTCATGTCCAGAATGTCATTGATGATCCCGAGCAGGTGATGGGCCGAGATCCCGATTTTTATCAGATAGTTTTTCGTAGTTTCAGAGATGGTGGGATCGTTCAGAGCGATATTGTCCAATCCAATAATGGCGTTCATGGGAGTACGGATTTCATGGCTCATGTTCGACAGGAAGATCGTCTTTGCCTTGTTGGCTTCTTCCGCAACAGAAAGTGCCTCGGCCAATTGCTGCTGGATCTTCTGTTCAAGGCGAACCTCTTCTTCGATATCCTTAAACCCCATTGTTACTCCGATTTTTCCTCCGGGCATAAGCACCTTACCGAAATCGATCCGATAATGCCTTTCCCCCGAGGATAATTCACGGAGAAAACCAACAGAGAACTGGTCTTTTGTTTCAAACTGTTTAAGGATGTACGGAAGGCTTATCTGTTCCTGCATCCGTTCCCGGTCTTCCTCGGCGACCATCGTGGCAACATATTCCGTTTTTGTTTCCGAATACCTGGCGTGGCTCAGCGCATTACGGATTGCTTCAGAATGCACCGCATCCAGATCCGTATGATACAGGGAGCATTTTTCCGTGACCACGTCTTTAATCAGCCACACCGTATTATATGCGTTTGTAAGCGTTGATATAACCGCGTCACGGGTCGCCTGATCGGTCTGAATCTGTTCTTTCTTTTCCGTGATATCCGAAATGAATACCACGTAGATGCCCCCGTAGGCTTTCGTGTCGCAGTAATGCCCGTAATCATCCACCCAGCGAACTTTTCCGTCCTTGCGTGTAATACGGTATTCCGCATAATCCATATGATCATCGCTGCTGTCGATTTGTTGAACGATGGACGCAGAAATACTATCATAATCATCAGGATAGACCATGCCCTTGAATGTGAAGCCCGTCAATTCCTTAAACTCATCCAGGTCAGCACATCCATAAATTCTGAAAACCTCTTTATTGGCATAAATCAGTTCTTCCGGCTCCGCAGCTCTATAAATGAAGAAACCTCCGGGCATATGGCCTCCGATTTCCTCAATAACGGAAAGCGTGTATTCATTCAATTCGAAATTATTTACAATCACTTCTTATTGCCCCCTTATAATACTTTACCATTAATCCACATTTTCTGCAAACAAAAAAGACCGTGACACAAAGGCCACGGCCATATTTCGTCTGCAAAACAGCGCATAAGTATGTTATAATTTGAACAGCCTCACGGAAAAGATGGAGCCGGTCGGATAAGGAAGAATAAATCTCCGGAATATCCGCACAGGAAACAATGTGAAAAGAAACAGCGAATCAATGTGAAAGGGGTCACTCTGTGAATGAAAAAGATACTCTCTCTTCTGCTGATCGTCGCGCTGCTGGCGGGCTGTATCGCCTTCGCCGGAGCAGAATCGCTTCCTGAAAAGGATCTGATCATCCTCTATACCGACGACGTCCACTGCGCGATCGATAAAGGATGGGGCTATGCCGGCCTGTATGCCATAAAGGAATCCCTTGCAAAAGACCATGATGTGCTCCTGGTCGACAGCGGCGACAATCTACGCGGGGAAACGCCCGGAATGCTGACCCGCGGATCTGCGATTATTGAGATCATGAATGCACCGGGCAGCAGGTGCTCGACGCGCTGGAATGGGGCGCTCACAGCCTTCCGGGAATATTCTGCGGCTTTCTTGAGGTTTCCGGGCTCACTTATGAGGTGAATCCAACGACTCCCTCCCCCTGCGTTCAGGATGGTCAGAACCAGTTGGATTATATTGACGGAAACATGGCACGGCGCGTCGGCAATGTCCTTGTAAACGGTGTTCCGCTGGATCCGGAAAAAACCTATAAAGTGTGCATGACAAGCTACCTCTTTGAAGGCGGTTACGGTTATTCCATGTTTGTAGGCTGTACCGCGCTGCTGCAGGATATGGCCGCCGACAATGAGGCCCTGATCAACTATCTCAAATCCCTGCCGGACGGCGCACTGCAGGAACGCTACGGCGATCCCTACGGAGACGGCCGCATCGTGGCGGTCGGCGGAGAAAATTAAAAGTTAATTTTGCTTAAGATCACGGCACATAGCGGGTGACGCTGTAGAGCTTCAGGAGCGAAAGCAACTGCAGCCCGAAGGAAGTTTCGGTCAGATCGGCAAGGTCTGTCTGAGTTGACATAGAAGAAGAGGAGGCCCCGGACGAATACGTCACGGAGACCTCCCCTACTTTTTTAGACGCAATCTTCTGCTGGGACTGGCCGGCAGCGGCGATGGCCGCTTTACTCGGTGTGGTGTTTTCCGGCAATGCGACACGGGCGTAGATCGTCAGACGGTGGGCGGTGTAGAGGCGGCGGGCCTCTTCGGCGTCCTCGGGTGAGAAAGAAGAGAAACGGGCGTTCGCCTGGGCGATGTAGGTGGTGAGGACGACGGCGGGGGTAAAGCCCTGAAACTGGGGGTAAAAAGTAACAAATTCGGACTGTGTCACCCAACTTCGCCTCTTTCGATTGGGGGTGGAACGCTGGGGACGGTTCTCCATTTCCGGCCGAACACGGAACAGGGAAAACCGTCCCCAGTGTTCCACGCGCGTCAGTCTGGTTTTTTATTTGGTATTTCCGGTTTCGGAACTCTCTGCAGATACGGGATCCTGCTTGGATTCCTGTTTGGTTTCGGGGTTGGGTTCGGTTTTCGAAGCAGGTTTGGGTTGGCCTTGGACCGGGTGGTTTTGGGCTTGATGGCTTTGCCTTCGGCGGTGGCTCCGGCTAAGGGATCGTTTTCGAGAGCTTTCTGCTTCTCAGGGGTATCCGCAAGCAGGATGGATTCATCGTCTACCAGCATCTGGAAAAGCTGATCCTGGCGGATCGCGTCGGGGACATCGTGATAGAGGCCCAGATCGCGCTGGGTTATTTTGTGGATCAGGTTGCGGTTTCTGTCGTAGAAATCCGCGCATACGCGGGAAAGAATAATCCCGAGTACAATTTATTGTTCATTTAATGAATATTTATTCAATAAATAATCAGCCAAAAAGAAAAGCGCTTTCTAAGCGCGTCTTGCCCGGTTTGGGATTTGGTGGTATTATTCTGATGTTCCCTGGTGGGGTTTTTGGTAGGGTTTTGGAAAACATCCAGTCACTACAGCCGATATGTTGAGCAAAAGAAAAACCCCCGGAGCCATTGAAACAACGTCCCTGGGAGCGATGGAGCTGATAGCCAGATTCGAACTGGCGACAGCATCCTTACCAAGGGAGTAGAAGACTAAAAAACGGAATTCAGCAGGCCTCGTTTTGAGAGCAAAAAATGAGCAATGAACAGATTTCAACCTCTGTCGGAATAGCCTGAAAGAGGTTGTTTTTATTCACTTTCCAAGATCTTTTTCTGATTCGTCAAAATCTGTTTCAGGTACAAATTCTAACCAACGGAAACTTTCAGAAAAATTTATCTTTCATCAAACGCTTTGCCAGTTTTTTGTCTGCAAGCGTTGAGCTATAAAG